>Ga0208548_100410_pt1 | contig 17613 bp, 15 predicted proteins | sample ECH_Chost_MetaG_FD_187133 | JGI IMG/M metagenome (GOLD analysis project Ga0208548, IMG submission 187133) | Hot spring microbial mat communities from Yellowstone National Park, Wyoming, USA - ECH_C host_MetaG (SPAdes) (version 2) | ecosystem: Environmental > Aquatic > Thermal springs > Hot... | reverse complement strand
ATCCCCATGCTATCGAAAGTTGAAATTCCCAGTCAACTGGGCATTTATATTTAAACTTTTTGCATAAAACAAGTGCAAGGGGTACATTATCAAATCTCTTCTTTGCTCAGGTGCAACCACACAATTAGTAATGTTCTCCATTGCTATTGAGTGCACGCAGTCAAATATTGACTCTTTATATTGCTTGTGTGCAATATTAATAATTGTAAATGCCAGTATTGCTCAGGTGCAATATAATATTTATTAAACAAGTTCTTTGCTAATGTGCATTATATTTATTGAAGAGAAATATTTAAAACTAACTAACAATTTTTTGAGACAAAAAATAGACAAATTCGAAATAAGGGTTAGAGTTTTTTCCGTTGTTCTGATTTTATTCAACTGTGTAAAAACATTTGATAGTATAATAACACGAAATGTTTATATAGAATCACGCGTTTTTTTAAAAAAATGCCGAGAATTTGTTTATATTAGAAGGATGATAAAAAGAACCCTAAAAATACTTAAATTAAAAAAATAAAAACTTCACAAACGTATTTCGTTTTTGCTCGTTAAAGCGTTTACGACATCCTTCAGCTTACTCACGGCGTCAGGATTTTGTAAAATTGCCCTGGCAAACTCAATTATCAAATTAATTAATTGAATGTAATCTGCTGTCGAAGACTCTTTCTTAGAGAGAGATTCACGTAGCTGAATGATTTCATTTATGAGGTCGATAATATTTTTCTCTTCATGCATTTGAGAAGTTAGTTGAATTTTATTATGAGAAAATTCAATCATATTAAATAGTGTATTTATGTCACCGAAATCTCTACGAAAGTCTTCAATAGTATAGATCACATCGATATCGGTGCTACGCACAGATTTAGTGGTCATTTTTTACTACCTCTCACCACATCTTTTAATGTGTTCCATAGCTTTAAAACATCCTCTGCATTAATGCTACTTCCGCTTGACTTAATCAATTTTGGTAACTGTTCATCTATAATATCAATAGCAGTTTCTAAATTGAATGAAGTCGAGGTCATCTGATATTTACGTAAAATAATTTCGCTCAGGCGTGTTGCTAATGCGATGCGTAACATTGCGATTACCTGAGCGTCAACATAACGTTTAATAAAAGGGATAAGTGCGTCATCAAAAAACCTGAGAATTTCTGTTGCACGATTGAGCTCAGCCCATTCAAAGCCTGATAAGCCCTTCTTAACTTCTTCAATTGACGGTGACGTTGATTGCGATGTGTGTTTTTCTACTTTTTTTAATGTTGGTGGCGGTGGTGAAGCTTTATCAACTGGTCTTACGCGCGGCGGCGGGGATGGTGATGGTGAGGGAGTTGTTGTGTTATTCTCATTTTGATTTGACATTCACTTCTACCTCATTGATTAAATTCGCGAAGTCTAAACTATAAATGTAAGGATAAAACTCTGAAACAATTTGAATGTTATCGCTCTCTCTCTTCTCTGCAATTGCAAGCACAAAGGCGCCGAAAGAACCCATAATAGAGAGTTCTTCTAGGGTCACATTGCTGTGAAGAAGGCGCGTGATGAAGTTCACTAATTTCCACGCGTTTGTTTGTTGTAAAATGTATGAAATTGTTTCATCAACTGTTTCAAAATTAAATTTCTCTTGAAAATATAGTATGATGGCTCGCTCTTCATCAGTTACAATTATTGTCTTTCTGTCAGGTGCTTTATCAATTTTTCTAGCGGGGGCAGTAAGAAGTTTCACATCTATGTAATCCTGAATTTTTACGTTTTTCTTCCAGTCGTTGTACGAAAATTCTAAGGGAAGAAATTCATCGCGAATTAGTAAAAACTGTGCGCGCTTTTTCCAGCGAAGCATTGTGGGGAACGTTAAGTTAGTACTGATATTTTTCATGAAGCACATTATGAGATGTTGTATTGATACTGTTTCTTCTCCTGTCACTTCATCAATTGCTGTGCTCACGACATCGCTATAATTTTTTGCGACATTGCATGTCGTGTAAATATTATAAACTGTCTGTAAAATTTCTAAAGTATTCTGATCACTAATTTCGTGTTTAATCATTACAATTAAATATGTTACGCGAAAATTTAAACTTTTTCTGAGTTAGCTTTTAGAATTTTTTTCACGGGGTGAGATGAAACGTTAAATACGTCATTTAGTATGGGGATACTAATGGGAATTTTAAACAAGTTTAGGGGCAGTCGGTTTTTCGTATATAAAAAATTAGGGACTTTTCAGGTCTAGTCGGGTAATTTTAGGGAAAAGTGAGGGCAAAAACAAAAAAATAAGTAGGATTAACGAGTTTTTAGATACCCCTCCCCCCAAAATTTAATTTTTTGCCCTTACTCGCCTGGAGTGCGTTAACATATTAACCTTACAATCGTCTACAAATTTTAGAGAAACATGAGGCACAGGTTAGGAAGAGTAACAGATAATCCTAGTAAGAATAGAGCGCTAGCAGAGGCTGTCTTAGAGAAGTACGCTGAAGAGTATGAAGCGCACGGCGCAGACTGGGCTAAGAAGTATTTAGAAGACATTAATAAATTCGTTAACGATCCTATGAAGTTTCAGGGCGCAGTTGATAAGTTATCAACTTGGTATGATGTTCTCGATGAGTATAAAGGGGAGATAAAGAGAACTTATGCTCATATTAGAGAAGACTATGTAGATATGTTATCACGTAAATATAGAGAAAGAATTGAAAAATTACAAGCAGAAGCAATAAAAACGTAATGTAATTTTTTTCATTCTTTTTTCTTTTTTGAAAGCACGGGTTGGTTGCTGAAATCGTTTTTTTATTCAAAGTTTTTGTCTGAGGGCATTCGTTAGATTTATTCAGTTTTTTTTAGTAAGATTATTTGACTTTCGCCATTACTATAGGAATATCATTACACGGTTGACTATTTAGTCACCATTGTCACAAGAAAAAAAGCCTATTAATAGTGAAAAAAGTTACACGTGTATATAATAATAATAGATTTTTTTTAGTGACAGTGGTGACATAATTGTACATGACAGTTGAAAAATTGAATTATAAAAATTCAATCAAACCTCACATGCTCTCCATCAATCCAGTGGCACATGTTCCTTTTCTCACACCACTCTAACAATTCGTAAGCCCTAAGACCTAGTTCATCTTGTAAACCTTTTCTACTCCAGACTGTTCCGCTGTATTGCTTAAATAATTCTAATAAATTGTCAGGAGTATCGTTATTACCCTCATTACCACCCGTGTTGTTATTCTTAAGTTTTATTCCTGTATAACACCAAACTCTTTCTCCATTTATCCTCTTTTGCGATTTAGTTATCCTAAATTTAGTTTCTAATCTCTTTGTAACAGTTGATTGAGCTTCAGGCTTTCTGTCATTTTCTTCGCACCATTCAGTGTAAGCCTGGTAAAACTCCTTCACGGGTGTGAATAAATCGCCGTTCTTAGGGTCATATTCCGCCCTACCGCTCTCTATCAAATCCTTTACAAACGTGTAAACACTATCTGATGCCCTTTCCCATTTCTCCTTAATATCTGCACTACTATCCTCAAAATCAAACTTCTTTTTCTGCATCACGCGTGCAAATGCGATTATAGACACTGTGATTATGCCCTCAATCTCTTCATTAGTAAAAACCCTTTCGAAAAATGTCGGGTCTTCCTCAAACTGGTGAGGGAATTCTATTACTATCCACCTTCTCCAGAAACCATAGGTTTGGTCTTTAACTACAGGTAACTCATTAGTAGCATTAATCAGCTTAGCATAGTTTACGAAATATATCGGGTCTTTAAACTTCTTTTGCCCTTCAACATAATCCTCCCCCGTGAGTTTCTTGAAGAGGTCAGTGTTTGTAACGCGGAACTGAAACAGCTCACTACTAATATTCGCTAACTTATGATAGAGTTCTATTGATGCAAACTTATCGCCCTCAACAATTCTCTTTAACGAGACTGCGCTAACGTTATTCCTTCCTAAAATTTTTAGTAATAAATTAAGGAATGTTGATTTTCCGTTTGAGCCTGAACCCGTGAGGAGTACCGCTTTATTAAATACATATTTAGGATATAGAGTATAACCTATTACTTCGAATAGTAAAATCCATTTGTCATCAACCCATTGTTTAAATGCCTCCAAACTTTTAGGACAAACACGGCGTGCTAGTTGTTCAATATCTTCTATAGTTATCTCTTTGTTTACGAATTGCTCAATCTCCTCAATTTTTAACTTCCAGTCTATGTAATGAAAAGCGTAAACTTTAGGGGTTCTCTCTTTCAAATCGTACCAAGTTATCCCTTTCTCTCCCCATTCTAACGTGCCGTTACGGAATGCTATCCGCATAGGCTCAGAGGGCATTAACCTCATAGTCCTCCTTATGATTTCGTCTTTCACGTTCTTGACCACGCGTGATTTGTCAACTCCTAGTTTGAACTCTGCATATTCCTCCAGTTTCTTGTTGATTATCTTCTCGATTAATGCCTCAACTGGAAGATATACCCCTTTATTTTTACTGAACATGAAGAGACCGTAAACCCACTCCTTTAACTGGTCTCTTCCTACAAACGCCACGAGTTTATGTTCTTTAAGTATCTCTTCCGCGATAGCCTCTATCAATAATTCACGTGCTTTGGCTTTGTCAGTTTTTACGGCTTTTTTCACTTCTAAGTACTTCTTTGTGATTGTCCACGCGTTACTGAGCGTTAACATGAAGTACTTGTTAGTATCCCATTTCTCATTTTCTTTTGCTTTCGAATCGGAAGGCAATAGTTGTAAAATTTTCTCAGGGTCAGTGACCCCGTGCTTTAGTAAGTATAAGATTACACGCCAATCGCCTCTACTCCTATCAATCCCCACATCACTATAAGTCCTACCCTGACATATTACTTCCCTGACCAGTTTATTTTTCTCCTCGTTACTGCATATCTCTTCTTTGACCTTTTCGATAGGTTTACCCGAATCGTGCTTTATCAACTCCTTCTTTAGTCTCTCAAAGTCCTCCTCAGTCTCTTCTTCCTCCTCTTTACCAAAGACCCATTTATACGCTGAAGGGCTTAACTTGATTCCTAACTTCTTTCCCTTTTCCGCTAAGAACTTTAGTAAGTCTTTAAGGTTTGCTTTACCCATTTTATTATTAATTGGAATATAGCACGTGGTGTAATCCTGACCCTTCCATGGGCATTTCTCACTCGTGCAATATTTGTGGTTGATACAAGACCCTGGACCTACCACATATGAGTTGTAGCTTTGTAAGTCTGCTATTCCTTTATTCTCTTTAACAAACACGGGGTTAAACTTATGGTCTGGTACCTCATCAGCAATAGCGTAAAAATGAAGCCCACCGTGCGGTGTCTCAACGCATAACGTCCTACTGCACAACACGTTTAACGCTTTTTCACCTATCCAGGCTTTGACTAATTCCTTATCTTCAAAATCTAAGATTATTAACCCTTGCTGACCGCCTGGAACAGCATAATTATAACCATTCTTAATCATTTCTAAATATTTCGCCTTCTCTTCATCAGACAAAGGAGTCGTGCTATACTTTTGCCACTCTTTAATTACAGGTTTCTTAGACTCAGGGTCTATCGGGAATATCGCAAAACCGTAGTTAATGAACCATTTGGCAAACTGTAGTTTATCCACGTCTCACCGCCTTGAATAAATCGTATGGGGTTACTCCTTCATACACGCCTTCCTTAATCTCTGCATAGATTCGGTCTTTGAGCGTCAGCGGGCATTCAGCGTAATAACCCATGTATCCGCAAATACCCGAATCAGTAAAACAATGCCTACTAAAGATACAAGAAGGTTTTTTAATGGGTTTAGACTTAGATTTATTTAGCCCCATAAGCCCTCACCTCTGATTTTTTTTATGAAGAGAAGGAAAAACGGATCTTGTGAAAACTCACCTCAATGTTTTTGTAGTTCTTCAAATATTTCTATCTTGTGGTTCTTCAAATATTCACGTATTAGTAACTTTACTACGTCTGCTTCTGCAATGTCATAATACCTCGCTATTTGCTTTATTACTTCTCTGTCCTCGGGTCTCAACCTGAGGAGTATTGCCGTTCTTTTCATGTTATCACCAATAACGGTATAATTCTTTAAGATATAAAATGTAACGCAATTAAAAGTAGCTATAGTCTGATTTTATTCCATTTTGTCATTAGTATCCCCATACTAGAGTCTTTAATGCAGAATCTCCTCTCTATATTTTAGACAGTACTCTCTATATTTGCGCCCCGCAAAATGGCGCCATTTACGATAGATTAAGCCCCTTTGATGCAAACGTGTCAGTGTCACTAAAAGCACACTCCTTTTTGCACCCGTGAGTCTTTCTAACTCCTCCAGAGTTAAACACCCGCGATTGCTCAGGTATATGAGAATAAGCTGTACTAAGGTTAACTTCTCTTTCACGCTCTCACCAAAATAAAGTAGGATTAACAACTTATTAAATACCTTAGTACGGCTCAAAAATCAGCTTTCCAGGTTTGCCCCCATAAGATTAACAGTTTGTTAATACTGTTGACCTCCACGTGAGAGCTGACTCTTTTAACTAAAAAAAGTGGGATCCAGACAGGATTAACTTAGTTGAAATTTTATCAGAGAACTGAACAAAATTCTAGCACTAGTGCTAGAATTTTTGAGCATAAAACTGAACAAAATCGTAGCTCCCCAGCTACAATTTAGTGAAACAGAAGAGAGTAAAATAGCTCAGGTGCAGGGGTGAGCTTATTGACGTCCTTTATTGCTGGTGTGCACGCAGTTAAATATTAACTCTTTATATTGCTGATGTGCAGAGCTAGAATTATTGATTCGCTCTCTTGCTTGTGTGCAATTATACTTTAGTTTTTAATATCTAAAAATTTTTCGTTAGTATGGGGATACGAAAGGTTTATAAACCCCCGTGCTAATGTTAGTATGGGGATACAAATGGTAAGCCTTAAGAAAATGGATTGGGATCAAATAGAATATCTAATTGAAAAAATGTTAAATGAGCATATGAGAACATGGGAAGACTATGATTATTTTATAATTAACGACGATACAGTTGTAGTTAAAGTATATAATGAAAATAGCAGATTAATGTTTACAATAAAAGCTAAATTGTATGGCGAAAGTCTAGAGCCAGTTGAAGTGATCTAACGTGGTCTGTGAGTTTCTATCTCCTGATTACAAACGCAAATTACTAGAAATTGCAACAGTTGATGAGCTTATGAAATCAGGCTTTGAGACCAAGGCGGGCGCCTATAAGGCAAAAGAAAAAGGCGTGATAAGTGATGATAAATGTGAAAAACTTGTCCAGGTTTTAGGAGACAAAGCACGCCCTGTGCTGATTGATGCATTAAAAGAATTCGTGTCTAAACTCAACTGCGAAGTTAAATGTTGATTTTTTGTTAGTATCCCCATGCTATCGAAAGTTGAAATTCCCAGTCAACTGGGCATTTATATTTAAACTTTTTGCATAAAACAAGTGCAAGGGGTACATTATCAAATCTCTTCTTTGCTCAGGTGCAACCACACAATTAGTAATGTTCTCCATTGCTATTGAGTGCACGCAGTCAAATATTGACTCTTTATATTGCTTGTGTGCAATATTAATAATTGTAAATGCCAGTATTGCTCAGGTGCAATATAATATTTATTAAACAAGTTCTTTGCTAATGTGCATTATATTTATTGAAGAGAAATATTTAAAACTAACTAACAATTTTTTGAGACAAAAAATAGACAAATTCGAAATAAGGGTTAGAGTTTTTTCCGTTGTTCTGATTTTATTCAACTGTGTAAAAACATTTGATAGTATAATAACACGAAATGTTTATATAGAATCACGCGTTTTTTTAAAAAAATGCCGAGAATTTGTTTATATTAGAAGGATGATAAAAAGAACCCTAAAAATACTTAAATTAAAAAAATAAAAACTTCACAAACGTATTTCGTTTTTGCTCGTTAAAGCGTTTACGACATCCTTCAGCTTACTCACGGCGTCAGGATTTTGTAAAATTGCCCTGGCAAACTCAATTATCAAATTAATTAATTGAATGTAATCTGCTGTCGAAGACTCTTTCTTAGAGAGAGATTCACGTAGCTGAATGATTTCATTTATGAGGTCGATAATATTTTTCTCTTCATGCATTTGAGAAGTTAGTTGAATTTTATTATGAGAAAATTCAATCATATTAAATAGTGTATTTATGTCACCGAAATCTCTACGAAAGTCTTCAATAGTATAGATCACATCGATATCGGTGCTACGCACAGATTTAGTGGTCATTTTTTACTACCTCTCACCACATCTTTTAATGTGTTCCATAGCTTTAAAACATCCTCTGCATTAATGCTACTTCCGCTTGACTTAATCAATTTTGGTAACTGTTCATCTATAATATCAATAGCAGTTTCTAAATTGAATGAAGTCGAGGTCATCTGATATTTACGTAAAATAATTTCGCTCAGGCGTGTTGCTAATGCGATGCGTAACATTGCGATTACCTGAGCGTCAACATAACGTTTAATAAAAGGGATAAGTGCGTCATCAAAAAACCTGAGAATTTCTGTTGCACGATTGAGCTCAGCCCATTCAAAGCCTGATAAGCCCTTCTTAACTTCTTCAATTGACGGTGACGTTGATTGCGATGTGTGTTTTTCTACTTTTTTTAATGTTGGTGGCGGTGGTGAAGCTTTATCAACTGGTCTTACGCGCGGCGGCGGGGATGGTGATGGTGAGGGAGTTGTTGTGTTATTCTCATTTTGATTTGACATTCACTTCTACCTCATTGATTAAATTCGCGAAGTCTAAACTATAAATGTAAGGATAAAACTCTGAAACAATTTGAATGTTATCGCTCTCTCTCTTCTCTGCAATTGCAAGCACAAAGGCGCCGAAAGAACCCATAATAGAGAGTTCTTCTAGGGTCACATTGCTGTGAAGAAGGCGCGTGATGAAGTTCACTAATTTCCACGCGTTTGTTTGTTGTAAAATGTATGAAATTGTTTCATCAACTGTTTCAAAATTAAATTTCTCTTGAAAATATAGTATGATGGCTCGCTCTTCATCAGTTACAATTATTGTCTTTCTGTCAGGTGCTTTATCAATTTTTCTAGCGGGGGCAGTAAGAAGTTTCACATCTATGTAATCCTGAATTTTTACGTTTTTCTTCCAGTCGTTGTACGAAAATTCTAAGGGAAGAAATTCATCGCGAATTAGTAAAAACTGTGCGCGCTTTTTCCAGCGAAGCATTGTGGGGAACGTTAAGTTAGTACTGATATTTTTCATGAAGCACATTATGAGATGTTGTATTGATACTGTTTCTTCTCCTGTCACTTCATCAATTGCTGTGCTCACGACATCGCTATAATTTTTTGCGACATTGCATGTCGTGTAAATATTATAAACTGTCTGTAAAATTTCTAAAGTATTCTGATCACTAATTTCGTGTTTAATCATTACAATTAAATATGTTACGCGAAAATTTAAACTTTTTCTGAGTTAGCTTTTAGAATTTTTTTCACGGGGTGAGATGAAACGTTAAATACGTCATTTAGTATGGGGATACTAATGGGAATTTTAAACAAGTTTAGGGGCAGTCGGTTTTTCGTATATAAAAAATTAGGGACTTTTCAGGTCTAGTCGGGTAATTTTAGGGAAAAGTGAGGGCAAAAACAAAAAAATAAGTAGGATTAACGAGTTTTTAGATACCCCTCCCCCCAAAATTTAATTTTTTGCCCTTACTCGCCTGGAGTGCGTTAACATATTAACCTTACAATCGTCTACAAATTTTAGAGAAACATGAGGCACAGGTTAGGAAGAGTAACAGATAATCCTAGTAAGAATAGAGCGCTAGCAGAGGCTGTCTTAGAGAAGTACGCTGAAGAGTATGAAGCGCACGGCGCAGACTGGGCTAAGAAGTATTTAGAAGACATTAATAAATTCGTTAACGATCCTATGAAGTTTCAGGGCGCAGTTGATAAGTTATCAACTTGGTATGATGTTCTCGATGAGTATAAAGGGGAGATAAAGAGAACTTATGCTCATATTAGAGAAGACTATGTAGATATGTTATCACGTAAATATAGAGAAAGAATTGAAAAATTACAAGCAGAAGCAATAAAAACGTAATGTAATTTTTTTCATTCTTTTTTCTTTTTTGAAAGCACGGGTTGGTTGCTGAAATCGTTTTTTTATTCAAAGTTTTTGTCTGAGGGCATTCGTTAGATTTATTCAGTTTTTTTTAGTAAGATTATTTGACTTTCGCCATTACTATAGGAATATCATTACACGGTTGACTATTTAGTCACCATTGTCACAAGAAAAAAAGCCTATTAATAGTGAAAAAAGTTACACGTGTATATAATAATAATAGATTTTTTTTAGTGACAGTGGTGACATAATTGTACATGACAGTTGAAAAATTGAATTATAAAAATTCAATCAAACCTCACATGCTCTCCATCAATCCAGTGGCACATGTTCCTTTTCTCACACCACTCTAACAATTCGTAAGCCCTAAGACCTAGTTCATCTTGTAAACCTTTTCTACTCCAGACTGTTCCGCTGTATTGCTTAAATAATTCTAATAAATTGTCAGGAGTATCGTTATTACCCTCATTACCACCCGTGTTGTTATTCTTAAGTTTTATTCCTGTATAACACCAAACTCTTTCTCCATTTATCCTCTTTTGCGATTTAGTTATCCTAAATTTAGTTTCTAATCTCTTTGTAACAGTTGATTGAGCTTCAGGCTTTCTGTCATTTTCTTCGCACCATTCAGTGTAAGCCTGGTAAAACTCCTTCACGGGTGTGAATAAATCGCCGTTCTTAGGGTCATATTCCGCCCTACCGCTCTCTATCAAATCCTTTACAAACGTGTAAACACTATCTGATGCCCTTTCCCATTTCTCCTTAATATCTGCACTACTATCCTCAAAATCAAACTTCTTTTTCTGCATCACGCGTGCAAATGCGATTATAGACACTGTGATTATGCCCTCAATCTCTTCATTAGTAAAAACCCTTTCGAAAAATGTCGGGTCTTCCTCAAACTGGTGAGGGAATTCTATTACTATCCACCTTCTCCAGAAACCATAGGTTTGGTCTTTAACTACAGGTAACTCATTAGTAGCATTAATCAGCTTAGCATAGTTTACGAAATATATCGGGTCTTTAAACTTCTTTTGCCCTTCAACATAATCCTCCCCCGTGAGTTTCTTGAAGAGGTCAGTGTTTGTAACGCGGAACTGAAACAGCTCACTACTAATATTCGCTAACTTATGATAGAGTTCTATTGATGCAAACTTATCGCCCTCAACAATTCTCTTTAACGAGACTGCGCTAACGTTATTCCTTCCTAAAATTTTTAGTAATAAATTAAGGAATGTTGATTTTCCGTTTGAGCCTGAACCCGTGAGGAGTACCGCTTTATTAAATACATATTTAGGATATAGAGTATAACCTATTACTTCGAATAGTAAAATCCATTTGTCATCAACCCATTGTTTAAATGCCTCCAAACTTTTAGGACAAACACGGCGTGCTAGTTGTTCAATATCTTCTATAGTTATCTCTTTGTTTACGAATTGCTCAATCTCCTCAATTTTTAACTTCCAGTCTATGTAATGAAAAGCGTAAACTTTAGGGGTTCTCTCTTTCAAATCGTACCAAGTTATCCCTTTCTCTCCCCATTCTAACGTGCCGTTACGGAATGCTATCCGCATAGGCTCAGAGGGCATTAACCTCATAGTCCTCCTTATGATTTCGTCTTTCACGTTCTTGACCACGCGTGATTTGTCAACTCCTAGTTTGAACTCTGCATATTCCTCCAGTTTCTTGTTGATTATCTTCTCGATTAATGCCTCAACTGGAAGATATACCCCTTTATTTTTACTGAACATGAAGAGACCGTAAACCCACTCCTTTAACTGGTCTCTTCCTACAAACGCCACGAGTTTATGTTCTTTAAGTATCTCTTCCGCGATAGCCTCTATCAATAATTCACGTGCTTTGGCTTTGTCAGTTTTTACGGCTTTTTTCACTTCTAAGTACTTCTTTGTGATTGTCCACGCGTTACTGAGCGTTAACATGAAGTACTTGTTAGTATCCCATTTCTCATTTTCTTTTGCTTTCGAATCGGAAGGCAATAGTTGTAAAATTTTCTCAGGGTCAGTGACCCCGTGCTTTAGTAAGTATAAGATTACACGCCAATCGCCTCTACTCCTATCAATCCCCACATCACTATAAGTCCTACCCTGACATATTACTTCCCTGACCAGTTTATTTTTCTCCTCGTTACTGCATATCTCTTCTTTGACCTTTTCGATAGGTTTACCCGAATCGTGCTTTATCAACTCCTTCTTTAGTCTCTCAAAGTCCTCCTCAGTCTCTTCTTCCTCCTCTTTACCAAAGACCCATTTATACGCTGAAGGGCTTAACTTGATTCCTAACTTCTTTCCCTTTTCCGCTAAGAACTTTAGTAAGTCTTTAAGGTTTGCTTTACCCATTTTATTATTAATTGGAATATAGCACGTGGTGTAATCCTGACCCTTCCATGGGCATTTCTCACTCGTGCAATATTTGTGGTTGATACAAGACCCTGGACCTACCACATATGAGTTGTAGCTTTGTAAGTCTGCTATTCCTTTATTCTCTTTAACAAACACGGGGTTAAACTTATGGTCTGGTACCTCATCAGCAATAGCGTAAAAATGAAGCCCACCGTGCGGTGTCTCAACGCATAACGTCCTACTGCACAACACGTTTAACGCTTTTTCACCTATCCAGGCTTTGACTAATTCCTTATCTTCAAAATCTAAGATTATTAACCCTTGCTGACCGCCTGGAACAGCATAATTATAACCATTCTTAATCATTTCTAAATATTTCGCCTTCTCTTCATCAGACAAAGGAGTCGTGCTATACTTTTGCCACTCTTTAATTACAGGTTTCTTAGACTCAGGGTCTATCGGGAATATCGCAAAACCGTAGTTAATGAACCATTTGGCAAACTGTAGTTTATCCACGTCTCACCGCCTTGAATAAATCGTATGGGGTTACTCCTTCATACACGCCTTCCTTAATCTCTGCATAGATTCGGTCTTTGAGCGTCAGCGGGCATTCAGCGTAATAACCCATGTATCCGCAAATACCCGAATCAGTAAAACAATGCCTACTAAAGATACAAGAAGGTTTTTTAATGGGTTTAGACTTAGATTTATTTAGCCCCATAAGCCCTCACCTCTGATTTTTTTTATGAAGAGAAGGAAAAACGGATCTTGTGAAAACTCACCTCAATGTTTTTGTAGTTCTTCAAATATTTCTATCTTGTGGTTCTTCAAATATTCACGTATTAGTAACTTTACTACGTCTGCTTCTGCAATGTCATAATACCTCGCTATTTGCTTTATTACTTCTCTGTCCTCGGGTCTCAACCTGAGGAGTATTGCCGTTCTTTTCATGTTATCACCAATAACGGTATAATTCTTTAAGATATAAAATGTAACGCAATTAAAAGTAGCTATAGTCTGATTTTATTCCATTTTGTCATTAGTATCCCCATACTAGAGTCTTTAATGCAGAATCTCCTCTCTTCCCTTCAAACAATACTCTCTGTATTTGCGCCCCGCAAAATGGCGCCATTTCCTATATAGCACACCACGCTTATGCAAACGTGTTAATGTCACCAGGAGTACACTCCTCTTGGCATTTGTAAGCCTCTCTAGTTCTTCTAATGTTAGACACCCACGGTTTGCCAAATGGATTAGGACTAATTGAACCAAACTTATTTTGGCTTTCATACGTTAAGTAGGATAAACACTTTGTTAAAAACCTTTCCACATGGCAAAAATCACCTTAATCCCTTTTACCCTCTAGGATTAACATTTTATTAATGCTATTTCCGTTAACGTAAGAGTTTGCTCTTTTAACTAAAAAATGCGGGATCTAGACAGGATTAACTTAGTTGAAATTTCATCAGAGAACTGAACAAATTTTGGGGAGCCCTCCCCAGACTCAACTTAGTGCGACCGAAAGTAAAAAAATAGACTGAAAAAAGATAATATAGATGAACAAAATACTAGCACCGGTGCTAGTATTTTGCCAACAAATACTGGTAAAATTTCTGGATCCCCATCCAGAATTTTTTGTTACAGAAAGTATAAAAATACTATGACCCCTCGTAGTATTTTTGCAACCGAAAGTATAAAAATTGTCGCCAGTTGGTGACACTTTAGAGCATAATAATGAAACAAATACGATTGCTCTCACAGCTAAAAATTTGAGACCCGTGCAGGATTAACTGCTGAGCTTTTTAAATAGGTTTATAATATTATGATCAAAATTAACAAAACTCTTCTCATCATTTATTTTATCCTCATGAATGTTGTAATATCTATTTCTGCAATAATTACGCACACTTATATTTTTATTAAGATACAAATAATAATACAGTTTTCTTATTATGTGATGAGTATCTGGTTATTCAGGAGATTGCATATATCTTATTATAATATTATTAATATAATAAAATATGATAGGCATTCGTTAGCATGGGGATACGAAAGATTTATAAACCCTTATTCTAATATTAGCATGGGGATACAAATGGGAATAAAAGAGGATAAAAATGGAAGATATGTAGAAGTTAATAAAGAAAAGTTCTACCTGGGTGATACACTAGATGAAACAATTGATGATGTGTTAAGCCTGATAAACAACTTAAGACAGGCAGAAAAGACAGCTACTAAATATGAAGATGATGAATTGCTTGAAGTGATACGTAAAAAAATTGCGTATTATAGCACAGTGCTTAAAGAAATCTACAGTGATGATTAAAATGGTCTGTGAATTCTTATCTGCGGAGTATAAACGCAAATTACTAGAAATTTCCACAATTGATGACTTGATAGCGTCAGGCTTTACGAAAGGCGGTGCTTATAAAGCAAAAGAGAGAGGCGTGATAAGTGATGAGAAGTGTGAAAAACTTATCCAGGTTTTAGGAGATAAAGCACACCACGTGCTGATTGATGCACTTAAAGAATTCGCTTCTCAAATTGGTTGTCAAGTCAACTGTTGATTTTTTGTTAGTATCCCCATGCTATCGAAAGTTGAAATTCCCAGTCAACTGGGCATTTATATTTAAACTTTTTGCATAAAACAAGTGCAAGGGGTACATTATCAAATCTCTTCTTTGCTCAGGTGCAACCACACAATTATGAACGTTCTCCATTGCTTAGGTGCGAATATAATCTTATTGAAGTTACTATTTGCTCAGGTGCAACTTACCAGTTTTTGACCCACTCCCTTGCTAGGGTGCAACGCTAACATTTTTAATATTAGAAAAGAAGTATTTAAAAACTAATTTTCGATAGTATGGGGATACTAACAAAAAAATTTTCGTATCAACTTTTGCTCGTTAAAGCGTTTACGACATCCTTCAGCTTACTCACGGCGTCAGGATTTTGTAAAATTGCTCTAGCGAACTCAATGATCAAATTAATTAATTGAATGTAATCAGTTGAAGACTCTTTCTTAGACAAAGATTCGCGCAATTGTATTATTTCATTTATAAGATCTATGATATTTTTCTCTTCATGCATTTGAGAAGTTAGTTGAATCTTATTATGCGAAAATTCAATCGCGTTGAAGAGTGTATTTATGTCTATAAAATCGCGTCTAAAGTCTTCTATTGTGTAGATTATGTCACTTTCGCTACGCACGGGTTTTGATGTCATCTCTTACCACCTTTTATCATATCTTTCAATACATTCCACATCTTTAAAATGTCTTCTGCATTAAGAGTACTTCCGCTTGATTTAACTAATTTCGGTAACTGTTCATCTATAATATCAATAGCAGTTTCTAGATTAAATGACGTTGATGTCATCTGATATTTGCGTAAAACAATCTCACTAAGGCGTGTAGCTAGCGCGATACGTAGCATAGCGATTACATTAGCGTCAATATTAGAACGTCTGATAAAAGGAATAAGTGCGTCGTCGAAAAATCTTAAGATTTCTGCTGCACGGTTCAGCTCAGCCCACTCGAATCCCGCTAAGCCCTTCTTATATTCTTCAATTGACGGCGGTGGCGGTGACGATGTGTGCTTCTCTACTTTTTTCAGGGTTGACGGCGTACTCTTATCAACAGGTCTGACACGCGGGTGAGGGAGCGAGGGAGATGGTGATGGTGATGGGGTTGCTGTGTTCTGATCACTTTGATTTGACATTTATCTCCACCTCATTATTAATTAAAAATGCGAAGTCGATGTCATAAATATAAGGATAAAACTCTAAAATAATTCTAATGTTATCGTTTTCCCTGCGCTCCCCCATCGCGAATATGAAGGCGCCGAAGTACCTCAACAAGTCCATTTCCATTAGCGTCACATTGCCGTGGAGAAGTCGTGAAATGAAGCTTATCAATCTCCAGCCTGTTGAATTTTGTAAAATATATAATAATGAATTATCAATTGTATCATAATTAAACTTTTTCTTAATGTTCATGATAAATTCTTTACTTTGTTGTGTAAATGTTATTGTTTTTGTCTCAGGAGTTGTTATTATTTTTCGAGCAGGGGCAGTGAGAAGTTTAACGTCAATGTAATCTTGAATTTTCACGTTTTTCTTCCAGTCATTGTAGGAAAATTCAAGTGGATAAAATTCGTCATGAATTAGTAAAAATTGGGCACGTTTCTTCCACCTGAGCATTACGGGAAAAGTTAGATTCTCTTTAAGATTCCTTATAGAACACATTAAAAGTGGCTGTAGAGGTATTCTCTCTTCTCTTCTGAACTCTGCTATTGATTTTTCTACAACATCAGTATAAGTTTTCGCAACGTTACAAGTTCGATATAACTGATAAATACTTTCTAATATTTCTAGCACGTTTGTATCAGTGACTTCATGCTTAATCTTATTGAGTTCCTCCATCAATATTATCAATGTTGAAAAAATTAAAAAACTAAACGATATAAACTGTAGCAGGGGCAGTAACGACATAGGATTTATTTCGCGGAAGTGAGATGAAGCGTCAAATACGTCATTTAGTATGGGGATACTAATGGGAATTTTAAACAAGTTTAGGGGCTGTCCTGTTTTTTGAATATGAAAATTAAGGGACTTTTACGATCTAGTCGGGTAATTTTAGGGAAAAGTGAGGGCAAAAACAAAAAAATAAGTAGAATTAACGAGTTTTTAGATACCCCTCCCCCCAAAATTTAATTTTTTGCCCTTACTCGCCTGGAGTGTATCAATATATAAACCTCGAATCGAAATTTTTATAAAGAGAAACATGAGCAGACATAAATTAGGCAGGGTATCAGATATCCCTGGGAAAAACAGAGCGCTAGCTGAGGCTGTCTTAGAGAAGTACGCTGAAGAGTATGAAGCGCACGGCGCAGACTGGGCTAAGAAGTATTTAGAAGACATTAATAAATTCGTTAACGATCCTGTGAAGTTTCAAAGTGCTGTTGATAAATTATCAACATGGTACGACGTTCTTAATCAATATAAAGGTGAGATAAAGAGAGCTTATTCTCAAATCAGAGAAGACTATGTAGATATGTTATCACGTAAATATAGAGAAAGAATTGAAAAATTACAAGCAGAAGCAATAAAAACGTAATGTAATTTTTTTCATTCT
>Ga0208548_100407_pt1 | contig 17740 bp, 21 predicted proteins | sample ECH_Chost_MetaG_FD_187133 | JGI IMG/M metagenome (GOLD analysis project Ga0208548, IMG submission 187133) | Hot spring microbial mat communities from Yellowstone National Park, Wyoming, USA - ECH_C host_MetaG (SPAdes) (version 2) | ecosystem: Environmental > Aquatic > Thermal springs > Hot... | reverse complement strand
TATTTTAAAGATCTCGGCTTTACTCCTTTCTCTTTCAGGATTTTATAGAACTCAGGAAGCGCAAAAACAAAGCCCACGTGCATGCAGTCGTTTCGCTCGTCAAACTCGCAGAACAGATCAAACTGCCCGTTCTCTTTAATCACGACCCTAACTGGAACTACCCTGTCGTTCTTTGCGTCCTTGATGAATATTGTGTTCTCATTGTTGCTGACAAAGGACATGTACGGGCCGTATTGTCGCATCACTTCGTCCTTTTCAATGTAATCGATTACAACTTTCGAAATGAATGTTGAAATCGGAGGCGGGAATTCTGGATATTTTGATTTGAGATACTCTTCAATCCTCTTTTTATTCTCATTTGAAATAACAATAGATGTATAACCTCTTGCCATTGTATTCTATTAAATATTGTACTTTATAAACTTTATTATAAAAAATATACAAAAAGTCAAAAAATGCTGTAGCGAAAATGTTATATAAAGTGAATAATATATGATTTATATGCAATATAATATTTATAATATTTCTTTGGCATGCGATTATTACCTTGACGGGGGTTTAAAAAGCCCTTTTGCATTATTAAGCATGTCGTACGAAGATCATTCCCCATCACCTCCCGTGCTAAATTACCGAGAGTACGAGCTTATACACAAGAGAAGACCTTATTACAATCCTAACATTTTATCGAGCGGTAACGACGGTGAATTCTGGAGGGAGCTTAATTCTTTCTTCACGGACATTTCTGAGGTAGAAAAGGAAGTAATTGTGAGGGACGCGAAGAAAGTTTACGGGGCGGTTCCTGTTAAATTGGCTGTTTCTCTTTACGCTCACGGATATCCTGTCGAGAAGGTCTTGCAATATTTAAGACAAAAAGGAATTGAAATGACGGCTCACAAGCTTTATTCCTTATGTTATCAAAACGGTTTAAAAAAAGCTAGGCGCTCAAAGATCGTTCCCTTTGAAAAAGTTTTGCCAGATGACCTTCTCGAAAGCTCAAAAGATATACAGGACGCGTTGAAAAAAGAGTATTATCAAGAATATGCGAAAGCGCTTCAAGATCCTTCTTTTATGGGAAAGAAAAGCCTTACGATCGCTCGGTTGGTTATGAAGCAAGTTTTGAAGAGGTGGAAGATGGCATGAACGAAAACTTAGAGCCTTTTAAATATAAAGAGCTCCCGGTAGAAATCGTTGAAGCGGATGAAGAAGCGCAAATCAGAGTTTATTACGACGTTTCTGACTTGGTTGAAAGTATTCGCGAAGTAGGACAGTTAATGCCTGGTTACGCTTACAAGGACGGGAATAAATACAAAGTTTTTGTAGGCATAAGAAGGCTTCGTGCAGTGAAAGAGCTTTATGAAAAAGAAGGAAAGCCGAGAACATTCAAAGCTTTTGTTTTCGAGAAAAAGCCTAAAAACTTTTATGAGATGATTCGCTAGGAAAACGTGAAGCGTTCAGACTTAACAGCGCTTGATAAATTTCACATAATACTGAAGTTTCCGTTTGCTGACAAAATTTTGCCCGTGCGCGATGTTCAGCTTATCAAACCTGTTATTAGGAGTCTTAGTAAAAGGGTTGAAAATGATCTCAAAGAACTTGCTGAAGAAGAACAAAGGGCAAAAGCACAAGGATTTAATAACCATCTTTCGCTTGAGGAACTTATATTTCTTTTCAGAGACCTGCAATCTTTAGAAGAACGGAAATTCTTCGCAATTTTCTTCCTAGTCTACCGCATTAATGTGAAACGCGTTACAGCAGAAAGCTTTAAAGAGTTTGCGATAAAAAACGTGTCTATACTTAAGCCTCGAGACCTTGAGATCGCAGGACTTAGCAAAGAGGACGTGGATAAAATTATTGCCATGTATCAAGCGCCACCTTATCAAGCAGAAATAATCAAAGAAGAGTTTGAAGAAAAGAAAGAAGAACCTGAAGAAAAGCTTGAAAAAACAGAAGAAACTCTCTTATTTGAAGGCGCAGGAGAACAACCACTTGAAATAGAAAAACCAGAAGAACAGCCAGAAGAAGTTGAAAAGCTTGAAAGAGAAGAAATGTCTTTTGAAACAAAAGAAGAAGTTCCTTCTGAAATTAGCGAAGAAGAAACAATTATACTCATGCAACATGACGTGGAATACGAAATCATAAATGGAAAAAAATACATGTTTGTGAAAAAAGTGAGTGGCATTCAACCAATTATCGTAGAAGATGAAGAAGAATTGCAATTAGAAGGAAAAAAGGTAAGAATAAAGTTCGTATGAGAAAAAATGCACGCGAAAAACCTCTCTAAAACCGAAATAGACGCAATAAAAATTGTGTTAGCCATTTTGGAAGGGCATGACACTTTAAACTACATTTCGCGATATACTAATTTGTCTAAACGGCACGTTCAATACTTACTTAGTTTGATTAAAAAAGCAGGGTTGATATACAAAAAAGAAGGAACAAAGCAATGGAGGGTTCGCGTAGACTATTATCGTGTATGGATAAACGCAGAACATGTTTATTATAACGAAAAAGAAAAAGTTACGAACGAGCTTGAGCCTATAAAAGAATTAAAAGAATTAGACAAGAAACTAGCACACAGACCCTGAAGTTTTTAAATCTCCCACGTGAACACTTGATTATTCCCGATTACGCTTACATTGAAAAGAGAAGGAATCGAGCCTGTATAGGGAACAGTAAAGCTGAGTTCAACGTTCTCGTTCGGGCTTATTTGCAAAACTGCATTCCCTGTGCTCACGTCTTGCATCGCGAAGCTCGTAATAGTCCAGCTTCCTGCGGTAGGCATGTTCACTACAATAGTGTTAGGCGCGAAAGGATACTGCCCGTAATTGTATAGATATAGAGTGATTTGAGTGCCTTGTCCGTTTTGCGAAACAGTGTAATACACGAGCTGAACCATCGTCGAAGCGCTTACTTGCGCTTGCTGGTTCTGTTTCAAAGCCCCCTGAGATGATGAATATTCACGAATGAGCAAAGGGTAAACTAAGAAAGAGAATCCAGCAATGACAATTACAATCAGAATTATCGCGCCTAACACGTCGCTTACGGCTTTCTTTTTCATGCCTGCTTCACCTCTACTTTTGTTCTAGTAATCGTTTCATTCCCGAGTCGTATTTCTATTTCGTGAACGCCTGCTTCTGTCTTTTCGGGAATGTAATAGATGCGGTATCTCTGGCTTGAAGGCGAAACAAAAACGCTCCCCCTTTCGCGACCGTCCACGAAAAGAGTAATTTGTTCTTGTTTTTCCACGCTAACTTCTCCCATAAAAGCTATAGGAATGCTAGGTATTGTCGCGAGCATTTCTTCCTGTTTTGCAATCTTCGGAGTTTGAACAGGGACAGGCTTTCGTTCTTTTCCTAAAAAGAAGAAGCGATAAACTAGAGTAAGTTCCCACGGGACGGTATTTGCAGGCGTTTTTGAAAGCATGAAACCGATTAAGAGGAATATGAAGAAAATTAGAAGCTTGAAAGGCATGAATGGAACGAAGATTGCAATCAAAGACCCTATCAGAATGAAACTAAGAATAAAAGTAAGTTCTCTGACTGAAAAAAGGAAGTCGCCTATGGGTATAGATTTGCTTTCCCATGTGCTTTCAACCCTCCACCACAAAATTTCCTGAGCGTCCATGCCCTTAAATGCAAACCTGATTTTTAAACCAAAAACTCATTAAAAAGACATGAAGCTAAAAGCAGAAGGAAACATGCTAGGGGCTTTGATTCTAATATTTATAGTGATAATAGCGAGCGTTGTCGTTGCAGGTTACATTTTTTTGCGCGGTTCTCAAGTTGAAAACGGGGCTTCAATTTCGATTACTTCGGCTCAAGCTACACCTCTTGTGAACGGGCAAACTTATCTTACAGTTTCGCTCGTGAACACAGGCTCTCCTGGTTACGTTTCGGTAAGCATTTATTCAGGAGGTTCTCAAGTGTTTTTCGCGCCTGGGGCTCCGGGCTTGATCTATCAGTTCTATTACACGCCTCACATCTGGGTAGTGCCTCCTGAACAGCCGTTTTATTCGGCTTCTCTTTCGCAAGGAACGACCGTTTCTTCTAACGGGCTTACGTGGACTGCTTACACGCCTCCTTACACTACTCCTGAAGTTGGGACTACACAAAACGTGAACGGACAGAACGAGCCTTACGTGATTGATAACTTGCAATACGGCTATACAGGTGGCTCTCCTTTCCCGAGCGCTTCTGTTCCTAACCCTCAAAACGCTTTCGTTGCAAAAGAGATAGGCTATGCAGTAGTTACACAGCCTACTGTTTTCTACATAGATGATGACGATGGAAGTGCTATAGGCATGGTTCCTTATTCAAACACATTCACTCCTGAAACCGCGTGGCTCGGAAGCTCGAACCCTGCAAACGTAATAAATCAGTGGCATCCAGAACCAGCTACTGAGTATTCTTCGCAAACCATAAACCCAGGCGTGTATTTAATTGAATACGACTATCAGCAAATAGGCGGAGGCGCATACTTCTCATTGTGGAGCAACAATCCCGTGTATTACTACCACCCTGTTCTCCTTAACACTGGACAATCAATTACGCTCTCTTACACGATGCCTGTAACTCTCACTGCAGGACAGAACATCACGGTTGTAGCAGTAATTACAACACCTTCGGGTTCTGCGTCTACGTCTTTAGAGGTGGTCGTAACATGAAAATGAAAGCTGTCTCTTCGGTCTTTATTGCTTTGTTCCTCGTGATCCTCACTTTCGGGACTTTATTCTCTCTCCTTTATTTAATGCAATACCCAACCATCCCGCAAACACAACCCCCTCTCGCTTTGAAAGTTTCTTACAACGTTTCAACAGGATACTTCAACATAACGAACGCAGGAGGCTCTATAATTCACGTGCAGAACATTTTTATTAGAGAACCCGACGGCAAGACTTTCGTTTCAACGTTTCAAGCTTCTATTCTTCAAGGTCAAACAATCCCTATTTTCTTAGGCAAATACTTAGAGCAGGGAAGCGTGGTTTCGATTGAAACGAACGAAGGGGTGAAGACGGTTGTTGTTTCTTAAGCGTGGTAAAGAAAAGGGCGTGGCGGACGTTGTAGGAGCGCTCTTCTTCATAATAATTGTCTTTCTTTCTGCGTTTTCAATTTTGCTTGCGACAGGTTCTTATTTCGCAAACTCTTTCGCTTACCACGAAGCGTTAGAATACGAAAGTCAGTTTAATAAGCAAAACATTTCAGTAAGTTACGTTGAAGCTTTACCTCCTTCAGGCGAGAGCGGGATTATAGTTTTCAACTACGGGATACCTGTAATTATTGAAGACGTCGTTATAGAGCAGAACGGGGCTTTGAGTTTTCAGCACGTGGGCATTACGTTAGGGACGGGGCAGTATGCGACTTTTCAGACGGGGACTTCGGACTCAGGCGTTCTTACGAACTACGGAAGTCTTTTCATGGCTAATACATCGACGCAATTGGTTCCCGTAAGCACTATCGAGGTAGGCGTAGAACTCTCAAAGCCTGGAGGCGTTTATTACGTTCCAGCAGGCTCGGGTCCTTGGATTATTTATGCTTCTAAGAGCGCAAGGTGGTACGTAAACGGGAGTGATTGGGGAGTCGGGAAATATTTAATAATTCAACAGATAAACGGTCCAACTACAATTTCTGCAATACGAACCCCAGGTTACGGAAACGTTCCTTGACAAGTTTCTATTTTTGAAAAGCAACTTCACCTTTTTTCACGAGAGAACATGTCCGTAAGGGCGGGGAGGAGATCAGTCTGCAGGGCTCATGTCTGACCCCGCCGGGCTGGCGCCTCGCGCACGCGTCCTCGTAGATGGTCACCGTGCTGCCGGGGTGAACGTATACTATAGCGTCCCGGCCGTCCTTAATGTAGAACGCGTACACGTTCCCCTTCTCATCCCTTATGAACACATCAGACACAATCGTCGTATGAACGTGCACCGATTTAAGGGTTGCGCCGCTCAGCCCGGACGTGTTTCATTAAGCCGATCGGCGAGCGGCCGATCGATGAACATAAATCCGAGGGGAGTCCTCCTCCTGATCTGGATCGGATTCGTGCTCATTGCGGACCGGGTGGAGGGCTCCCCTTCCGGTCATGGCCTACGCGGTTTATCTGTATTACTCGAACATGTCCCTCAGGAACGCCGCCAAGTCCCCGAGGAGCGTAATCGTGAGGAGCTACACCTCGATATGGAGGTGGGTGCAGAGGCTCGGCCCCGTCCTCGGATCCTTCGGCGCGGATCCGAGGGATGTCCATCGCATATTCGTCGATTAGACCGTGGTGAGCGTGGGAGGGACCCCGGCGTGGATCTGGGTCGCCTTCGAGCCTGACCTCCATGCGATGCTGGACTTCCACGTCAGCTGGCGCGGGAACTCGATAGATGCATACCTCTTCATCAGGAGGCTCGTCCGCAGGTACGGCAGGGTTCCCATATACACTGATGGTGCGGGATGGTACGCGGCCGCCTGCAGGTGGGCGGGCGTGGAGCATGTGGTCTACGGTCATCCCCTGAAGAACCAGATGGAGCGCATGGTCCAGTACGTGAAGGACAGGACGGAGGCGTTCGACGACCTCTTCCCGGTGAGGAAGAGCAGGCTCGCATTCGGGCGCGCATTCGAGCACGTGCTCAACTGGCTATCAGCGTTCATGTTCATGCACAACTTCGTGTTCGAGAACGGGGGCCTGGGGAGGCCTCCGCTTGAGTCGAAGGAGGAGATGCCCCCGTGGCTGAACGGGCTGCGTCCGATCTTCTCGCTCGGGTAGGAGGTGAGCTTAAGGTAACGGAGCCGGAATTGGAGGAAGTAGCCTTTTAAGAGCCCTGATCTTAGTTGATAGGTGATTTTAGCTTTAGAAAACTGATTCTAGTGAATTACTTTGTTCGCCTAGTACCTCTATCGAGTAAGTCCTTGAATGGTTGGCCACTCTTTGTAAAGAGCTTCTGCCTGCTTCATTATCAGATCTACAGTACTTTGGTATCTGGCTGGCGGGACTCCAGACGCTCTTAGAACCTTTTTCACCTCAGATCTGATCTTTGCTTTCACACTTTCATGATACATCCAGTCTATTGATAGGTTCCTCTTGATTGCGTTAACAACCTTCTCAGCGAGTTCTTTAAGCTGCTCATTAGATGCCAAGTATTCTTTCCCCTGGGCTAAGGCGTCGTAGAACGCAAGTTCTTCCTCAGTTAAACCCAGCTTTTCCCCTTCGATTTCAGACTCTCTAAGTTCTCTAGCTATCTTAATTAGTTCTTCCATAACTTGCGCTGAGCTGATGGCCTGAGCGTAATAATCTCTTATGGTTTTCTCTAGTCTCTCTTTGAAAGAGGAAAACCTAAGAGGGTTACGTTTTACTTTTACCGCTATTCTATCACTGAGTAGCCTACGCATAATCTCAACCCGTATATTCGGAAACTTCAGCTCTTTAACTTGTTCTAAGAACTTCTTATCTAATATGTCGATTTTTCCTTTCTCCAGTAATGGTTTTATATCCTCTAGGACAACGGCTTCTGAGACAAGTTCTTTTATAGATGACTCCACTTCAAGGGAAGGCATAACTCCTGGGGAGAGGGCTATTATCCTCTTCTTTACGGCCTCAAAGAACATAAGGTCGTCCCTTAACTTAAATACCTCCGGGTTTGTAGGGAAAAGCGAGAAGGCTTTTTTCATCTCATCAACTGCCTTAATAAACCGTTTCTTAGTCTCATCATCAACAGAAACTTCATCTTGCGCTGCGCACAGTCGTTCTATTAATTCCTCTTTGCCGAGCTTCCGCCAGTTGGTGTAATCTAGGCCTTTAAGCATGCTCTGAATTTCTTTATATCTATCATATATTAATTTAATAACTTGTTCTTCATTAAGTAATGCTTGTGAAAGATCTTTTTGAGTTTCTTTTGTATATTGTTTTATTGCAATAGCAAGAGCTTCTCCTATACCTATGTAATCTACTATTAAGCCTGCTGGTTTATCCTTATAAGGTCTATTAACTCTTTCAACCGCTTGAAGTAGTGTATGCCCTTTCATCGGCTTATATATGTACAGGGTGTGTAGGCAGGGGCAGTCAAAACCTGTTAACAGCATATCCCTTACTATCATGATTTTAGGAGGGCTATTGGGATCAGCAAACCTATCCTTAAGCTCCTTTCTCCTCATCTTATTTCTTATATGAGGCTGCCATTCCGGTGGATCGTTCGTAGAGCCTGTTATTAGGACTTTAATGAAGCCTTTGTCATCATCATCGCTATGCCATTTCGGTCTCAGCTTTATTATTTGATTATAGAGTTCAATGGCAATTCTCCTACTTGCACATGCTATTATCGCCTTCCCTTCCACAATCCTATCCCTTTCCTCAAAGTGCTTGACAATATCTTCAGCAAGTTTTCCAAGAACGCTTTCCGAACCTAGAACAGCCTCCAGTCTCGACCATTTCTCCTTGAGTTTCTCCTTAACCTCTACTTCCTCGTTCTCCGTTACTTCCTCGAACGCCTCATCTAAGATCTCCTTTGAGTGATCATCTAGACCTATTTTCGCCCATCTATTTTCATAAACTACTGGGACTGTTGCGCCAATCTCGGTTGCTTCCGAGAGGTCTAAAACGTGTACGTGATCACCGAAAACCTGTGTTGTAGATCTATCTCCAAGCTCGATGGGTGTCGCTGTAAAACCTACAAACATAGCATTAGGCAGAGCCTCCCTAATGTACCTTGCATATCCGCTGATGAAGTTATAATGAGTGCGGTGAGCTTCATCGGCTATAACAACTATGTTTTTCCTCTCTGAAAGAAGCGGAAAGTGTCCATTTTCAGCCCTAAATTTCTGAACAGTCGAGAATATTACACCTCCAGCCTGTGTTTTAAGTAGTTCTTTTAAATGTTCAATTGTTTCTGCTTGAATAGGGGATAATCCATGCTCACTGTCAATGGCACGGAACTTTTCATATATCTGGTCATCTAGGTCATTTCTATCAGTTAATATCAGCACTGTCGGATTTTCGAGTTCACGTAACCTTAAAAGCTTCATTACATAGAAAACCATTTCCAAAGATTTCCCAACACCTTGCGCGTGAAAGACTACTCCAATTCTCTTGTCGTTGGAACTGTAGGCTTTCAAAGTCCTCTTAATAGCTTCTTTTACTGCATCATATTGATAATCACGCGCGATTATCTTAGAGAACTTCGGGACGACTTCATAAATGACAAAGTCTCTTATGAGTTCTAGAAAAGTCTCCTTATTGAATACCCCGGTGATCGCTGCCTTCACTCCCTTTTGCTCTTGACCCTTAACCGTCCTCCAGGGGACAAATCTTTCTCTGGGGGTTGTAAATGTCCCTATCCTGCCTTCTATCTCTGTTGCTAGTAAAACAACTTCATTGTAGTAAAAAATTGTGGGTATATCGTTCTTATAATTTTGGATCTTATTATAAGCCTCTATGAAATCCTTAACCTTTAACTCGATTATTGCAAGTGGGATTCCATTAACAAAAACCACTATATCGGGTCTTCTTGGTGGTTTGCCTGTTTCAACCACGCTAAACTGGTTAACAGCCAGCCAGTCATTGTTAGCTGGGTCATCGAAATCAAAGAGCTTAACTATCTCCCATACCCTTCTTCCCTCCCTATTAACCTCCACCCTCACGCCATCTCTTAGCATGAAGTGGAACTTTCTATTAGTCTTCTCAAGCGTTGGCTCTGCGATATGAATGAGTTCATGAATAGCCTTATCTATGGCCTCACTGGGAAGGGTCGGATTTATCCTAGTCAAAGAAGCCCTTAATCTCCTTAACAATAGTACATCTGAATAGGATTCCCTCTCAGGCCTCGGCCCTCCGGGGCTGATGTCCGGGCCATAAGCTGCTTCATATCCCAGCTCCTTAAACCACTCTAGTACAGCTTTTTCCAATAATTCGGGCTCAGTGAACTCAGCCATTCTTTAACCACTTCTCAAGAGATACTTGGATTTTAGCCTTCTCCTCTTTTATCTCTTCAAGTTTCTTAGTTTCCACTGGAAATTCTTTTTCAACATCAACTTTTACCCTAATCTCACCTGAGAGAAGTTTTGGAAGTAAAGCATCTCTTATACTTCTTAAGGTAGCAATCTCTTCTAAGTTAAGGATTATTTTTTCAAAGATCGGCTTCACGAATTTATTGAAATTTTCGATGATAGAAGGTGGCTGAGGAATAATTATTTTCAAATTAGCTAAATAACCTTTATCGAGATGAGGAACAGCCGAACCCGTTTTATGTCTCATCAGTTCGCGCTCCATATCTTTTAATAATAGAAACACGTAATTTCTAAGATCATAGTTCTTACTTTTCTGTTTTAGCATTAATAAGGTTGAACCTAAAACCCCCGTCTTAAACCTTAAAATTTTACCTGCCCTTTCACCATCGGCTACCAAGACTATATCTTCTATTTCAACAAATGGTTGTTTTTCCTTAGTCCAATATTTCAAAGCTCCTTCTTCGAACGTCTCAATTGTAAGGTATGGAAGACACCCCTCAGAGGCATCTCTACATTTTTCTAACAGATCACATTTCCTACCCTTAACCATGTCAAAAAGTTCAGAGATCTTCCTAACCTCCCACTCTTCGGGAATTTTCTTGCCAAGTTCTTTATTGTAGACTAGCTTATCTTTGAAGGGTTCAAAATCAACAAACCAATTCTCGTAAATGGCTTGAGCTATTGCTTCAAGGGGTTTATTCATCTCATGGTTAAGCTCAATCTTATCATCTAAGGAACCAAGAATTTCAGCGATTTTATATTGTTCTTGAAGCGGAGGAACCGCAGCTTCTATATTTTTAAGGTCCTCTATTCTGACATGTCCCATAGTGGTCGCTTTATCTTTTACAAGAAGTTTAAAAATTGGCATATGATATTCTAATAGATATCTTAAAAATCTCTGATCAACTCCCGTTTTCGCGTTTACTTTAAAAATGTGTTGATTCAACACAGCTGGTCCGTCTTTCCAAACAAAAACCCCAACACTTCCTGACCAAGCAAAAAGTAGCTCTCCTCCTTTAAGATAAAACCAGTCTTCAATTTTTCCATTATAATACTTAGTTGAAGTAGTAATTCCATTATGCAACTCAGCGATTTTAATAACCGGTAGCCCTTTATCGCTGAGTTCGGATTGTTTAAATGCTTTTCCATTAATATATTCTGCTAAATCATACAAAGATTGATATTTCCATCCATTTGGGATATGATCTTGCATTTTAAAAACCTTTTTATTGTTAGAATCCATATCCCATCTCACCTAGACTCTTCTTTATTTTCTCTTTAAGCTCTTCATCCTTAGCGAATTGTTCAGCTAATTGTTTGGTTAATCTCATCATTTTCCCCTCAAACGGCTCTTCTTCCTCTTGTGATTCAGGGGTACCAACATATCTGCCGGGTGTTAGGATGTAATCGTTTCTCCTTACTTCATCTATGGTTACACTCTTGCAGAATCCGGGGATGTCTTTGTAGCCTTCGCCCTTTCTCCAGGCTCTATAGGTATTTGCAATAGTTTGTATGTGTTCATCTGTTAATATGTTAAGCTTTCTTGACACGGACTTGTAGAGGTTTCTTGCGTCTATGAATAGGATCTGGCCTCTCCTATCTCTAAACCCTTTGGCCCTCTCATCCTTGTTATTTGCCAGGAACCACAGGCTGGCTGGAATCGCGGTGGTGAGGAAGAGTTTTGGTGGTAGTGCTATAATGCTATCAACCAAGTCTTCCTCGACTATCTTTTTCCTCGCCTCGCCGTACTTCCCACCACCGGATAGGGCTCCATTAGCCATAACGAAGCCTGCCCTTCCATCAGGGGCTAGGTGGTAGATGTAATGCTGGATCCAAGCATAGTTTCCACCGTTCTTATTCGTATCATCGGGGATTACATACTTCCATCTTGGGTCATTTCTTACCTTGTCAGCTCCCCACTTCGTCATGTTAAAGGGGGGATTAGAGATTATGAAGTCCGCTTTTAAGTCGTGAAGCTTATGTTCAAGTAGGGTGTCTCCAAGTACAATGTTCTCAGACGGTATTCCACGTATAGCCAAGTTCATCTTACAAATACGCCACGTGGCTTCGTTAATCTCTTCCCCATAAACCGATATAGAGTGAGGATCTCTCTTATGGGCTTCTAGAAACTTCCAGCTTTGAACAAACATCCCTCCACTACCACATGCAGGATCATAAACTCTCCCCTCATAGGGCTCTAAGATCTCAACCAACAACCTAACAACGCTTCTTGGGGTATAGAATTCACCCCCTCTTTTCCCTTCAGCCTCAGCAAACTTACCTATGAAATACTCGTAAACCCTTCCAAGAACATCCTTATCCTTATCCTCGGTAAGCCCGAAGCTTATCCCCGAAAACAGATTTATCAATTCTCCTAAAACATAAGGCGGTAAGTTAGCCTGAGCATAGATCTTAGGTAATACCCCCCTCAACTCTGGGTTCTCTCTTTCTATAGCTTCCATAGCCTCATCGATTATCTTTCCAATTTCAGGCTGTGTCGCGTTTTTAACTAGAAAACTCCACCTAGCCTTCTCAGGCACATAGAAAACCCCAACCGAAAGATATTCATCTCTATCCTCTAAAACGCTTTTAATATCCTCCTCCGACGCGTTTGGAATATAATAGTCTTTGTTATCGGGATCCTTCAAAGCTCTCTCCAACCACCTCCTTCTCGATTCGAACAGATCAGAGACGTATTTGAGGAAGATTAAAGGTAAAACTACATTTTTATATTGAGCTGCCTCCATCTTGCTCCTAAGCCTATTCGCCGCCTCCCAAAGCTTATCCATGAAGTTTAATTCATATTCTTCAAGCGTCATACCATCACCCTTAAATCTATAATGAAGCACGCTTTAGCAGGTCCTATCCTTTTCGACTTAACATAACCTTGACAAAACCTGATCCCGTGAATGTTGTGGAGTAAACCCCTAAAAGAAGTACCGATTAATTTGTCTGCCTTGGTGAGCCCGAGTTTGCTCTTAACCTTCTCGAGGATAAGTCTCCTGGTATTCCCACTAAGCCCCCTTACGTCAATCCTCCTGAACCACATGTAAAAACGTAAATCATAGGCCCTAATAAATATGTCTTTAATCAGTATATATTAAGGAGAGTGCAGCGGCCGGGATTGAACAGGTATTTCTGGCGTGGCTGGCACCCATGGACGTAATGAAGAAGGTGGCCTCATAGCTGGGCATTAAGATAGATTACCTCCTGCCCTTCGGACGTAGGAACACCTACTTGATAATATTCGATGACGTCTTCGTCCCAAGTGTAAGCAGATACCTCTCGCTTGTAGCCTTCATAGAAACGGCTGTCGCTCTATCGTCTTTGCGACAGAGCCTCTGAGTCCTTTGTAGCCATGTCCTTCAGGGCTTCGTCCACACGCTTCAGGAGGCCGCTCAGGATCCCGCCGGCCGCGTAGAGTCGTATCAGGCGCGCGGCGTCCGCGGAGACCTCCCAAGGCTCCTCGGCACCCTTCATCATCGATTTGAGGAGCTCCTCGTATCCCCTCCTGGCGTAGAACGTCGCGTAGTACCTGCCGACGAGCTCGGCCATCCTGAGGATCCTATGGCCGAGCTTCTCCTGCTCCCTTTCCCCCTCCAGGCCGCCACCAGGACGCGCCTCAGCAGGCCCTCGTCGAGCACGAGGCCGCGCTCATCGGCGGACCTCCTGAGGGCTTCGATGGCCTCCTCTAGGTCCTGCCCGGAGTACGGAGCATGCGCCAGCGCGATGAGGCACCGATTCTGAAGCTTACTGTAGGAGATGCCGAAGTCGCTGAGCTCGTGCGGGGAGATTTCGCCGTCCTCCAGCTCCGCCATGAAGTAGCGCCGGCTCTGGTCTTTAAAGAACTTGTCGTACTGCTCGAAATACTCCCCGAGGTCCATCCCAGCGCAAGGGCTTCTCCCCAGGTCGTCGCCGAGCACGGATCTCAGCTTTAATTTAAGATCGTTCGCATCGAAGCCACTCCCGTCTTGTCCCCTGTCCACTTAACCTTGGAGCGCATTATAACCATGGAGCTATGGCAGTCGCGGCCCTCGCAAATTCTCTCCAGGAAATCGCTGTTGACCTTACTACCAACATAGTGATAGACGACGTCCCCCACGTCTATCTCGTTAAGCGCCTTCCTGTCGCCACTCCCTTCATGCCACCAGAGAGCGTGCCCCAGGTGACACGGGAATTTCGCACTGTTGACCTCAAGGAAGTAACGGGGTTCACGGGTAATCAATATTATTAACTACTATTGTGAAAATATAAATCTTGCGTCGGAAGATCATTATCTGGACGGATCATTAAAACGGCGACCACTTCTCTGAAGTCGATCACTATCTATAGCCCTCCTGTGCGTTATCCACATTGGCGTCAGCTCGCCTGGGCGATTCGTGATCGCTCGCCTTCACCGCCTCCTCAATGCGCTCCTTGAGGTCCATCAGCACCACCCTCCACCTGCCCCCACATTAAGCCACAGTGCTATTAAAATGTCAGATAACACGTCTGCGAGTGTGAGGCAGTTTACAAATCTTTCGAGCGTTTTTGGTTTTTAAAGCAAATTCCTACGTTCTAGTGCAATGATAGAAAAAGATGTAAAAGAGAAGGAAGTTCAAAATGAAAAGGAAATCGACACACGATTGAAAGAACTCATTGAAATCATGAAACTTATCCAGAAAGAAATGCCGAACGCAGAAAAAGAGGAGCGCATTACTGTCTTTTTGGAATATACACGCGAACGAAAGAACAGCTATGTTGACACCGAAAAACAAAATACGAACGAGATAAATCTTGAAAGTCTCGTAAACGCTCTTTCGTTCAAACCTGCGAAGAACGGGAAGAGCGAGTTTGCAAACATCGATAAAGACCTTGGTGCGAAATTGCCACAAAGCTTTGAGTACGGAGGATACAACTATTATAACAAAGGCGATGCTTTGATAAGAGTGAAAAAGACGCCTAAGAAGAAAGCGTCGCAATAAGCGTTCGCAAAATTTCGTGAAATTTTTTCTTATTTTTTTGGTTTTTATTTGTCGGTTAGAGTGCGTTATGCTTTTTTAGTGAAGGGTGGAGAACCGTTAGGAAGCGAAGGTCTTTTCTCTGGGCATTTTTGAACAAAAGAAGGATGTCCACTTTCAAAAAGCGCGTAGAAAAAGGTTTTCAAACGTTGAACATCTTCCAATTCCTTCTTTTCTTAAATTCTTCTTTCCTCGGGTCTCTTTTGTAAAGCAAAACGAACGACGTGAGAAAGAGCGGGAGTATCGCCGAAACTACGGAAAACGCGAAAGTAGTATATTCGCTGAAGTGAAGCAAAAGCAAAAGATCGTGTGTGAAGTCTGCATCCACAACCCCTAAGAGCGTCGAGAGACTTAGCTTGCGATAAGGATCTAAGAGAAGAAAAAGCGCAAAAATAATAAGAACAATTAGAGCAAGACCTGAAAGAACGTTCGTAGTGCTTTGCATGTAAGGGTTCGCTTCACGAAAGCCGACCGAAAGCGCAATGCCCGTGAGAACCTTCGCTCCCGATTCAACGAAAGCGATAAGAAATCCAAAAAGCGCATCCCACTTATCTAACTTCACGCGCCTCGCCTCCTAGGACATCGAAAGCACTATCACTTCATAGTTTCCCTCGCCTAAAATTTCGCGAATCCTTTTAGCGTTTTCTTCGTTCTCCACGACAAACACAACACGGTACGCTTTGCTCAAATTCTTGTAGAGATTTTTCTTTATTTGTTCTGGGGCATTCGAAAGCGTCTCTATCTCGTAAGCAACAGGTATTCCCCACTCTTCCAAACTGCGAACGTTCTTCACGAGCCCTCCGCGTTCTACAATAGTGTTCTCAGCAGGCATGAAAACCAGAAGATCAGGCTTTTCTTCAAAACTATTCCCGTCGTCCACTTCAACCCAATAACCGTTCTCGATAAATCTTCTGTAAATTTCGCCGACCATCGCATTATGAAGCGCTCCTCCAGCTCTTTTCGAAAACACGTCACGAGGCTTGAAATACGTGAGAGCATAAGGCGTTAGTTCGTAAAATACGCTGTCCGTTGTTCTAACTGCTCTTATCAACCCCATGTCTTGCAAATAATTCAAAGCAGAGAGAGTTATGCTTTCGTCCCACGCGTACTTGCGGAACATTTCGTTCTTCACGCGCTCGTAAGAAACCTGAGGACCGTTAGTATAAATAAAAGCTAAGACAGTCCACCTTAAAGGCGTGAAAGGAGGAGCAGGGTATTTTGATTTTGTAACGTAATACACGGGGATCCTGTCTTCGTTAAGCTCTACTTTTCTCGAGAGCTTTTTCAAGACTTCAGGGTTACCTTGAGGAACGTCCTTTGTTTTCATTATGTAGTGCTTATCGATGTATTTAACTAAAGCCGTGTAGTTCGGAAGGTTCGTGAGCGTTTCTTTCAGATTTGCATTCCCCATAGCCTTTGCAAGCTTTTCCGCGTCTTCGGGTCCTAAACGAAAAGCAATAATAAGCCTTGAATTGCTTAAGATCGAATGCAAAAGCGTATCGTTAACTTGAAGGAGGTGCTGATGCGCAACTATGAGAAACAAACCGAACTTTCTAGCTTCTGAAAAAATAACGTCCAAAATGTCTAAGTCAGCAACATTCTGAAATTCATCGATTACTAAATATACGGGCGTGATAGGTTTCCCGTCGTTCTTCCTCTTCTCGATCGCAAAAAACAGGTCCATCACGATTGTTGAAGTTAAGATCTTACGAAAGTCATCGGGGAGCGCGTAACGTGGGATGCGAAAGATCGTTACCTGCTTGGGTTCCAGCATTTTATTCCAATCCACGCTCGTTTTCCTCGTGTTAAATGTTTTCGAAGTTAAAGAGCCTGCGGGCATTACAAAGCCTGAGATCCTGTTAAGCACTGCGGTGAAAGCTTCTGGAGGCAAAGATGAAATAGCTTCGATCGTGTTCTTTATTATTTCATCGTTCAAGCCCGAGGATTTCATTAGAACGCGGATTTCGTTCGGGTCTTTCAAAAGGTCTGAAAGGAGCGTGTAAAGGTCTAAAAAGGTAGGAGTGTCTGTAATCGAATATAAGTAGTAAAGCAAGCCCCTGAAGATCCATAAGAGCCTTGGAGCTCTGCTATGTTCTACCCCGAAAAGCTCGTTAAGCATATTAACGAGCTCCGAAACGCGCCTTTGAACTAAGTACGTTCTTTCGCTTTCGTCTTTGTAAGTGCCTAGATCCATCGGGTTAAGAGCAAAAGGCGAGTAAATAGGGTCGTAGAGCATTGGGTTTTCGACGAGCGAAGCGATTTGAATCGAAGCGTCGCCGTGAGGGTCTATGAAAATTACAGAAGCATCTTTCATGTTTTCGTGAATGTATTTCATGAGAAAGACTAAGAGTGTAGATTTTCCCGAACCCGTCGCTCCTACGACGAAAATATGTCCCTTTAAACTTTCAACATCAAGCGAAGCCATGAAAGAGAATGCAAAAGAGAAATAAAAACCAAAAGTTTGCTTTGCGAGTGAAAAGGGGGAGAACCGCTTAGGGAGAAGGGGTTTGTGAAAAGAACAAAGTTCCGCACCGAAACTTTGTTCCGCTCTGAGACATCCTCCCCGCCTTAAAGGGCTAGCGTTCCTTCAAGGCGGATCACAGGTTCGTGGTTTATCGCCTTCATCTTCATCACTTCATAGCTAGTGGTTACCCACCCCGCTCCGCTCGTCCAGCGATAGACCACAGGCTGTGCCTTCAGCCACTTACCCCTATCCTCAACGGACTCAGGGATATGTAGAATGTTTATTGCCCCGTTCAG
>Ga0208548_100406_pt1 | contig 17767 bp, 22 predicted proteins | sample ECH_Chost_MetaG_FD_187133 | JGI IMG/M metagenome (GOLD analysis project Ga0208548, IMG submission 187133) | Hot spring microbial mat communities from Yellowstone National Park, Wyoming, USA - ECH_C host_MetaG (SPAdes) (version 2) | ecosystem: Environmental > Aquatic > Thermal springs > Hot... | reverse complement strand
AAATCGGAGACTTATTGAGACAGAAATACAACATACTTTCAGACGATATTATCTCGTTACTCGATAAGGACACAATAGAAAACCTGAAAGAAGACGGTATTATAACAGATGACAAGGTTTTGAAACCGGACGAGTTCATAAAGAGTGTAAAGAACAAGGTACCAGAAGACCAGCTCCAGTTATTGAAGGATACTGCAAATCTGGTGGAAAAGTACAACGAGGGTATTGGAAAACTTGCAGGCGGTTACAAGCTTAGACTGGGCAACAGGACACTACTTTATAAGCTGAGACTTGGGGACGAGAGTGACATAGGGTTCGGTAGTGCAGGCAAATCGAGAATTTTCAACGACATAAGAACCGTTAACGATATAGAAAAGAACGTCGCGGGGATTTACAACAACCCCAGTGACGTTAGAGACACCGCAATCTCATTGAAAACGACGCCAAAGGAAGCCGATTTCGTACAGAATTTGTATAAAGGTGCAAAAGCCGCAAAATCGGCTTTATCGGATTTGAAGCCGAACGATGAGATAGAACTGGGTTTCAGAGACTTAGAGAAAGACCTAGGGCCAGACCAGACCAAAATACTCGCTCAAACGGTCAAGGATTATTTAGATGAGGCCGGTGGGAAAAACGTAATCGTTTACGGGTCTAACTCTGTGAAACAGTATTTAGAAGATATAGCAGAAAGACTGGGAGGCACCCTTGACAGAGTCAGTGACCCAGACAATTATTTGATAAAGAGAGGTGATGAAGTGCTATGGCAATGGAGGAAACCAGGGGATGTTGATGCGTTCATAAAAACGGATAACCCGAACGACCTACAAAGGATTGCCCAAGATTTAGCAGACAGGATGAATAAAGCAATAGGTACTAATAGGTTTAAGGCGGTAGATAATTTAGTCATTGACAAAATAGGAGGTGGTGAACACGTTATCGACCTTCATATGCAGGATGAGTCCAGTGACAACTTCAATTTATACGCGAGGAACAGCACAGGAGCCGATCTGGGAATGACGAGACCGACACCTAATTATTCCGATTTAGGCGTCGCAAAAGTATCGCAGATATCGTTAGACAAAGCAAACGCAGCAGCAGCATTAAGAGACGAATCGCTCAACAGTTTACTTAAACAGGTAAATGGAGGAGCCATACCCGATAATCCTGACTACCTGGTTTACATAGCGAAGCAGATACTAAAAGACGAAGACCCTAAGACGGTTGAGGATGCGTTATCTTACTTCGTGAGGAATATAAAAGACGGCGACCTTAGGGACTATCTCGCCAACAAGTTCTCACAGGAATTTAACATACCTAAAGATGATTTCTTTAACAAATCTATAGGCGATATAGAAGACGTACTCAATAAGAAATACAGGTACTTAGCCCCAGCTTCTTACAGGTTCAAAGACGCAGAGGACTTTCTAACTTTGCTTAAGTTAGCAGGAGACTTGAAGGACGATGACGACTTAAGGGCATTATACGAACAGCTGAGGGACGAGTTTGAAGAGAGAGGCATTATACCTAAAGATTGGAGGCCAAAACAGATCGATTGGAACATCATACAAAACGCACAAAAACTGGTAGATAGCCTGTCATCGGCAGGGAGCATGGGATCTATGTTTTTCGTATCCCCTATAATATCTCCAGGTGCAAGCAGTTCATCATCTATATCGTCCATCTCATCTTCACGTCTCTCTTCAGTAGGATCTCTATCCGTATCACCACTATCTCCAATCACTTCACCATCATCTATTACCAGTCCGTCACCAGATATTTCGTCTATATCATCAATTAGTCCGTCACCAGATATCAAATCTATATCATCTATTACCAGTCCGTCACCAGATATCTCGTCTATATCATCCATCGATATCAAATCTATATCATCTATTACCAGTCCGTCACCAGATATTTCGTCATTATCATCCATCGTTAGCCCGTCACCAGATATCAAATCTATATCATCTATTACCAGTCCGTCACCAGATATCTCGTCTATATCATCTATTACCAGTCCGTCACCAGATATTTCGTCATTATCATCCATCGTTAGCCCGTCACCAGATATCAAATCTATATCATCTATTACCAGTCCGTCACCAGATATTTCGTCTATATCATCAATTAGTCCGTCGCCAGATATTACACCTCCGTCACCAATTGTTAGCCCATCACCGGATATTTCGTCTATATCATCAATTAGTCCGTCACCAGATATTACACCTATATCTCCTCCTTCACCAATACCTACAATCAGTCCTCTACCTTCATTGTCGTCTATTTCCATATTAGAGTCGCAGTCATCACAGTCACCACCACCGTCTGTGTTCTCTCCATCATCAGCATCACCTAGCGAATCTCCTATGGGGCCACCTCCGATGTTACCTATGGTAATGCCAGGCGGGTTCGGAGGAGGAGGCGGAAATAACGTCCAGGAAATAAGCGGAGCGGCAGGTGAGATGATATACCTGTGAAGGGTGAGGAAAGATGAGAGGCGTAGGTTGGATACACGTCCAAAGACCGACGTTCACACCAATGGTTTTCTACGACCCTGCATGAAAGACAATTTATATGCCGCTTAATACATATCAGCCCGTTATACCTAAGTCACCGCCGATTTACCATACGGTGTTAGATAATAACCTACTTGCTCTTTGAAAGAAGTAGTTTTTTCGCATCTTCACGTGTTAACGAAGACACTTTATCTTCTTCGAAAAAAAGCACTTCAGGGTCTCCCGTTATGTTAAGATATTCCAATAATCTTTTCCAGACTTCTTGCGGGACATCAACGATTAATTCATGCTTTATGCCAGGTATCATATATCCACCTGCAGATATCCCAACTAGGCAATGATCGCCGTCGATAATAATCTTTCCCTGGTGTTCATTCAAAAACTTTGTTAGGTGTTCCTCGACGTTAAATTTTTTACGAAACAACATTCGCTCTCGCCCTCATCTTCAATCATTTCTCCCTATCGTTATAAACACTTCTTTGCTCACATGCATTCGGTCACGTGAATCTCTCTCTTGAATATACATTGCAAACTTTCCAAGGTCGAATTTTTTTCTCAGCATGTCACTTGCCGGAGGCAGAATTGCGAAAAAGTTCCAATTTTTATATTTTATTAATTCGACATTTGCATATCCTACGTAGCAAAGCAGATGCCCATAAGGAATGAAATCCAATTTCTTCTTTGAAAACCTTTCGATAGCCATAAGTTTTACAACAACTAAATCTCGCTTTTGCAGCTCTTCCCACACATTATCGCGTACTTCGGTGACTTTGTATACACGTTTAAGAATATCTTCCATAGTTTTCCTAATCTTAGGTTAGATTTATATTTTTCTTTCTCGCACTTAGCTGAAAGCTCACATAGGGCTGTTTTATTTTTAACTCTTAAGTCCGAATTCTTCTCATGCAGTATCTAGTCTTGCTTTTGCTCATATTCGTCTCAGTCGCCATTATTGTAACGTTACTACCTTACATAAGCCTCATAATAACCAATATTAACAACATCAACGCACGTGTGTACACACTATACAATTCAACTACATATATGAACGGCACGTGGCTCGTGAACGGTAGTAAACTTCAACAGGTCTCTCAAACGCCTACAAACAAACTCGTTGTTGAGGTAGAAGAGGGTTCTTATGTTTACGTATCCAACCAGTCGTGGAGTGAAATGTTATCGGATAACGGCGATAACGGACCGATATTCTCTCCCTATGCTTCGTTCAACCTCACAGCCGGTTATTACAAATTAAACATACCTACACACGCCTTCGACTTCGAACAACCGGTCTACAGTGTTTTATCAAGTCTGGCGTTCTTCGTCGCAGCTGCTGTAGTATTTATTCTCTTCATGGTTCTATCGTATAGCCGTAGAAGGTGAACTGGAGGCTTTCAGCTCTTTTGTAACGCAGTATATTTTTTAATATGATCGTATACGTATATCTTAATGCTGTACAAGGAGCATACCAAGGAACACACCCACTCCAAGTCTGAAAGACAAGCAGCGTGGCAAAGAAGGTTCGGCGAAGCTGCAGAGATGTGCAGCTCAAAGGTTAGGGGACTACCTAAGGGAGAGAAACTAAGAGCTTACAGGGCATGCATGAGAGACACACTAAAGAAGAGATAATAAAGAAGAGATAACATGCTCGGACTAGGAATAACATGCTCGGACTAGGAAAAAAAGAGCACATCGACGTCATAGAAAATAACGAGAATAGCGTAAAGCTGCACACGATAAACGGTACAGTGAACGCTAAGAAAATCCTCAGCGTCAACGGCAAACACGTAGTGTTCGTAGACCAGTATGGGGACGTGAGGGAGGCGCTCCTAAAGTAATTTATTTTTTAGCCCTTTTTCCTATTTCTTCTTATGCTAACAACGCTGGGTAAGTTCGCCTTAGCTTTCATTATAGCCTTTACCATCATAAACACAATGGTTCAAGTCGACTTAATGTCAGTAGGTTACCAGCAAATACCGTATTTCACGACGATTGTAAACCCCCAAGCGTTCACAGCTATCATCCACAGTACTGCAGTCACGAACATGCCGTTTGCCTTCATCCTTTACGCAGTAGGGCTGCTCATCTTCAACGCGTTGGCCAATTTCGTTGCAGGCATACCGATTGTGTTTTACGAAATGGCTACGATTAGCGGGAACCCCGGTCTTATTATAGGTGCGTTGTTAGTAGGTGCAATGTTACAGGCGATGGCGTGGCTGTACTTGCTAGAGGTGCTGGCACAGTTCTTCTTCCCGGTCTAGTGGGGGATGCCCCCAATGCTAAGATTGTTTATTTTTTAGCTCATTCCCCTACTTTTTCATATGAAAGTCCTAGTTGTAGACCTCGATAACACACTCTTCGACACAAAGGCGAGGTATAACGCATGCTTAGCGGAACAAGGTATTGCGTCTTTAGAATCCCTTCACGGAGAGGCGAGAAAGAAGTTCTGGGAGTGTTACCAATCGCCCAGATACATGGACTTCGACATCCCTAACAAGGATGTGCTAAACACTGTAAAAAAGGCAAAAGAAAAGGGTTGGGTCGCAGTATTACTCACTGGAAGGAACGGTGAGACACAGAGAGAGAAAACGCTTGAACAACTACAGAAGTTTAACGTACCGCACGACTACTTGATAATGAGAAACCCCGGTGACTATAGGAAAGAGGTAGAGTATAAACGAGAAATACTTAACGGTCTGAAGGGGTTGGGAGACGTTATAGTCATAGACGACAACCCGGAGGTAAGAAAGTTGATACCGAAAGCTTTCCCTCCGGACGAGAGCCCTGCACTTGATGAGGCAAGGGATCAAGGTGAGCTAAACGTCATGTTTTACACTAAATACCCACCCGTCATAACTAAGGGGGTGAACAAAGTTGAAGATGAAGAAGTCTTTGATCTTGAGTAGCTTACTTTTCATGTCTCTCATGTCTTTAGCAGTGTGTGCAGTACAGTCCTTTCTGACGTTTTACGTCAATATCATGGACTACGGTACGGTGCTGATGCTACAGAACCAGAGTAACGTGTTAACACTTTACGAAATTCCGTCTTCCTTCTCCTCAATCCCCTCATTTCAAGGAGTGCAGACTACAGGGAAGGCGTTGGAGTCTGTTGAAAACGTCACACTGAAAAGCGGTGAAGTGGTACTCGCACATGAGTACGGAGTATCGGGCTTTTCGACAGGAAACTTCCTTTACCAACAGGTGAACGTACCAGGGATTGTAACACATTCAAATTCTACCACGTCCTATCAATCACCTGTCACCCTGTCTGTAACACCAGACCAAGGTTATCAGTTACAGTTCACTCCGTGGTCTGGCATTCAAAACCAGCCAGTGGATAGTGTAGAATCTACATCGTGGTCACCTTACTGGCAAAATGGTCAGTTGGTAATAAACACTTTTTCTTCTTCTGTATCTGTAACAGTGTCAAACTCGCAACCAATCGCTACTACAGCACCTTTCGACCAGTTTCTGAACATAACAGAGTCACAGATAGCTTCGGCTTTAGGTTCCACTACCGCATCTCAGTTATGGCAACAAGCAATGTCAGACTATTTCATCAATTTGTTATTTCAACAAAACGGACAAACACTTTACGCTTGGGTACAAAATTACACTTCCTCATGGGTAGCGGTGTGGGTAAAACTACCTAACGGTATACCTGCGTCATCTTCAGTGACGATAAAAGTTTACTTCAGTAACTCCATCCAATACCCTTATACTGGAATTGCACCTCGACTTACTCCTACATATGGACAATACGATAGTGGTGGAAATGTATTTTTATTTTATGATAATTTTGCTGGAACAAGTTTAAATACAAGTAAATGGGCATATGGATATAATTCAGGAGGAAGTATTACTGTATATAATGGAGTAACAATAAATTATACATCTTCTTCTGGAGGAGGTGCCTGGATTATTTCAAATTATAATTTTCCGCAGTCTCAGGGTGTTGTTTGGTATGCCTCAATGAATTTTTATGGAACAAGTAATTTTAATGATACAAGAATTAGAATATATTTTTGGGATAGTTCATATCAAGTAACTGGTGATAGTCAGAGCGGGAGTTGGTTAAATATTTTAAATGGTGGTGATTATGGATACTATACGGATCAGAATGTTGGTGCAGATACTACTCAACTTTATTGGATTGGTGGATCCTCTTCACCATTACCCGCATCAACTTCTCAAAATGATTATAATATTCTTATGATGCAAATACTAAATTCTACTGGTTTAACATGGAAAACTTATACAATAACAAATAATGGTATATCTCTATTTCAATCTTTTAATCATGGCGGTTCAGTTTCTGGTAATTTTAGAATACTCTTCGAAGCTTCTCAGGACGGGGCTGGCAGTGCTAGTATTGTTATAAATATAGCATATACTTTCTTAGCACCATCCCCCCCAAATGGGGTAATGCCGTCTATAACAAGTGTATCAAGTAATGCTAGTCAGTATATAGCTTGGAGATATTCTCCAATATCAAATACCATCAATGCCACCATTCATGTGACAAGTTATCCTAGTGGTATACAGAGTTCCCCAGGTATCGTAGTTTATTCCCCTAACATCGGAGACCAAACCAGTGATAATAATGTGAACAATTTCCAAGGTCTCCTGGTGACATTTAACGGTAATATTTTCTATCATTCTACGACGTCAGGGTATACACTCTTGAAGAGTTCAGCGTTTCCCATACCTTCTACATCCTATCCGTTCACTTTCAGTGTCATCCTGACTGAGAACAGTGCTGGTAACGTCACAGTATCTACTGTGTACATCAACTCAACGGCTTACACAGTGAACGTCAATACTCCGTTCCCGTGGAGTCAGATAGGCTATATAGGGATAAGAGGCGATGTCGGTAACTTATTCTACGTCTCTTATTTCGGCGTCTCTCCAGCACATTACGGCGGTATTGAACAATTCGTGAATAACGTGGAGTCAACGTCTTGGAAAGTGTTTCCTTACTGGCAAAACGGTGAACTGGTGGTGAACAGTACTGGAGCAAGTAATGCTGGTCAGTACATTGCTTGGAGATATTCACCAATAAGTAACGTCATCAATGCCACCATTCATGTGACAAGTTATCCTTCTAAAAGTACATATGCGAGTATAGCATTTTATAGTACAAACTTAATAAACTCTCCTTTCTTCATGGTGGCATTTTACACTGGTGCTGTATACTATTTTACTAGCAGTAGTTCCACTAGTCTCGCGACGTTTACGACGCCGAACCCCCCGTTCACAATGAGTGTAATACTGACGGAGAACTCTGCGGGTAACGTTACAGTACAAAGTGTCATAATAAACGGTACGACAACTTATAATCTCAATACTAATGTGCCATTTGAGTGGAACCAAATCAGTTATGTGGGGATAAGAGCGGATCCTAGTAACTTATTCTACGTCTCCTACTTCGGCGTCTCTCCTTTCCAGTACGGCGTAGTCAAATACACGGTCAACTCAGTCTCATTACCTTCAATACCCGATACTTCTTCAGCCACAGTCTTAATTTCTCAGCTCTCCAACGGCTCTTACGCCCTCCTCGGCGTGTACAACGGGACGTGGCATGAGCTTAACCTACCGTTTACCAGCGGAAAGTTCACAGTCACGTTCAATGAAGTGGGCCCAGTAAATATAACGTTGAAGTCATCAAACGTCTTATCTTACGGTGCTTTATTCTCTCCAGGTAACGGTGTCTTGTTGGAGGCTCAAAACGCTATACCCCCGTCAAGCCCGACAACTTATGAACCGTTAGGCTATGTCGGTACCAACGGAGAAGTAGGAGGAGGTGCCGATGGAGGCTCACCTCAGTTCACTCCAGCTACGCAAAACAGCATAAACTACTACCAGGGTGGTACGATTGTAACAACGGATTGGGGTACCACGAACTTCACAAATTATGCTGTCTCATTAGGACAAAATCTCCCACCGTTTGTGAATTATGTCACTGTTGGTACAGGTTTCACCACAAATTGGGCTAACGCACCCTCCGGCTATTACTCCTTCAAAAACGGGTTCATTGACATGGCATACATAGAAAATAACAGTGTTGCGATGTCGCAAGCACCTCCTAACGTCTCTTCGATGTTGTTCTTCTTCGACCCCACATATATCACACAACAAGGTCAATACATAAACCCCTTCACGAACCAGACCTACCAGCTGACCGGTTCCCTAACTAGGGAAGTTAACGGCGTCGGTGTCATGACATTCTCCAAACCAGGCGTCACAAACCCCGTGGTTTATATCCCGCCGTTCACGGAGGTAGTCGCAAGGAACTCCAGTAGCTCACAAATATTCATAAATTACGATACGTTCCCCTACCAGACTGCGACGTTATCACCGGGTAATTACCAGATCGCGGTCGTCCTACTTTACACAGCGTATTCCTTCGTTTTGATAAACTTTCAAGGCTGGAACGTGACTATTTATCAGAACGGACAACCCATGGTAACAAACGACCCGATAACACAACAAATACAGCCCTTCAACACACAGGGACTCTTATCTGCACAAGTCGTGGCGAACCCCAATACGAAAGTATTGACCATATACCTTCAACCGCTCTCGTCTGGCATAGGTTCTTATTCACCTGAGGAGATAACGTTCCCGCAACCGGCACCACAATTAGTACTTCCGTTGTCACAACAAACACCGTTCAGTCTGTCAACACTTACGGTAAGCGGTATAGTTACAGTAGCAATGGTTTTAGCAGTGGTGATCGCGTTAATCAGGGCTAACCAGGACCTGCTCGCGAGTATAGCAGCAGGAGGTGCAATAGTAGCAGTGATGGGTATCATCATACACCTCATGCCTGTAATCTTTATAGGGTCAGTCCTCGTTATAATATCTACGGCGTATAGGTTTGCGAGGAGGAATAGTCAATCATGAAGTTCACCGCATATATTATCCTAATATTTATCATAGGCATCGTAGTAGCAGTCCTCAACTTGATTGAGGGTATATACTTCGGCTTGGCTGTGCCTGCGTTAAATAGCGTGAAAGTAGGTAACACGACTGTGAAGATGTCCAACAACCCTATACCGTTCGCTAGTAACATAGTCGACGTCCTAATATTATTAGTAGGTATGATCATCTTCATGATACTTATATACATAGTTAAAATACTGAGAGAGAACAATCCTTACGGCCAGTGAGCTTTTTATTTTTTAGTTCTTTCTCCCATTTCTTCGTATGAGAAGGCTGTTGTTGCTGCTTTTAGTCCCTCTTGTCACGTCTCTGTTAGCCATAGCGGCTACAAGTGGTGCTCTGTTAGACTGGTCTGACGGTAGTGCCGTTGTGACGATACAGCCGTTATCTCAGACCGTCATAGACGGTTACGTTGTTAACGCGTTTTACAACGGCTCTAATCAAGTAGCCCTCTTAGCGGAACCTTACTACCAGGGACAAAACTTACAACAAGTTACGTTTTCGCTTTACAACTTTTACACACATCAGTTGATCGGTAATTACACAGTTCAAGACAACTACACCGTAGTGACAGTACCTTCCAATATAACAGTTGTTTCGATTTACTTCGACAGCCAACAGTTCGGGCCGTTTTACATAACGACAAACGGCGGGAATTATGCACCGCCTCCCCTCGAACAAATGCTGATGTACGTCATCCCGTTGTCTTCTGTAGCTTTGTTCGGGCTTAGGGCAGATCTGAGAAACGTCGGGCTTGGTTTAATAGTCTCGTCTGTGTTTACAACGGCGGAAATTGTAGCATTAGGAGCGTCTAACCCGTGGTTATATGCGATCCCCACTCTCGAGATAATGTTTGCCATTATACTGTTGTGGCACAGCGTCGAAACATCGGGCTAACATTTTTTTTGTTTAGCCATTTCTTTCTTTTATGGCACTTCCTTCGCCTATAACACTTCCGTCATCAGCGGTCTCGTCTTTTTCACCTAATTTCCTCGAATACGCTATGATTGCAATTTTAGCGGGCGTAGTAATTTTCTTTGCGTATAGGATCTTCCATAAACCCAGCTACAGGTACTGGCTAAGACTTATTGACGGCAATGAAGAGAGGGAGATCCCGCTGACCAGAATAGACGAGGTCAACTTCGTCAGTGTGAGGGGGAATATACGAGTGTACAAAGACCCCACAGTGAAGATGATCAAGAACGGGAGGAGGTACATCTTGTACGGTTGGGGTATACAGCCCTACTACATAGCGAAGGACCCGCAGACGCTTCTCGACGTCGGAATCCGCGACTTGGTCCTAAGGGTCGGAAACAAGGAAATAAAGTTCGACGGTACGTGGAAGTCAATTGTAGACTATTACACTTATTTAATAAAAAGCAGGATCGATACAATGAGAGAACTCACGCTTGATACCAACACACAGCTCGTTATAGCTGTCGATCATCCCAGTATATTCAAGAGTTCAATCGAGGACTTACTTCACGCTAACGTTAAGCATTCTTTAAGACAATTGGAGGAAGTAGTGAACATAGAGAAGAACGTAACGGCTTCTAACTCTACGGATTTCTCGTGGATGAAGTGGGTCATCATAGGGCTTATGGTAATGGGCGTATTCGTGCTGGCCTTATCGGTGGTACACAAGTGAGAAGATGTCCGTTCTAGGAAAACTTAACCCCATAGGTGTGAGAAGATGATTTGCAGAAAGATTGTGAAAAACTCCTCAACCGAAGTCCTGAGGAGGCCTGCTGGTTGCAACGAAATTGCTCCTTACACAGACGTTAAGACAGTAGGAGAAGTCAAAGTGGAGGAGACTAAAAACTACATAATCATTACTGCCGATGACATGTACGTTTACCCTAAATCAGTATGGGAGCATATCCAATTCTACGTTGATTATTTCAGAAAAAGCGGTGTTTTTCCAAATCCCGGTTTACTCTTCACGGGTCCGCCCGGAACCGGGAAAACCACGTTATCAAGGATAATTACCGACATGTTAGGTTTAGATAGGGTCTTTTTCAGTTTCGCTGAAGTATTAGGTCCCTACGTTGGACAAAGCGAGAAGGGCTTTCAGGCAAAAATCGACGAAGCAGTGAAATCGCGACCTTCTGGTCTCATAATCGACGAGGCGGACACGTTACTCATGTCGAGAGAAATCGTGGTGCAAAGGATAGGTGTCTCTTCTGCAGACCTTAACATTAAGTCTATGTTGTTGGACACAATGTCCAAGTTCAGGGAAAGTGACGTGCTATTTATTGCAATAACCAACATCTCGCCTTCTCTTATTGACAGTGCGTTAAAGAGAGAAGGGAGGTTCGGTGAACCGGTCTACGTCCCGGTACCAACAAAGGACGCGGTGGAAATACTCATAGAGAGGAAGTTCCCGCAATTCCTCGAAAGACGGGAGGAATTAGCCTCAAAACTGGCGTCATCAATGCAGAACTTCGCCAACATAGTGTCCTACTTGAAAAGGTTAGGATACGGGGTAGACAGACTGCCTGAGGAATCACTTCGCGGTTACAGGATAATTTACGTCAAGAAACCTTATACGGACAGGAGGCTTGAGAGGTTCTTTCCCTCACTCGACTATCCTGAACTTTACTTCGTAAAGGGAAACCCGGACCTCTCGATACCTGTACTGGCGGCCTATTTCGTCTCTGCCGGTAAAGGAAACGTAGTCCTTTACAACGCAAAGGGACTGGAAGAGGCGATAAAGGTGGCTGAAACGTATAACGCTGTACTCATCGTAGATGAGAGGAGCGGGTTACCGATAAAGGAACTATTCCGTGTAGCGAACGTCCCAATCGTTGTAGTGGGAGATAACGTATTGGCAAAGGAAACTTTCCATGTGGACGAGTACAACGAAGACATGGTTAACAGTATCTTCAGTGCGTACAACATCAGGGTAACACCGAGGAGGTATACCTTGTCCGACCTAGAAAGGATCGTTTACCACTGTAAGGGAGGTGATGAGAAGTGCGTAAAGAAGTTGAGCGAGTAGCCGTATTTTTGGGGGCTTTAGCGTTTGTCAACGGTATATTATCCTTAGAAGTGGGCTCCATTGTAGTATACCTATTTTATATATTAGGTGTAGTTTTCGCTTTTCTCTACTTAGTAAAAGATGACAGGAGGTTCGCCGACTTAATCGTGTTTTTTACGTTTGCCGCCGTATTCATCGCTGTCTCGGTATACAGACTCCCGTCACAAACAGATGAGGAAAGCCTAATACTGTACGCCGCGTACCTCTTCAGACACGGGGTTAATCCCTATGCAGTGAACCTCATTAACGCTTACAGGATGTTTCCCGTAGCTGAACCCGTAGTCACGGCTACACTCACTCCCAACTATTACGTTAACGTGTTGGGTTACCCTGCGTTATATTTCGAGATAGCTTCAGTCGTATATCCTCAGATTGCTACACTCGCCACGACGTCCTTACTTTACCTCTTTCTGAGGTGGAAGAATAAGGAGAAGCTATTCTTCATCGTTATGCTGATCGTAGGAAGTTATGCGGCTTTCACAGGTGCGACATTTGACATAATATCCTTAGCGATTGCGATCGTAGCACTCACGACGAAAGGTTGGATTAGGTCGACGCTTATGGCGTTAAGCGGTGACATTAAGCAGTATACGTTATTTTACTTACCGTTTATGTGGAAGGATTATCTTAGGGGGGTACCCCCTAAAACCCCCAATGCTAGTGGGGGACACCCCCACACCCCCAATACTAAAGAACTGGCGAAGAACGTCGTTATACCGTTTGCCGCTTTTCTAATTCCCAACCTACCCTTCATCTCATTTAAATGGGCTTTCGACGTGTTAGGCCCTCTTGTCCAACCCGTAGGGAACCAAGGTGTTTCAATCAGCCTGTTGAGCATGGCAGGTGCACCTATACCGCACATTGCATATACTGTCGCTTTCCTAACGCTCTACATCGCGTTGTTGATATTTTACAAACGTAACACTAAGTGGAAGTGGATCCTCCCAGCTTTTATCTGGATCGTGAGCTGGAGGGATCTAAACTATTTCTTATTCTACATCACGATATGGGTGAGTAGTTATGAGCTGGAAAGTGCTGATAGTCATTAGTATCGTCGTGCTTGAAATTCTCACGATTTCGTTGCTGTGGAAACCGACGTTACCGCTCACCGTGAACATCGTAAGAGTCTACGATGTCGGCGATGTAGGATACTGGGACGTAGTGTGCTTAAACGTCACCAACCACGGAAACTCCCCTGTTTACCCTATTTTTCTACTTAATTCCGGTAGTGAGAAGAGGTGGGTCGTTTCAAGCCAAATCATGGCTTATGCACCTTACAATTCCACACTACCTGTTATTCCACCTCACTCATCGCTTCTGATCAACATCTCTTCACCCTCACCCCTTTACTTCATATCGCCTTTTACCAGGGTCTTCGTCCAGGTCTACTCGGGATATAATTTCGTAAACTCCCCGGTTTACGTGACACCCAACACGACTAGGCCTCCTGTCATCAACCCGGACTTCTCCGTATTGTACTACAGCGGGAAGTATAACGAGACGTTACCGTGGGACTGGTACATCGAGCTTACTCCGGGGACGAAACTTTCCTATCATAACGGCGTCGTCGTGAATGGCACTGCAATACTTTACCAACCGGTTTTCGGAAACGTGACCGTGATCGGATATAATATCTCCTACACGCTCTCCGACGACGTCCTGTACATTTACGTCCATAACGGTTACGTGAGAGGTGTGGTAATTGGGTCGTGAGATGTGCGAGAAATTTATAAACGATATCCTCAGGAAGGCAAAGAGCAAAGTATATTATTTTAGTGACAAAAAGAACGGGTTTTACAGCTACTACGGTGTACAGGCCAAAAAATTGAAGTATTTCATCGAGGATGATGAGGAGGTAGTGAAGTTGTGCAAGAAGAAGTATGATACGCTGGAGATGTGTGTATCAAAGCTCTTAGCTTATTGTGCAGAAAGGGAGAACTACGCACCGGCGATTTATATTTACGAAAGGATATTTTTTAATAAACCGATAAACATAGATGAATTAAAGAGGTTGATTCAAGGTGCTAGGCAATGAGTTGATTATTACGCTCTCGATCGACTTTATTGCGTTAGCATTCCAACTCTACCTCTTGAACAAGGACACCCCGATTTACCTTGACGCCATCATTACAATTTTTCTGGCAATCTTTAACTTCACTTCATACTTAAACGGTGTAATATATGTGGCCGGTGAGAACGAAACAAAGATAAACAACTCGACAATCATAACGCCTGTTTATAGGCCCGACCCCTTCGCTTCCCTTTTCATAATAGGGTTCGCTCTGACGATAGCATCGGCTTTCCTGCTGATAATAAAAATATTCACAAAAAAAGGAGGCTTTGAATTATTCTCTTAACGTCATTTCTAAAACCGAACTGCAGTATGTAGTATCTAAATGCCTTTGCAGGAAGAACACGTTTTTAAACTCTTGACTACATACCGGACACTTTTTCTCCTTAACCGATCCCAACAGGTCAATATTCTTCTTCTCGGCGTTTAGGATTAACCATCTCATACCAAGTAGTTTCTTATATCTCGAGACGGCGTAAAGCTCTTTCATTATATAATGAATTCATAACTCCATTTAAAGCTTTTATTATTACACAGAAACGTATAGCTATGGACGTTATTGAAATAATTACTGCGTATAATCCTCTGTTTTCCCCAGAACAGGAAAATATCATCATGGTACCGCTGGACTACGTCGAAGAAGTTAAGGAGCTGGCGAAGTCACATAACGCAAGGATTCAAATTTTTCAGAAAAGGAGAAGTAGGTATGCCTATATAAGGTGGTATTACCCAACGGGTGAGAAGGATGAGTGAAGAGAAACAGCAACAGACCGGAGTGAGGGGGACAAGTGCAAAAACCGTAGTAGTAAAAGCAAGTCCCCTCACCTTTGACGAGAGCCACGGACTCGTAAAACTGGTCAAACAGCCCTTATCGAAAATAAATCTTCTTGAAGAGTTGAAAGATGACGACGTAATCAACAACATCAATAAACTCAAACAATTTGAGTCCGCTGTCATTGCGGCATTACTTGAAGACCTTCAACAGGAAGTACGCTACATCACGGTTCCCTCGCTTATACTTCCCCTGTTCAAAAACTCCGTGAGGAATGTAATTAGGAACATGATAGTTATTCAGGACGCAGTTTACACACAAATCCTCAGTAAAATAAGTAAAGACGTCGACGACAGCGAGAAGTTGACTGAGGACCTAAAGGTCATAAAACACTACATTGATATAGTAAACAGCTTCTACCTCGCAGTTGATAACATAAGCATAATGGTGGTAAACCTCTTAAACACAAACTTACCCGCTGATAAGTCACCGCGTTTGATCAATGAGATATTGACGGGGTATGACCTGTGGAAACAACACTAATAATGGTAGCAGGTGGGATAACTGCTACAGCAGCCTTTCTTCTTTTAAGAAAAAAGAAAAAGAAGCCTGTCTATACTGAAAGGAATGTAGTATGGTGGATCGATAAACACATCTCTCCAAAAATGCTTAACTCAAAACCCACAGTCGTAGATAAGGCGTACGGACAATACGCGTACCTTACGTCACCTGTTCATAACATTAATTTGAATATAGACAAGTTAATGAGGAGGACGAAAACTTCAAAACTAGACGATGACTTCATGAACAAACTTTCCTACATGTTCGTTGCAAAGCAGTTCATAGGCAGACCTTTCCTTTTCTTCGGTCTCGTAAGAAATAACTTTTTGCCGCTTAAAAAAGTCAAAAGGAAGACGATACTGCCAGAGACAGATACCACGTTTTTAGAGACAAGTAACATCGATATTGAAGTAGACATAACAAAACCCCTTTCCATCCCGCCTTTATACTTCTTCGTAAAAGTCACAGATAACTTAAGCTATTTCATTCTTCTCTTAAATAGGAATGCGGTGAGATTGTTTGAGCCTCAAACTGCAGCAGCAACAACACAGACGTAGTTACGTTGAAGAGATACTGATACAGTTACTGACCGCAAAGCTAGACGGCGGACGCAACGACGACCAAATATGGGACTTCCTGAGGGGAGAGTTACTTGACCTCCACCTAAGGTACGGTAAAGACGTGGACGACAAATTTGTAACATACGTCATCAAGGCACTCGAAATATTGCTTTCCGAGTTTAAAGATTACACAATCCCGCTCTTTAACGTCTGGAACGCAAAGGAGAAATTAATTAGTGCACTTAAGGATAGCAAAGAGTTGATAAATAGAATAAAAAGTAAATACATAAGGGTAGATGAGCAGGAGAGAGAAGTGTTGAACATTGCAAATAGTGTGTTAATAAGTTCGGCAAAAAGTGTGTTGAAGGATTATAAGGTGATATGGGACGAATCGGTATAACGAGAGGTGAGACATATGGATCTCAAAACATTTAAGGCGTATATGTCCGCATATGACAATCCGTTAAATGTCATGTTTAGGACGGCATTGAACAAGTTCCCTTTCATAGCGATCCTAAGAAATGGGTTGAAAGTGCAAGTAAGGTCGAAAAGGCACGCCTATTTCTTCACAACGTTACGCGACCTTGACGTGATTTATCTTGATGATAGATTTATACAATTTAGATATACGGACAAGGTGCTGAAGTTCTATTTCGATATAAATGGTTTCGTGGCTTTAGGGGAAATTTTCAGGGACGGTATATATGATGTCGATGTAAAAGGAAGGGTAGTAGTTGACGTCGGTGCGGGGATAGGTGATTCGCCAATTTACTTTGCATTAAAAGGTGCAAAGAAAGTCTATGCATTTGAAGTTAATGTGCCTTACTTAGAGAAGATGGAGAAGAACATTAGGGAAAACGATCTAAAAGACGTCATCGAGCCGATTCGTTGCGAGTGCGGACTTTCAAATAATCTAGATGTTATAACTCTGAAATACAACATTCCTTATGAATCTGTACTTAAAGTCGATTGTGAGGGGTGTGAATACGGTTTCTTTAGTACTGCTCCACCACGTTCAATTGGTAAATATCAAACAATTATTATAGAATATCATAAAGGTGTTCAACATCTTGAAGATCTACTTAGGACATCAGGGTTTAACGTTACGGTTAAAGGAAACAAGAAGATCGGATTGATATATGCCAGGCGATTGACTGACTCGGGTGTCAAAAGATGAAGTATGACCCGAGGATAGCTCAATTACGTTTCTTCGCATCTTTTTCAGTTGCTTTGTACCACCTGTGGACTCTTCAGTTAGTCCCTCTTGTGTTTTTTCGCCCTGGTTGGTTAGGAGTCCCCCTATTT
>Ga0208548_100399_pt1 | contig 17979 bp, 20 predicted proteins | sample ECH_Chost_MetaG_FD_187133 | JGI IMG/M metagenome (GOLD analysis project Ga0208548, IMG submission 187133) | Hot spring microbial mat communities from Yellowstone National Park, Wyoming, USA - ECH_C host_MetaG (SPAdes) (version 2) | ecosystem: Environmental > Aquatic > Thermal springs > Hot... | reverse complement strand
GGCTCATTTAATATAAATACAGCAAAGGTCTTTAGCTTAGACGGCAAGCTTCTCGGCCTACTTGGTGAGCTTGCTGGCAAAGCCTAAAATTAGACAGGATTCGGCTTGAACCTAGATTTAACTTCAGAAATCTCCTTATGCACTTTCTCTTTCCATTCCATGAACTCTCTTGGGCTCTTCGGATAATTATTGTATAGCTCGTTTAATGTTTTCATCTTTCCTACAACAAAGACAAGGTTCTTAAAAGCATTGATATTTGCTAAGCCGCTTATCGCTTTTTTGAGTGCACTTGAGAAAGAAATCTCAGGAGTTAAGCCATAGCTCATCTGTACAGCCTCTTCATCTGTTAAGAAGTGCTCCATGCCATAATCGATAAGCTCATTGTTCAGCGATTGCAGATAAACCCTAAATGCCTCGAGTGCTGCTGTTTTCTTACCATATTTCTCATTGAAAAGCAGATTATACTCCCACAAGCCATTAATGCTTGTATCATTATTTGCAGTTGCTTTTGCTGCTACCTTTCCCGCAAGTAGACCAGCCACAATTGCAGGGCCTATACCGCCAGCACTTATAGGATTTGGCATTGACATGCTGTCGCCAGCGCCCATGTAGCCATTATATACAAGACTATCCTGCTGCCTTCTTACAGATACAGACCAGTAGCCTCTGCCGTTATTATCACTATTTACAAGCTCTTTCTTCTTAATTGCTTTGTTCCATTCAACATACTGGTCTATTAAGCTGTGAAGGGTATCTTTTTTATTGAGCTTCTTGTTTCTTAACTCTATGCTCTCTTTCTCAACACCTATGCCTATATTAACTATATTGCCTTCTTTTGGGAAAACCCAGCCATAGCCACCTGGAGCCATGATCTGGTTGAGGTGTATGATCGCATTCTTCGGGTCATAGTAGTATTCGTTTTCCTCTATCTGCTCAAATTCCATTATATACCTGCCAGTAGACTCTATATCATGTATGTCTATTTCTCTTTCTATAAAATCATTCTTTGGCAACTTTCTTCTTAGCGTGCTTGCCATGCCGAGTGCGTCTATAACTACCTTTGCCCTAAGCTCAAAAGCTCTGCCGCTTTCATCCTTTCCATACACACCAACTACACGGTCACCTTCTAGTATTGGCCCCTCTACCTCGCTCTTTGGCATGTAATATATACCTTTCTTCTTTGCTATGCTTAAAAGCTTCCTTGCAAATTCAGGTCTATTCAAACTATAGCCTGCACCCTCAAACATAACCTTCTTTTTCATGTTCGGGCTTATAACATATACCCCATTAACCTTCAGGTTAAGTTCTGGTTTCCCAAACTTCTCATCAAGCTCTTTCTCCATAAATTTTATGTGATCTTCAGCAACAGCATCACCGCAAACCCAGCCCCAATTAGTCTTCTTGCCTATCTCTTCTTCGCTGTTTCTATCTATCAAAAGTGTTTTTGCTCCATTCTTTGCAGCTGATGCGGCGGCAATAGCGCCTGCTACACCTCCACCAGCAACTATAACATCATAATCCATATATTCACCACTACTCTTTTTCTCTAATTACTACGATTGGAATTACTCCTTCATTGAACTCTAACTCTGCAAGCTCAAGAGGATCATATACTCCTTTTGGAACCTTTATCAAAGGAGGAGCACCGAATGCAAGCTGAAGAGCCCTAGCACCTATTATTCTTGCTTTTTCAAATTTAGTATATTCCTCCATCTGAACCACTTAGTAAAACATAATTATGAAGGAAAAATATAAAAAGAGTGATTTCGAGCCGCATCGAGCTTAGCCTATATAATCCAAGTCCCTTTTAGCTGACTTAATCGTATTTTGCTTTAGCTTAACTACCAGATCTAACAAATTTTTTGATATACCCATATCATCAATCGTTATTTTGTTCTCATGCATTACTCTATCTATCTCTCCTTTAATTTTCTCAGCTTCATTTTTAAGACCAAAGGTGTCTACTATATTCTTTATTGCATTATAATAGCTCGCTACACCTACTACGCTTAGCTTGTAAGTTGTATCCTTGAGTCCTAAAATTGATTCGATAAATATTTGAGAAAAATCTGGTAAAATTTCCTTAATGCGATCGAAAGAGGGAAGCTCTTCTGAAATATATTTCTTTTCCTTAAGCTTTTCATAAACTCTTTTGCTTATTCTATAACTCAGATCTTGATCTTTTATGCTTTCATCTAGCGGCAGTTTATAAATCTCTTCATCTATCTCCTCATCTACGAATTCCTCTGGATTAGCCTCAAACTTCATTCTTTTGTTTTCATATTCGACATACTCATAATAAGATCCTGCAGTAAGTAGCATTCCAATTAGGGCGTTTACATTTGTATCCTCATCTACCTCCATTTTTAACATACTCTCAATTTCTTCTAGGTTTATCATTCCGAGTTCTTCTATTTCCCTTCTCTTATACCAGTCCTCGAGAGCCCGGTCGAGATAAATTAGAAACGTATTTTTAAGCCCGTATCTATATTTTGTAGGATCCTTGTAATGTTCGAGCATGGCGTTTGCTATATCTATGCCAAGCTCTCTCTCAACTTTGTCTAGCCCATCAAATCTATTAAGCAATTCATTAATGCCTTCATTGCTAATATCTAGCGTTCCTTCATTCAACATTGGTTCTATTTTTGTTTTTGCCTTTTTGAACAAATCAGAATAAAATGCCGCAAGCCTTTTCCCTTCATTCTTCTTTTCTTCTTCTAGAAATCTTATTGCTTCTTTAACCTCTTCTTCATTTAATTTGCCTCTTTTGTTGAAAATATCTTCCACACTTTTTATATTTTCCATGGTTAAATCCTGCATCTTAAGATTTAAATAATTTTTTTATTTTGTTTACCTTATCGGTTCATATTCGTCTTTTGGCTTTTTGAACAGGTTATACCTTATTATGTTTCCTACATGGAAATTGAAGAAACCACTTATGCCCCACGCAAAAATACGCCTTGCACTTGTGTATACTACAGCATCATCTATGTAAATTATTTTTCCATACCTCTTAAGCCTCTTCGAGAGGTCCCAGTCCTCGTATGTTATTAAATTGCTGTTGAAGCCACCTACTTTTTTAAAAGTGTTTCTTCTCACTGCAAAGTTTGAGCCAACTATTGTCGGCCTGCCTATCTTTATTGCGAGCTTAACAAATAAGATTGATACAAATTTGTAGCCCCACGTTATACTCTTTTTTGTTTTCTCCAAAGGTAATATTGGACCAGTTGCGGCAACAACATCCCCTTTTAGGCCTTTTACATAAGATTCTATAAGCCTTGGCGAAGGTTTTGTATCCGCATCTAAAAATATTAATATATCCCCTTTTGCTACCTTTGCACCGGCATTTCTCCCACGTGCAATGCCCCTTCTTCTTTCTATAACTACTTTTGCGCCATACTTTCTTGCTATCTCTCTTGTTTTATCAGTGCTCCCACCATCTGCTACTATAACCTCAAAGTCCTTGAAGCTCTGTCTTCTAAGGCCTTCAAAAGCATAGCCAATATATTTTTCTTCGTTTAATGCAGGAATAACTACACTAACCTTCATATGGACCATTAAGAAATTAAACATGAGGATATAAATTATTTTTGTAGATAAATAAATAAGTGAGTTGATGAATACTTCTCCAACGATAGGCAAGATCTTTGGCATAGAGGTGGAGCTTCACTGGACATTCATACTCTTGCTTATATTTACGCTGCTAATAAGCCTGTATGTCTTCATTCTTATAGTTTTGCTATTCATATGTGTGCTCCTCCATGAGCTTGCGCACTCTATAACTTCTATACGCAATGGCATAAAGGTTAGTAAGATAATCTTGCTTCCTATAGGCGGTATGTCTGTAATAGATGATGTTAAGATAAATCCAAAAGCGGAGTTTAACATAGCAATAGCTGGCCCTATAATGAGCCTCTTTCTAGGTGGCGTATTCGGTATTATAACAACATTGTTGCAGCCTGGAATATTATTGCAGACAATGCAGATAATGTTTTTGATGAATATACTGCTTGGCCTGTTCAACCTTTTGCCAGCTTTTCCTATGGATGGTGGTCGCGTATTTAAAAGCTTTCTACAGAGGAAGAGAAGCTATTATGATGCTACAATGCTGACAGTAAAGGTTAGCAAGTATCTAATGGGCATAATACTAATTGCAACCTTTGTATTTGTAGCTACTGGCAGCTCTTTTTCCCTATCATATAGGGAGTTTATAGCGCTCTGGAATATTATTATAGTGATGTTCCTTTACAGTGGTGCACAGGCAGAAGCGGAAAGCGTAGAAATTAAAAAGAGCACAAGTGGCTTGCATCTTGGCGACGCTGCTTCAAAGCACTTCTTGCTAGTAAAGCCAGAGATGAGCATGCAAGAATTGTATAGGGAGCTTCTTGAGAAGAAAGAGCATATTGTTATAACACGTCTTGGAAAAGCGTATGCACTTGTTGAGCTTTACAGGCGTGGGCGCGCCAGAAATGCGGTATATGTGAAAGGTGCCTCTACACCAATACCTAGCCTGAATGCAGGCGTGCCTCTAGCAGACGCTCTTTCAATTATGCAAAGTAGGGGCTCTAGCGTTGTTGCTGTTGTTAAAGGCAATAGGCTAATAGGTATTGCAACACCAAATAGTATAGAATCTATAATATCCTTGCATCTCCTCAGCAAATCAAAGGAAGGCAAGTTATAAAAGGTTTTATTCTCAATAATCTATTGCGACCGGTGTAGCAATGCTTTATTTGAAAAGTATGAGCATTAGGGGATTCAAGTCTATTAGGAGCTCAGACCTCCTTTTCAGCAAAGGCTTCACCTGTATAGTAGGTCCTAACGGAAGCGGCAAGAGCAACATATGCGATGCACTCCTATTTGGCTTAGGAGAAAACGCTTTTCATAGGCTACGAGTAGACAAGCTCGAGGGCCTGATAAACGATTCATATAAGGCTAAGAAGGGGAGCACACCAAAGGCTTATGTGAAGCTACAGTTCGATGGAGATTCAAGCATGGAGCTTATTAGGATGGCAAGCGCAGATGGCAAAAGTGCATTTAAGCTAAACGGCAAGCATATGACAAGGCAGGAGGTGCTCGAGGTTCTAAGAAGTTACAAGATGGATGCAAACGAAACAAATACAATAACCCAGGGCGAGATAGCAAAACTGCTTGAGCTTTCACCGAAGGAGAGGCGTGAGCTTATAGAGGTTACTTCTGGCATAAAGGAGTTTGAGGACAAGAAGAAAGAGGCGCTTAAGGAATTGGATCAAGTAAACATAAAGATAGGCGAGGCAAAGATAATGCTTAATGAAAGAAGTGGCTTCCTTGAGGAGCTTGCAAAGGAGAAAGAGGCGGCTGAAAAATACATAAGCATGAGTGCAAGGATAAAAGCCTTAAACTATAGCATACTTGTTGGAAAGGAGAAGCTTGTAAAGGATGAGCTTGAAGAACTTGACAAGAATATACTTTTGCTAGATTCGCAGAAGAAGAAGATAGAAGAAGAGATAAAGGGCTATAGCGAGAAGATTTCGGAGCTTGGCATTGCGAGACAGGATATGACTAAGCAGCTAACTGAAGGCACAGAAGCTATAGGCAATATAAGCAGAAGGCTTGAGGCAACAAACAGCGAGATTGTAAAAATAAATGTGGAGCTTGAGGCTCTAGAAAAGGATAAGCAGAATGCAAGCAATTCTATAAGCTCATTGGGCAAAGAGGCAGACGAGATAAATAGCAAGCTAGCCATAAACTCAAAAAGTGTAGAGGATATGAGGGTTGAGCTTGCAAAGATAAAGATTCCAGATACATCAAGCAGTGAAGAAAATATAGATGTAGAGGAAAAGATAGTAGAGATAGAAAAGAAGGTAGAAAGCAAGGAGAAGGAGTTTCAAGAAAAGAGTTCTGAGCTTGCAAAGATACAAGCAGACCTTTATGTTGAAAGCAGCAGATATGAATCGCTAAAGTCAGAGCTCTCTGCAAAAAATATAGATTACTCTTCGCTCGACGCAATAAAGAATGAGATAGAAAAGCTTAACAAAGAGCTCGAGGAGCTTGCTAGGAATGAGCAAAAAGAAGCAACTTTGCTTAGCGAGTTAAGGAACAAAGCCGGCGAGATAGATACAAAGCTAATAGAGCTAAAGGAGCAGCGAGCTATGAGCAGGCAGGGAAGCGATATAAGTAATATTCTCTCTTCAAAATTCAGCGAGAAGGACGGCTTTTTTGGCAAGGCTTCAAAGCTTTTATCTTATGAAAATGAATACGCATATGCTGTTGAAGCTGCAGCTGGCAACAGACTTGAGTACTTCGTTGTTGATTCTATAGAAACAGCAAACAAGATTATAAAATATCTACGCGAGAACAAGATAGGCAGGGCAACATTCATACCATTAAATGATATAAATATAAGCAGCAAAGAAAGGCTCAAGGAGCTAAAGCCTGTAATAGAATTGGTAAAGTTTGAAAAGAGGTTTGAAAAAGCTTTTATGTACATTTTTTCAGATACTTATCTTATCGATGATATAAGCAAAGCAAAGAGTTTTGGTCTTGGCCATAGGTATGTAACGATTGAAGGCGATCTAGTAGAACAGTCAGGCATAGTAACTGGTGGCGTGCAGAAAAAGCTTAGCCTTACTCTAATTGAAAAGATGATAGAAAATCTTAGCAACGAGAAAGAGAGCATAGCCGCTTCGATAAACAATCAGCTCTCAAAGATAAATGAGCTTAGGAAGGCTCAGGCTACGGCAAAGATAAGGCTCGATGATAAGAGGCTTGAGTTCGATAACGAGAGCAAAAGGCTTGAAGCAGCAAAGAAGGAGCTCGATGCAAAGAGGCTTGAGCTTGAGAAGGCTGGCAAAAGCTTGGAAGCAATGCACTCAAAGCTAGATAGCTTGATAAACAGCATAGAAATTATTAAGAAAGATCTAAATGAGCTCAAGGGCGAGAGAACCAAGCTATACGAGGAATCAATGGCGCTTGTTAAGAATGCGACTAAATCGTTGAGCAAAGAGGAGCGCAAGAGAATAGATCAGGAGCGTAGCAGAGCTGAGGCTATTAAGATAAAGATAGCAGAGCTCATAAAAGAGAACGAGCTTCTAAGCAATAGACTAGCAGATATTAAAAAAGAGATATCTAGCAAGAAGGATGAGCTCAAGCAGATAGAGCAGCTTATTAATGAGAAGAATGCAAGAATGAATATATTATTAAAGGAGAAGAAGGAGCTTGAAGAAAAGATAAAGAGCAGCGGTGAGGCTAATAAAGGAATATACGAAAAGCTTGAAAAGATAGAGAGCGAGATAGCAAAGCTTAGCAACGAGCAGGGCAAGCTTAGTGGTGAATCAAGCAATATAGATTCAAAGCTCCAGGAGATGAAGATGAGAAGGAGCCAGCTTGAGGTAAGGCTCGGTGATTTGCGTGCAGAGATAAGCGTTTATGCAAACGAAAATATAGAGATGCTTAATGGAAAGATAGAAGAGATGGAAAGGGAAGCATCGCTGTTAAGTGATAAGCTAAAAGAGCTGGGAAATGTTAACTTAAAGGCGCCAGAGATATATAAAGAAAAAGAGAAGGATGTTGCAGAGGCAAAGTCAAAAGTTGAGATGCTTGAGAGTGAAAGAGAGGCTATATTGAAGATGATAGAAGAGATAGATGCAAAGAAATATAGCATATTCATGGAAACATTCAATGCTGTGAGCAAGAACTTTTCAAAGTTATATAGCTACATATCTGATGATAAGGCAGAGCTTGTGCTTAGCGATGAGAGAGATCCTTTCAACAGTGAGCTTTTGATAAAAGTAAAAACGAAGAACAACGTTGCAAAGCGTGCAGAGAGCATGTCTGGCGGTGAGCTCTCTATGCTTATGCTCACCCTTGTGTTTGCAATACATATGTACAAGCCTTCATCTATCTATATATTTGATGAGATAGATGCTGCGCTTGACAAGGAAAACTCCAAAAAATTGTCGCAATTGCTTAAGCAGCTAAGCACAGATTCACAATTCATTGTTGTTAGCCACAACGATACACTAATATCTAATGCTGATGCTGCTATAGGTGTTGCAAAGGTCAATGGTGAGTCAAAAATCTTTGGCTTGCAGGTTTCAAGCATTATAAACAATATGAATAGTGTTGGAGATGAGAAGAAACAGTAAGAGAAAGGAAGGAGCAAGGAATGCAAGTGGCAAGAGAAAGCAAAAAATGCCAATGTGGCCATTTTACTTCTTGCTTGCTATTCTAATAATAATATACGCATTGCACAACTCTTTTCTACTTGGCTCTTTTATTTTCTTACTTATAATAGTTATACTAATCTTAGAGGCAAAGATAAGCATAGAGACAGAGGGTAAAGCAAAGAGTATAATAGATATAGGCATTGCTATAGTTGCTGTGCTTCTTTTTTGGCTTTTGCTTATCATTGTATTAAATACAAGCTCGCCCATCGATACTGTCGCTAGCTGCAGCATGCTTCCAGCGTTGCAGAGAGGCGATCTGGTGGTATTGCACGGTATAGGCAATCCAGCGTTGTTTGCAAAGGCTCATAACGTGCCTTTAATAAACGTAAGCGAGCCTGCCTTTGCCAGCATGGAAAACAATATGAATACGGAGTTTCTCGCTTACTATGCTTATTTTGATTCAAACAAATCAAAGATAAGCTCAATAATACCAATAGGTTCTAGCTACAATATAGGTTTATACAATACATACTGCATATACAACTACATTTATCTTAGAAGAAGTGGTAGCATATACAGGTGCTTTGTTAGCTCTCAAGATAACAATTTGATAAAATATAACTATGCAATAGGCAATGTAATTATAGGTGGCAAGCAGTATAATATAGTATATACCTCAAGCATAACAATAAACAACATAACAATAGCCCAGAACTTTAGCAATCCAATAATAGTATATAGAACTACACCACGCGATTATTTCTCAGGCGATATTATACATAGGCTTTACGCTATATTGAATGTAAATGGAAGCTACTATTTTCTTACAATGGGCGACAACAATCCAGGCTTGGATATAGAGTTTGCAAACTATATGCCAAACGAGAGCAGTGTTGTTGGCTACGTTATTGCAAGGGTGCCAGTGCTTGGCTATCTAAAGCTTATAATAAGCGGCCAGTTCGGTCAAGTTGCTGGCTGCAACCAAACGATCATAAGAAACTAGGTCTTATCTAAAATCATCAAGATGTTTTTATGAAAGCGGACAAGCTTACGATGGATTTATACAACTATATAATGAAAGCAAAAAAGCAAGATTTTCTTAATCCCAAAAGTCCGTATGCAAATTGTTACATACTTAAATGTGGAAGAAAAGTGCTTGCAGTAATAGGTGGAAACCACAAGGCAAATGATAAGCGCATGCGCAGCTTAATAAGCAATGCCTTTAAACTGCTAAAGCCAAAGGTGGTCTTGCTAGAGCAGCCTAAAGACTTTGATGTTGAAGCACTTAAGAAGGTTGTAAAACACACAGAAAAGCAGTTTTGGAATGAATTTGATGTTGCTACTGATTTGGCTGTTAGGGACGAAGCCAAAATATATTTCATTGATATTTCAGAGAAAGAGCGTTTTGAGTTTTTCATGCAACTGAAAAATGGTATTAAACTTTATATCCTTGAACTGTTTTCTGCAATCTACAATATAAACTTCCATACATACAACAAGACAAGAATGATGGAGCCTGAAGATTATAAAATACTTTCAGAAGCGCTTACATTAAGAGATATAATAGATGATGAGCAAGTCTACAGTGCCTTCATTAAAATGAAGCAAAAAGAATACAAAAACTTAAGCCTTATCGCTACTATAGATAAAATTATCGATCAGATGGCCAAAAAGTATACAGGCAAAATACTTAGTCAAGATCTGCTACTGAGCAGAGCCTTAACAGCACCTTTTCCATATTCAGACTATAAAATTAACAAGATAAATGCAAAACATGAAGCCTTAAGAGATAGTACTATGATAAAGGCAATAATAAACTACATGAAAAGGAACGATTCCGTTATGGTTGTATGCGGCAGTGGGCACGCATCTATATTTAAGAAGCATTTAATTAAAAAAGCAGAAATATTTGGTAAATGTAAGGTAGAAACCATAAGTGATTGAATTAGACAAGAGGCTGCTGCCGCTGAAGGTACACATGGTTCAAATAAAATTTCAAATATTTTAATGATAGGTGTATGCTCCTTCAGAAATATGGAAAAGGAGTTAACTTTCAAAGGCACTCGTTTATAATAAATAAAAAGAAAATTTAGTGTAAACTATATTTATTATTCCATATTTATTGGATAATGCCTTCGATAATAAATTCAATCCCTACAGCAGGAGTCACCTCCTCTCTCTTCGGTGGCAAAATCCAATCTACCGAGTCAAATGGCTTGATAACAATATTAAGTGATTTTACCAGAACCATTGCTGCTGTATCTGCTCAAGTTGTTGCTTTTGCTCTTTTTTATGTTCTTGCTGTTCTTGTTCTTGCTTTTTTTCTTGTTTTTGTGCTTCTTCCTCCATCTCTTCTTTTGGAGTCTTGTTTAGTAGTGGTACTTGTTCTTGCTTTTGCTCTCCTTCGTCCGTCTTTTTTTCTTTCGGAGCCTCGTTTCCTTGGGTATTCTGTGCAAGGCTGGGGCCTTCAGCATCTTTGCCATCCCTCAAAGCACTAGTTAAATCTGTATTATTTGTTGTGGTAGTAACCTTTTTATTATCTTTTTCTGCTTCCATTTTATCACAATTCATTTTTATATTTGCCATAGTATATAATCTTTTCTTTATTTTTGTTTATATATAAAAATCTAAAAATCAACTTAGCGCAGTAATTTTATGCAATGTTTTCTTTGTTATAAAGAATATATTGATAAGCACTAAATAGATCTAAAGATGATATTAAAGATTCTATTATAGGTATTGCTTGCTAATTTTGCAATTTTTGCATTAATATATATAAGAATAAGATAATTAAAATAAGCCACACATTATCGAAGCTTATTTTATTCTTCTTTTCTTCTTCGGGAAACTTGAAATAGTGGCTGTTCTTCGTAGTACTTGCATATTCTTGCAGCTCTCCTTGCAACCATATTTGAAGGAAACTTCTGTATTTTTTTATTGAAAATATTAACATTATTGTTGTATTCTTCTTCCTTATTTGCAAGCTCTGTTTCAAGCTCTGTTATGCTCTGCTGAAGCTGCTGGAAGTTTTTATCTGCTTTTAAATCTGGATATTTTTCTGCAACCGCAAATATACTCTTTAATGAGGCAGTAATCTTGTTTGAGATGTTTATTTTAAATTGAATATCATCTTGTGGTATCAACTCCCATATACTTTGAAGCTGTGTTATCTCCGCTATCACTCCATTTTCATCTTTTATGTAGCCGCTTACACTATCAATTAGCTTTGTAAGCATATTATGTCTCTTCTGGAAAATTATTTCTATATCTGACCATGACTTCTTTACATTTGACCATGACTTCTTTACTTTATACATTAAGAGATAATCCAAGATACCAAAAAGAATGCGAATAAGGATGTATGCAATAACTCCTAAGATTATTATTCCTATTGCCTTCCAAAAAGACGATGTAGAATTTAGAAGATGTAGCCCAAATAAAGCGGCATAATAAATAATTAATCCTAATAATATAAAAAATCCAATTACTATAATAATTATAAAGATGGCCCAACCGTATGTTAGTATATATTCTAGAGAAGTCTGTGCTTTAAATCGCATAAATGAATAGTGTGTTGAAATTTTAAAAACCTTCGTTTCTTGCCTATTGTAGTTTGTTGAAATTTATACTATATTATGTAGACACCTTTTTAAGTGCTCATATTTATATCACAACCACATCCAATTCATAGATACTTTAGCAGGTGTTTGGTCATTTCTATCACTCCCTTAAGTTTGCTATTCCATCTATTAAAATTGCTGTTGCCACTAAGGAAAAACCAAAAACCCCACTAAGTAATGCTGTAAAACCTAAAACTTCAGTAACTATCGGGCTTCCAGCCATATGCGCGAAGAGAGCACCAACAGCTGACCACAAACCAAATATACCCATTCCACCCCCAATAATGAGCATTTTGTCGGTATAACTGGTATGTTCATCAGGTAAATGATAAGTCCACCAACCCGGCTCCTTCGTCTTAATAAAGTTAATAAATTTATTCATAAATTGTTCAGAGATATTTTCTAATTTATTCATAAATTGTCTAAAGCTACCTTCTTTTTCTTCGTTTTTTTCTACGTTTTCTTTGCGTAGAGAAAAGGTTAATGACTTAGTTTTTTCTTTTTCCTCCGTATTCATTGAGTTGGTTGTTGTGTTGCTCGACGTATCCTTCTTTTTGAATTCAAGAGGCATCATAACCACCTTTATTTCAATGAAATTTATATTTTCCTCATTTTAAATACATTTCTTTAGTTTTGTTTATAAAAGATAACATATTAAGGTATCTGGAATTCGCTGCTGCACCATCTTTACAAAAAAGACAATTTACCTCAATTAGTCCCTCAATGTTCCTATTGCCGCTATGGTAAAACCAACAACCATACCAACGAGTCCTCCGATAGCTAAATCAACAACTATCGGGCTTCCAGCCATACCCGCGAAGAGAGCACCAACTTCTAACCACGCACTAACTACAACTATTACGATCCCAATATCGAGCATATCGGTATCTCCTGGCTCCCGCATTTTACTAAACTTATTCAGTTTATGCACAAATCCTTTATTTTCTTTTTCTTTGTTTTTTTCTTTGGTTTCTTTGGGTTTTCGTTGCAGAGAGGTTAATAGATTATTAGTTTCCTCATTCATTTGTTTGGTTGTTGTGTTGCTCGACGTATTCTCAATCGTATTCTCATTCATAATCGACGTATTGTCCTTTTTAAATCCAAAAGGCATCATAACCACCTTTATTTCAATGAAATTTATTTTACCCCATTTAAATACATTTCTTTAGTTTTGTTTATAAAGGATAAGCTTAAATACCATTTTTGGTGGTGAAAACTAGCAAGTTGAGAAGACTAGCAAGTATTAAATATCTTTGTGTAAAAATATCTAATCAATTTTATCGTTATTATTTAAATCTTTTCAGTCTATTATTAATGGTGCTTGTGGTTTTATGGCTGATCTAGCTGGAGATATAAGGCTCGCAGTAGATACGGGCAAGGTAGCGATAGGCTACAGAGAGGTAGTTAAGAGTATAAGTAGTTCAGAGGCTAAGGCGGTGGTTATTGCAACAAAAGGTAAAAAGAGTGTAATCGATGATATAGTGCACATGTGCAATATAGCAGGCATTAAGCTTATAAAATTCAATGAAAATTCGCTTGAGCTTGGTACTATATGCGGAAAGCCTTATTCTGTCAATGCACTAGCTATTATAGATCAGGGCAATTCGAATATACTCAATGAAAGCTATTAGGTGTTTATGTGCCGAGAGGAGAATTTGCAGCAAAAGAGATAATAAAAAAGAGGAAGAAGTATAGAATGCTTAAAAAATGGTGGAAAAGAAAGTTCTTCAAGCTCAAGGCAAAGTATGATCCTATGGGTCCTGTGCCTATGGCGAAGGGTATTGTATTACAAAAGTTCATGCTTCAGCAGAAGCAACCTCATAGTGGTCTTATAAAATGCGTTAGAGTGCAGCTCATAAAGAATGGCAAAGTTGTGGGTGCTTATGTGCCTGAGGATGGTGCAATAAACTTCATAGATGAGCACGATGAAGTTACAATACAGGGTCTTAGCGGTTCTCAGAGAGGTCAGATGGGTAGCATACCTGGATTAAAGTACAAGGTTATTGCTATAAACGGTGTTGATTTGAGGCAGATTGTAAAGGGTAAGAAAGAGAAGCCAAAGAGGTAATTTTATGGCAGATGCTAATATTATAAAAGAAGAGAAAGAAGAGGCTCTTGCTGATTATAAGAAGAGAAGACAGCTTAGAAAGAAAGCAGATACAGAGGAGCAGGCAGCAGGCAAAGAAGAGCAGAAAGTACAGGAAAGCAAAGAGCAGGCAAAAGATACAAAAGAAGGGAGCGAAGAGAAAGAAAGCAAAGAGAGAAAGGAGAAGAAGCTAAGAAAGATAGAGACTGCAGAGCAGCTTCTCTTCGGCAAGTACTCTTTTTCTGATGTTGTAGTTTCAGATGCAAGCCTTGCTGACTATATAGTGCTTACGCCCATGAAGTATCCTAACACATTTGGCAGAAGGAAGAACAAAGGCTATTACTTTTCTCATGTTAATGTTGTTGAAAGGCTTATGAATAAGCTTATGCGTGGTGGAACAGGCAAAAAGGTTGGTGGCAAGGTAATAAGGACCGAAGGCAGGCTGCAGGGAAAGAAGATAAAGGTCATGCATATAGTTGAAGAAGCATTTGATATAGTCAATAAGCAGACAGGCAAGAATCCTATACAGGTTCTAGTCGATGCTATAGAGAACGCAGCACCAATAGAGGATACAACAAGGGTAAGGTATGGTGGAATAAATTATAATGTTGCTGTCGATGTTAGCTCGCTTAGAAGGCTTAATGTTGCGCTTAAGAATATTGCGCTTGCAGCAATAACCGGTAGCTTCAAGAACAGAAGAAGGCTTGCAGAGGCACTAGCAAATGAGCTTATTCTTGCTTCTGCAAAGAACCCAGAAAGCTATGCAATAAAGAAGCGTGTTGATGCGGAGCGTATGGCTAGAAGCGCGAGGTAGTTACTATGGTTAGAAAAGAGTTTGTTGCTGAGGAAGTAGCAAAGATAATGGATGAGCCAGAGAGAATAAGGAATGTCGCTATAGTTGCTCATGTTCACCATGGCAAGACAACGCTTACCGATACACTTCTTGCTAAAGCTGGCATAATTTCAAAGACTGTTGCTGGCGAGGTTCTTTACACAAACTATGATGAGATAGAAAAAGAAAGAAGGATAACAATAAAGTCTGCAAATATTTCTCTAGCATTTGACTATGGTGGGAAGGATTATATTATAAACCTTATCGACACTCCAGGCCATGTTGATTTTGGCGGCCATGTTACAAGGTCAATGCGTGCTGTCGATGGTATAGTACTTGTTGTTGATCCTGTAGAGGGAGTAATGCCGCAAACAGAGACTGTAGTAAGGCAGGCGCTCAAGGAAAAAGCAAAGCCTGTGCTCTTTGTAAATAAAGTAGATAGACTTCTTAATGAGCTAAGGCTAACCCCAGAGCAAACTTATGAGAGGCTGCTCAATCTTATAAACGATATAAACAAGCTCATAAAGAGGTATGCGCCTGAGGATGTTGCTGATAAATGGGCTGTAAGTGTTGAAGCGGGAAGTGTTTGCTTCGGCTCAGCATACAAGAAATGGGCGATATCTAAGAGGATAATGGAAAAGTATAAAATAACGTTCAAAAACATCTTTGCCCTTACAGCAGCTGGCGAGGAAGAGAAGCTGCAAGAGATAGCACCGATAGATGAGGCTGTGCTCTCAATGATTATTGAGCATTTGCCAAATCCAAAAGAGGCACAGCCCTATAGAATACCACACCTTTGGCATGGCGACCTTAACAGCGAGATAGGAAAAGCTATGATTAGCGTTGACAGGAACGCTAAAGCGGCAATTGTGATCTTTGGCATTACATACGACCAGCACAGCGGCGAGGTAGCTATTGGAAGGGTATTCTCTGGTACAGTAAGAAAGGGTACAACACTCTATATTTCAGGCAAATCAGAACCGCAGAGGGTTCAGCAAGTCGGCTTGTATATGGGTCCTGATAGGGTAGCTGTAGATGAGATACCAGCAGGCAACATTGCCGCACTTGTAGGCTTGAAGGATATTTCAATAGGCGATACAGCAAGCGAGGTTGAGATGGAGCCTTTTGAGCAGATAAGGCACTACTCGCAGCCAGTTGTAACGAAGGCTGTAGAGGCAAAGGATCCAAGGGATACAACGAAGCTTGTCGAAGCCCTTATGGAGCTTTCAAAAGAGGATCCAACGATACAGGTAGAGCTAAACCAAGAAACAGGCGAGCATCTTGTAAAAGGCATGGGCGAGCTACACCTTGAGATTATAGAAACAAAGCTTAAGGATGAGTATAAAATACCAATAATAACAAGCGAGCCCATAGTGCTTTACAGAGAAACAATAGAGGGCAAGGTTGAGAATGTAGAAGGCAAATCACCGAACAAGCATTCTAGATTTTATGTTACAGTCGAGCCGCTTGAGCAGAGCGTTGAGGAATTTATAGAAAATGGCGGCATAAGAGAAGGTAAGCCAAAAGGCAAGCAGTATATAGAAGATCTTGTAAAGGCTGGTATGCCGAGAGAAGATGCTAAGGGGCTCGTAGATGTTTCAAATAATAGCGTTCTTATAGATGCAACACACGGCGTTCAATACATGAATGAAGTTATGGAGCTTCTTATAGACGGATTTGAGGAAGCGATGAACGACGGGCCTTTGGCTAGAGAGAAATGCTCAGGGATAAAGGTTAAGATAACAGATGCTACAATACACGAGGATCCTGTGCACAGAGGTCCTGCTCAGATAATACCAGCAATTAGAAGGCCTATCTATGCTGGCATGCTAAAGGCTGGAGTTGTATTGCTAGAGCCTAAGCAGAAGTTTACTATAAATCTCCCACAGGAATACTTATCAGATGTTATAACATTCCTTCAGGGAAAGAGGGGCCAAATACTAGAGATACAGCAGGAGAACGAGCAGGCAACAATAATAGCAAAGATGCCTGTTGCAGAGGTAATAAAAGGCTTCTCGAATGAGCTCAGAGGCTTAACACAGGGCAGAGCGACATGGTATTTTGAGTATGCAGGCTTTGAGAAGCTGCCAAAGGAGTTGCAAGAAAAGGTTGTAAGGGAGATAAGAACAAGGAAGGGTCAGCCGCCAGAGCCTCCAAAGCCCGAGCAGTTTATGGACTAGCAAGCAGTATGGCAAGACTTTTATATTTTAATATTAATATTTATTGCAACTTATTGTTGCACCAATGAGATGAGGTGTCTATATGGCAAAATCTTATGTAAAATTCGAAGTTTCGAAAGAGGTAGCTGACAAAATAGTAGAGGCTATAAGGCTAGCAAAGCAGAGCGGAGCTGTAAGAAAAGGAGCAAATGAAGTTACTAAGAGTATAGAGCGTGGCTTGGCCACTTTTGTGGTTATAGCAGAGGATGTTGAACCTGAAGAGGTTGTTATGCACATACCAACTCTATGCGAGCAGAAGAAGATTCCTTATGCTTATGTACCTACAAAAGAGGCTCTAGGCAAGGCTGTTGGACTTAATGTTCCGTGCACCTCTATAGCGATAGAGAAGGCAGGCCAGGCAGAGAGTGCAATAAAAGACATTGCCTCTAGGATTACAGGCAAAGAAGTAAAAGAGCAGAAGGAGCCAAAAGAGCAAAAGGAACAAGCTGCTGAGAAGCCTAAAGAAAAGGGTTCTAAGAAGTGATATTAATGGCTGAAGCGAGCGAAGAGCAGAAAAAGGAATTTGAAGGCTTCTTAGGCGAAATAGTAGAAGTGCCTAGGGTAAGAACAGGTATATTTGGCGAGGCAAAGCAAGTGATGGTTAGAATACTAGAAGGCAATGACAAAGGAAGGGTAATAAGGCGCAACATGATCGGCTTTGTGAAGGTTGGGGATAAGGTAAGAATACCAGACACAACAAGAGAAGCAAAGCCTATAAAGGCAAGGTGAGCATATGAAGTGCTCATACTGTTCTAGCGAGATAGAGAAGGGCAGGGGAATAATGTTTGTAAGGAAGAGTGGCAGCATAAAGTATTATTGCTCAAATAGGTGCATGAAGTTCGATTTATTGTATCATAAGAAGCCAAACCCTAAAGAAGTTAGAAATGCTTAAAGTATTTAAAATGAGTGTATGGCAAAGATAGAAGAAAAAGGAGAAGAAAGAGGTAAAGAATTTAAGCAGGCGTTAAGAAGCTCTGAAGAAAGCCTTGAAGAGCTGAAGCAAGAATTACATAAATTATTTGAAGATCCAGAGAAGTATGCAGACAATGCTATGATTCTAGCAGCAAGAGAAACAGTC
>Ga0208548_100381_pt1 | contig 18474 bp, 18 predicted proteins | sample ECH_Chost_MetaG_FD_187133 | JGI IMG/M metagenome (GOLD analysis project Ga0208548, IMG submission 187133) | Hot spring microbial mat communities from Yellowstone National Park, Wyoming, USA - ECH_C host_MetaG (SPAdes) (version 2) | ecosystem: Environmental > Aquatic > Thermal springs > Hot... | reverse complement strand
CAACAGCCTCGAAGACACCGCTTATAGTCCTAGATTCAACGAGATTCAAACCTAAATTCAAAGCCGCCTCATAGGTGAAACTTCCCTTAGGACCTAAATAATAAATTCCAAGTGGATCACACAAAACTCAAACAATAAAATATAAATTCTTCGCAGATTCTCTGATCCTGTCCGGATAAGCATTCATCCGTGTCACCTCCACTCAGTGTACCAGTGTACGAATAGTTCGAGGAATTCTACGATACGAGTGGAGCAAAGAGTGTTCTTTTGGGGTTGATGTTATTATAGAACACCCGTGTCCTGTCTTTTAGGTATCCCTGAATCGTTCGACTGAGCTACTCACCCCGAAGGTCTGGTGGACGTGGTTGTGGAACCCGGCTCGGAGCACGGCTTCACGCTACCAGGGGCCCCTACCCGTGAGCAGGGTCTCCGAGACACCTTCTTCTCAGCCTGCGCAGGAATCTGAGCGCGTTCTCCATGGTCCGGGTTAATGAGACGCCGAACCAGATGGGTTGCCTCGTACAGGCGTCCACAGCCACCCAAACGTTGATTGGTCTGCCACCCCCACACTTCACCACACCCTCATCCACAGCGATCACAGGGTGCCAGCCTGGCTTCGCCTCGAAGCCTCAACCTTCTTCACCCAACCCTGCACGCTCGACTTCGAGAGGGGTTCAGAGAGCACCCAGAAGAAGCCAGAGGTCTTCCCTCACTGAGGCTTAATCCAAAGGTGTAGAGTAGCATGGCGACCACCTTGAGCTCAGAAGAACCTCTTCTTATTCCTCTTAAAAACATTTAAATCCCTGAAGAATTCGAATCCGTGGTGGACTCCACGCTCGCTCACCGATTCCGAACCGTGGCGCCCACCACGTTTAAGCCTTATCCGGACACCATCTTCAAGATAAATAAGTCCATATAAGCCTAAACTGACATCGTCTTAACTGTACATTTTGCTTGAAGGGTTTCTATGATGCCTAGGAATTTGTCAAAAAGTTCTTCTCGGGCTAGTTCCTTAGAAAATCAAAGTTCCACGTCAGATAGCACATGAGTGAACTGTGTTTCTAATCAAAACACCACGCGCATCTATACAAGCCTGAAGATGAGACGACTATACCATAATATTCGCCTAATGGTAAATAAGTATTACAGAGAAGCCGTAGTCTGCAGTTTCAAAATAGATAGGTTTATATGGATTTCTGGATTTGAGCATTTGTGTGCATGGGCAGTAGGGTGGTAGCAGATAGAGACCCAAGACCTCCTTTAGGAAAAGATGGAGGGGTACGTGCACACACATAGGGGGGATGAGGAAGGGGACTGAAGATGGAGGGCGTTCCCCATGATGCCTTCTCCAGCAACGCAGAAGGCATATGAATGGGTGGGTACGTCGAGACAGGGGCGGAGCTGAATGGGGTCAATGAACTCGTGAGGTCCCTATATGATGCTGTGAAGCCCAAGCTCCACTATGCGTACGATAGGTATGCTGATGCGTACCTACCTATGCCTACGTAGAGCGAAACCCAATACATCTTCCCCGCCTTTGAGAAAATCGAATGACGGTTGTTCCTATGAGTTTTGCACCATGGCTATATTGGTTGTTTCAGCGTTCACTGATACACCTAAGTATAGATGTGTTTGTCATCACACTTTAAAGCGCATCAGCCACTACGATAGAGTGTTCGCATTACACTTTTTGAAATCATTTCTTTAAAGGACCACTCTTCTATGCTTCGAGGCGGATTAGAGGACACATCGAAAAAGGTAGAAGCGTTTCCGAGATCCAAAAAGGCGTTGAGGAAAACGATGCAACTCAACCCAATTATGAAGGGTGTTTTCCCACCCTTCTGGCACCCATCTTTGTCTCCCACGAATTCACTCAGCCTCGCTTCAGAGCTCCCTAGAAACTCATAATTCACTCAACCACGTCGTCGCCCAAATCAATCCCATCGCCGATAGGACAGTTACACCACCTGATACTCAATAGACTAGACACTTTTAATTCTTCTAAGGCCTTATGTGTAAGGCGCCGCAAAAAAGGGTGCAGCCCAACAGTACACAGTGGAGTCAGCCATTAGAGCTAAGCACCACATGCTACCAGAGGGTCGTTCATCTCAGTCTGCATCTTGTCATTACCACTGAGCTCTACATAGCTTGCCTAGAGATTTCAACATGCGACTTGATTCCAACCAGATATCGCCGCTCCAAGGAATAACGTGTGTCCGCAAAGCATCTACACTTTGCGTGCAGACTCAAACTCACAGAATGGGGCTTAAAGTATTGATTAGCGCTTGAGCCTTAGGCTTAAGGGTGCGAGCGCTAAGAAGTTGAAGACACCCATAAAGCCGTAAACCATGCTTACACCCCTACCGAACACCCGTGAGTTTAGGTCGCCTTGGACGGGAAGCCCAGCGAATAGGTTTTGAAGCTCGCTTCTTGGAGCCACTGTTGCTAACACAACGAATATTAGACTTACACTGAATAGGGAGCCGACATTGTAGATGAGCGTCGCCATACCCGAAGCCACACCTCGACGTGTTGGTTGGACAGAGTTCATAATTGACGCGATGTTTGGGGCCACAAACATTCCGTTACCAGCACCTGAGAGTATCATGCCCACCACTAAATGGGAGTAGACGGGCGACGGATTGTATGAGAAGAACGCGAGCAGGGCTAAGCCCACAGATCCCACAATCAAACCCGCAGTCACAAAGCGTGTTGGGCCATATTTATCTGATAAGTATCCACTAAGTGGGCCAGCGGCTACAAACGCCAGTGAGTAAGGCAACATGAGTATTCCAGCCTTATATGCGTCGTATAATAAGACACCTTGGAAGAATATGCTTAGGTTGAGGGTCACCCCGCCCCTCGCAATGGATGAGAAGAGATTAGAGATTATACCTGACGAAAAGACCCTGTTCTTGAACAGTCTGAGATCCATCATGGGGTAAACAATCCTTGTCTGGGCGTAGACAAACAACACGATCAGGATTAACCCTATACCTGTAATCACAGCCTCATACACACCCCACCCAGAGAAGGCGCCAAAAGTCAAGCCGTAGAGGACGAAACCAACACCGGGAGCGAAGAGGAGATTCCCCAGCACGTCGACCCCCTCCCTTATGTGAGCCTGAACACTGAGCTCCCTGAGACGGAAGTATGCCCAAACAGTTGAGAAGCCACCCACAGGTATATTTATCCAGAAGATAGAGCGCCAACCCAGCGTCTGGGTTAGTACGCCCCCAATTGTTAAGCCAACAACAGAGCCCATTATCCCAACCACTTGGTTTATACCGATAGCCCTACCACGCTCATTGGACGGGAACGCATCCGTGAGTATGGCGTTGTTGTTTGCGAATATCAGCGCGCTACCGAGACCCTGAACTATCCTGAAACCAACAAGTGTGGCGCCGTTAGGTGAGACACTGCAAAGCGCGGAACCAACTGTGAACACCGCGAAACCCAAGTTATACATTTTCACCCTGCCGAAAATATCGCCGAAGCGTCCCAGCGTCAACAGCATCACCGCGGCCACAATCGAGTATCCAAGTATTATCCAAACACCGTCAAAGGCGGATGTGCCAGGGAGCTCCCGCACGATTGTGGGTAGTGCTAGAACCACGATGTTGGAGTCCAAAAATGACATAAACGATGCGAGAGTAGTGTTAACTAGGACCATGTATTTGTACTCCAAAACAGGTCGAACCCCGCTTCCATACTTGTCTACATTATCTTGTGGAGATAATTGGAGATAAAGGGTACAACCAAATGGCAAACTAATACAAGCTTCATTCGAGTTATTCAGAGAACCTGGAGCCTAAGCACTAGATTTAGCTATTTCTCCTTATCTTTCGAGTAATTGAGGTATGAGTAGTATGGGGCGTCAACATTCATTCTCCAGAACTCTGCGAATATTTCTCCATAATGGTGGATAACCTCGATGGGCACGTGGTAGAGCACCTGCTCCAGTGTGTACACTGACACTCTGCCGTCTGGGTACACGCGCCTAACCTCTTTCCTTAAATCCTCGGGCTTGAGTCTTTTGAAAAGCTCATGCGTTTTCTGGTCCACCTCGCGCATATACCTCCTCACATCATCCAAGCTTTTGAAATCATCAAATTTAACTTGCGCCTCACCCCTACCCGCCGCGCGGTAATGAAGCCAGTTATCCTCGACGAGAACGGTGTGAACCAACACATCCTTTATACTATAGAAACTCAACTCCCTATTCCTAGTAAACTCATCCAGCGGCATCTTCTCAAGCGCAGAAACAATCTTATCCCTCTCACGCTTAAAATAATCGAAAAGCTCCTCGTAACCAAGCATAACAACTAGTCATGTGATTCAAATATATTTCTTACGTCGAAGACAGCAGACTGAAAAATTTGCAGCTCTGGATTTTCAGTTCAGCAAACAACTAGGATATTGTTAAATTCTAATTATAGTTAGAGTTAGCTAAGTCACGGCTATTATAATCTCCTGTAAGACATGATATCAAGGACTTTGAATGGTCTTATTCTTATGAGCACACGTGGATACCTCATAAGTTCATCGAACGTGGTGGACCACTGATTCTTTGGTACATATTTTTCCACGATCCTACGGGTCACATCCCTAACACCTTCGTGGATAAGTTCAGCCAAACCCTCCACTATCACCCCCTCGTAGGGTGGGGTATCCGTGTCCACGATCAAGGCAACACGCGGATTCTTCATAATATTCTTCACCTTTAATCGGTCAACGGATGTGGATATCCAGAAAAAATCCACCATCAAAGAGAAACCAGACAGAGGAAACATGAGGAGTGCAATCCCCCGAGACTGTTGCAAGCCTGAGTAAAAGGGGCTTCGAAAGTAAACCAATAATTTTAGGATCCCGCAAATCCACTTTTACCATGGAACACACAACTTGCAAAGCTTAATGCAGGGAATTCACTGGTTTACTGTCTGAGTAATACTCACCCTCTTCGGCAGCACCGCGCCCACCGCGGCGATAACAACCCCTATTATGGCTATAATGATTGGAATCGTTCTAAAAGTGGGTATTATAGCAAGTATGCCAGCGAACATCACAACAAGACCCAACACAAAAATCCCACTACGCATAACCATAATCCTAAGTACAATAATAAAAACTTTTGGGTAAACCCACGCTCAAAAACAAACACAACCACTAAGTCGCTCGATCCCTACTCCTACGACGGGAAAACAAACGGGAAACAAATCTGAAACTCAGCTCAGCCGCAGCAAAGATGAATAGAACCGTGAGAGCCGCCGAGAACACCAAAATTGCCCAGTCAGTAAGATTCACCCAAACCATATCTATCACACCCCGATACCTATCACACCCCGGTGCTCGTATAACTACAATTACCAGTTGGGTTGCTCCCAACTATATATGTTACTATACAGTGGATGGTTCCCTGTTCTACCCAGCCGAGAACAGGATAATAGAAATACGTATGAGCATTACTACTATAACTCAACGCATTGGATGGATAACCGTTTGCACCGTACACACCATAACTAGTACTACCCTGCTCAATATTCCATACATACACATATATATTCCAGTTAGGTGGATACGGGTAGTAGCTCACAACTTGGTTCGTGGTTAAGTCACCCTCCACATATGCCTCAATCCAGTAGACCCACAACTCCTGCCCGTCCCCAGAATAATCGGCAATCGAAGCCTCAGCATAGAATGATTGGTAGACGTCGTCCTAAGAGACTGTTGACCCGACCAATTGAATGTGATTATAAGGTATCCACCATGCCCATCTGAAAGCCTGTGCTCTTCTTGGCCGCTAAAAATCCTTACCTGTGGAGCCGCCCCATGAGCCAAGGAAACATATGGCAATACAAAAAAGAGGCCAGCGAACATCACAACAAGACCTTAAGGGAATCATTCATTGTAGTGACTCTCTCCTAACATGAGTTGGCTTTGTGTTAGTCGTTTGAGACCTAAGCCAAGGGATTATCCAGAAGATAGTATCAATTGCAGGGCGTGTGCTCCAGCGAATTCTGTGAATAAAGTTATCCAAAAAGTGGGGGTCTAGCATCCATTATCAAGTTTTATCGCACCCAAACCAACAACCACCACAGAGTAGTCCCACCATCTCATAGATACTATTAAACGCCCATCTTAAGAGGAGGAGCAGTGTGTGGGTTTCACTCTACGTAGGCATACGTAGGTATGCGTCCGCACACCTGTCGTACGCATAGTGGAGCTTGGACTTCACAGCATCATATAGGGACCTCACGGGTTCACTGATCCCACTCCGCTCCGCCCCTGTCAGGACGCACCCACCCACCACGCGATGCGGTGGGGAGCGCCCTCCATCTTCAGTCAGCCTCACACTTCCTCCTCCCCCCTATGTGTGCATGTACCCCTCGCTCGCCGAGGTCTTGGGTCTCTATCTGCTACCACTCACCCCACTGCCCATGCACACAAATTGTTCAAATCCGGAAATCCATATAAACCTATCTATTCTGGAACTGCTGACTACGGCTTTGAAAACCGTGATCACTCCTTTCTAGAGTGGAGGTTGAAGGCTTGTTTTCTTGTAAGACTCAATGTGGATATCTGCTTATCCTCGCGCTTCTCATATGATAATCCAGACTCGGCGTAAACCACTATTAAGGTCGAAGAGATCAGAGGTAAAAGTATATAGGTTGTGACCACCTCGGAGTCGAAAACCAGGCCTGTAATTATTAGAATTAGGCCAGCAAGCCCAAAGTAGAACGAAGCATCCTTCTTACCAGCTCTTAAAGTGGACGCCACCAGATAGCAGCCGGTAGTGAATGCGGATACCGCGGCGAACACCAAGAACACCACACTGGTGTTTGTTACGCCGAGAAAACCGAAGTCGTATATTATTATGGTGCCAAGAACAATGGAGGATCCAGCCAGAACATTGCTCATTATAAAGTACTCCAGTGTGTAGCCCCCAAGAAGTGTTACGGTGTACGCGATTCGAAGTTTACCCCTACTAGCCATTATGTAGCGTCCTCCCATAACTGTGTAGGCTAACCCCGCAAGTACGCCGAAGTATGGCTCCATAGAGGCGAGGTCACCCGCAAGTGTTGAGGCTGAATAGACGTCGTAATTAGCGGTCAACACGTTACCCAATATATAGAGCAAACCCAAGGCCTCTGTGAGGATCATGAGTATGAGTGGTAGGCTGAACCAGCTTGGTTTTATTACTAATTTGTTTGACGCTATAACTAGGCAGCCAACCACGCTTAGAAGCAGTATTAGGGTTTCGGGGGGTGGGGAGTTAACCGGATTATCCAGCCCCGCGGACAAGTGCTGAACATCCATCACGATAGAGGTTAGGGTGGCCACGAAGAGGAGCAGCATATAGGCTCTCCCCGTTTTGCTCTCTATCTTTGCTAGAAATAGGGAGACTAAGAGGGTTGCTGGCACGAGAAGTGTGAGGAGGCTGAACGCCTTGCCTCCAATGATGTATATGGCTGTGAGTATTGGAGCTATTTGCTGTATGTTCACACCCGCTTCACCGAGCGGTAGAACGGCCGCGAGAAACTCTCTATTAAATATAGCTTCAATCAGTATTATGGCGAAGGTTAAGTAAAAAAAGGTGTTAGGATTCTTAATCTCTCTTCGCTCAATTTACTCTACCAATCTATCCCGTAGCACATACACCACTAGGGCGCCTATGATTGGAACACCCGCTTCAACCAGCTGACCCATCTGCAAGGGTGAATGAGCCCCGCCGCCTGGAGGTTGAATATAGACGTTCCACCATAGGGAGATCGACTTGAAATCAACCGACTCACCTATTGCTCCCTGGAACCACGCGAAGGCCACGTGGTACACCTCTCCAGGTGCGAACTGCACTTGATAGTGTGACTCACCGCTCCCGCCTGGTATACACGAGCTGACGCCTGTTGTGTTGAATGTGCGCGCGAACTCCACACTCAGATAGGTCTGACCGTTGGGTGCGACGGAGAGGCTGTCACCTGTGGCGACCACGGATGGATCCCAGAGCTCGCTCGGCGAATAGTTACCCTGCAGCCAGGCCCAGTTGGAGATGGATGGATTGTTGAGAGCTGGGAAGGTTGTTATGAATGGTATGCCCCCAATATAATAAATCGATGACCCGTTGACGTACATATCGGCCACGAGGCCCTGGTGGGGTAGGTAACCGAGGTTCAAAGGATCCTTGTAGGATGGGCAGTGTGTGTAGTTGGCGAGAGTCCAGCTAGCACCACTCAAGCTGCTGAGGATTCCAGCGTAGCCCAAATCCAAAGTGTTGTTACTCCTCGGGTTACTGTTCCAATGCCACACTTCGACTGAGCCAGCGGACATGGCTCCGCTTGTACCGAGCACCATGTGGGGTGTGTACGCAACCTTGAACCACGTGCTTGGCACGCCTCCCAAGTCCCACATCACTGCGACACGTAGCGGGTAAACGTAGGTGTCGTTGTGATACAGGTTCACATACTCCGCGGTATCCTCAGGGTAGAAGAGGTTGTAGGCGGCCTGAGCCCAGATGGTGTTGTTAAGACCGTCTGAAACAAACTGTTGCAGCGATGTCACTCTGAGCACACCCCTCCCAGGGATGTCCGCTGTTATGTTTATGGATCTTATCTCAATGGGTAAACCATTGTTGAGTGGGTTACCATACACGTCGATAGCCCCACTCACCCAGCCTGTGAGTACGCCTTTAGTAGTGTTGACGTATATGGTGACTGGGTTACCCATGGTTTGGCCGGGTGGGTAAGATATTTCCCGCTCCTGGTAGCTTATGGGCACAGAGTACACGTTTGTATAAGACTCATTAGCTGTGCTGTAGGTTATGTTAACAAAGTATGTTGACATGGGGAAGAAGTTGAAGGGCGCCCAAATCCTGCCCTGAGGTGTGAGCTCGCCGCTCGGGCTCTGATAGGCTGTGGCTATCTCACTCTGCGTGCCCAGCACTTCGCCATACGTGAGAACAATTATGTATGGCACACCATCCACATACGTCCAAGCCATCTTCACCTTTATGCTGGGGGTGTGCCCAGCTATCGAGCCTGGGGCGGGTACCGTGGGCACCAGTGGGACAGTTGTCCATGGGATACTAGCCCAGAAGAACTCTTGGCCGGGGTGACCCAAATCCATTTGAGCGTTTGGCACGTAGTAGGCGGTTATAGTTGTGGAGGCCTGAGCCGCAGCGTCCAAAGCGTTATCCACGCCTATAGCTACACCTGCAACTATCAACACGAATATTATGCCATACACACCATATCTGAGATACCTTGAGTTCCTGTTTAAACTATTATTTACCTTATTATTTTGACTCATGGTTAATCACTTTTCCTCCTGCTGCTTTAAATATTCCTCATCGAACAAAGTAACTGGCTCCCTCTGCCTAGCTATCAGTAGGTGAACTCCGAAGAAGAGTATGCCTAAGCCTAAAAGTGTTACGAAGTAGTTCGAAACCGTGTGTGGGGTTGTAAGGATAAGGCCATTTACGCCGTCATAAAGCGTTGGAACATAGGTTATCTTAAAGAACAATCCACCCACCATTACCACGAGGCCTATTATTGTCACAATTAAGCCCACTGTTCTTGGATTCAAACCCATCACCCACCTGTAACATTATTCAAGTAGCCCGGGTCCCACACGCCCTGAGGCATGTTGCCGCCCAATATCTGCCAGGCCTGGGAGTAGCTGTATGTTGCGATGATGGTGCCTGTGAGCCAGGGGTGTCCGAGGCCGAATCCAGCCACGCCACAATACTCCGCGCAGGCGACGTGGTATATTCCAGGTTTGGGGAAAACGTACACTATGTACGCGTAGTAGCCTGGCACCGCCTCGGAGCCGAAGTTCAAAGTTGACCCAGCGGACACGGCGCTCTGCACAAAGAATTCGTGGAAGACGTCTACACTCGTGATCACGAACACCACTGGCTCCTGCACGGGCACCACTGTCTCATTTGTATATGGGTCGCTGTGGGGGCCGAACATCCAGTGCCACTGTTCACCGGTGACGTAGATGATAACGTAGGGTCCCCGGTAACTTCCAAGCGCCGATTGAAGCGACGTGTGCACAACGTCTTCACCCGCGTTGTTGATGGGGTTATACCCCACATAGTCGTACGAACTGTACTGCAACTCAAACGATAGGACCGCCACTATTACCAAAACCGTGAATAAAGCAAGAACAGTTCCTCTTTTCATTTTTCTATCTGCCTCCTATTTTTTACCGCCGTTGTTTCCGCCTGAGTTTGCCGCTTGAGGTGGGGGTATTAGTGGCAGGGACTCTTCTGGGTATCCATCCTGCCTCATGCCGTAACGCTCCATGGCGAGTGAGCGGCGAATCCAGGCGGGGAATCCTTCTTGAGGTATTTCTTTGCCGCGGAACGCTGTGAGAGCCAAGTTGATGATGAAGGCGGCAACAGCGAAGCCAGCTATCCAGCCACCTATCGCCGCAAGCTGATAGTATATCTGGTAGACAACTGGCCACGCAACCTCCCTCCTTATGGCGCCGAAGAAGCCAGCGTTGTTAAAAGCTGCTATGAGGAGACCCATCCCTATGTTCCAGCCCCAGAAGTGTATCTGAGCCAGCCTGTTACTATACCAAGCCCTACCGATGATGTGAGGCATAACCAAGTAGAGTATGCCGAAGAACCCACCCACCGTGAAGGCGGCCATCATTATGTGTATGTGAGATGGTATCCAAAGCGTGTTGTGGATTACCGGATCAGTGGCCGGAGAGGGCTGCACCGGCTCAGCGTGTATACCCCCTATAATATTCCAGATAATGCTAGCATAGATGAACATGAGCGGCACATCCCACTTGAGCTTCCTCGGATCACCAAGTGTTATGAGCTCGACCAGCCAAACAGCCGCGAACGGTATAGCTATGAGCGCCGTGCTTGTCTGGGCGAATATGTCTCTGAGTATGAGGGGTATTGGGTCAGTGGCGATATGGTGCACGTAGACAGACATGCCGAGCACGAATAGCACTGGAACCATCCACCTCATAAGCCTATAACTGTAAAGGGGTCTACGTGCGTAGAGGGGTATAACGGCTGCTACGGCGCCCATTAAGGCGTAGGGACCAAAATATACTAAGGGGTGATCAGAATACCAGAACAAAGCCTTCCAGACCTCAGCGTTGGGTATATTACTAAGGTTGATTCCAAGCTGACCCAGCGGTGATGAGAGTGACCACAGTACCGCCACGAACACTGAGATGTTGCCAAGCGCCATCTGGATCATATCCATCACAAAGAAGGCGACAGCTAGGGGAACAAGCCTCTTACCGCTACGCCAATTGAATGAGGTAGCTATTATACTCGTCATCACAAGCCATTCGCCAACAATCATTGTATCGTACCCGATAAACCAGTTCGTGGCCGGCATAAGCGGGTTCTGGAAAACGAACATGTATTGGTTCTGCGGCCCCCCAAGAAGCATCATAAGAATACCAGCGGTACTCGTCCACAGCCCGAGGTTCGCAAGCCTAGGATACTTTACCACCCTCGTACCCGTAAGTAGGGGTATAAAGTAGAAGCTTAAGCCGAATGCTGTGTCAAACACTAAGCCGAATATCATTGACATAACGTGGTCAGTCATGTCTTGGAAGTAGTAAACCGGGGGGACAACGTATGGAACACCTGTATTTGTGATCCCCGATTGGGAGCGTAGCATCAAGGCGAAGGCTCCTCCAGCGAGTAGGAAGAAGAGCGCCACCAAAAAGCTCTTCATGGCGATCAGCTGGTAACTCTCCGAGTAGATTATCTTATACCATAGGGGTTTGCGAGCATCCTTCTGCCTTATTCGCTCGTACTCAGCTGACCAAGACTGAAAAGTTTCTAACTCGACTCTTTCAATGGCCAAACAAAACACCAACCCTAACCGATTAGGGGTGTTATTATAGTGTATTACTCATTAATAAATATTTCGTATTTCCCTTCCAGCACTATAAAACTGTAAACTTTACATTCTTATAAATAAGAGCAACAAAATAAAATCTAAATTAAGTATCCCAAAGAATAAGGAAGATATAATGTCTAAACAAATTATATAAACCTTGAGGTTTCTGTGCAATATCATAAAGATTCATAAAACGTTTAAAAATTTTTTCCTTGCTAATCATCTTTTGTTGAACAAATTTGCTGTGTCCTCGTGGGCAAACTTCGGTGACCTACCGCTACGAGTTATCCTCTCAAGCTACCCCACTGAGGTTTATTCTCACAATTAAAAGAGCTTCGAACTCAAAATTCCGATTTTTGATACAACTCGTTAGCCAGTCCAAATGCCTGTCATATCACGCGCCGCAGGTACACGAATAAGCTTGCTCCCCCCTGAATTTTTGAACAGCCAAGTTATTGATAAGTAGGGGTTGAGATAGTCTTTTAAAGAATTCAAACAATTAACTCAAATTGTATACAGTATACTAATACGTTGAAGAATTCATATAATTGAGTTATTTATCTTTATATCTATTAGATAAAATACTGAATCTAAAGCGAACTACCTTCGCTCCCACCGGTAGACCCAAACTAGCGCTTGGCGCTAACTGTAACCCCCCCACTGAATTTTAGGTCCACCGTCACGGACGGGGCTTCCCCAGGATAAAAGGTGGGTTGAGCGGCGTCTTCATCTCACTTTTCCAGCTCCTCCTCTACTACATTAGCACGAAGCGCAATTGGGGTGAGGAACTATCTAAATAACAGCTATTCAAACACATAATTGAACGATTCTTATCGAGAGTAGATCTTACCGGTTGTAGGATTAACTGTAGCGAGGAGAATCGTTGTAAGGATGACTGCAACCGTGGTGGTGTTGCCGTAGCCGAGTAACTTGTATTTTGGGGCGAACACAAGCGTTGTGGCGAAATATGAATGGAATGGAAAAATTGAGTGCGCCAAGTCAACCAGAGGTTGGACGAGGCATCTAGAAGGGTTATAATCCCAGCTTGGGTCATCCGTGTATCCAACATAAGTATAGTTGTACCCATTTTCAAAAGCCAACAGCTGCTGACTGTGTTCTACTGCATATATTGCCCGCTGAGTTGGAGCTGGGCCGGGGATGTGGGCTACCCCGGAGACCACAGCGAGCACTATACAGACCGCCAATACTACCCAGCGGGCACGTATCATGTTCAGTAAACAAATTGATTACCCCCATATATAGTCTTAGCCCAAGCCGAAACCCATAATTCAGTTTGAGAAGGCTGCCCAAGGATGTTAGCGTCCCCGCCATCATCAGGGAGGACCACGATTTCTGCAATCCCAAGGACCGCGCCACTCTCCCATAGGCGCTACCAGATTGTGCACCGCTATATGAATAGCATTTTCCACCACTGCGTCTCCCTACATGTTTACCACTTTTTTCTATATTGTTTAGTGTAAATCTCGAATATAACTTGAACGCGCTCCAAAGCCTGGCCGACTACTCCCCTAGACTACTCTTGCCCTCAAGGTTTATGGAAACACACAGTTTGGACCCGCTATGTTTGATTACTCATAAATAGTAACTACATATTATTAGATTACAGCCTTATAATCTCCATATTACGGTAAGACAGCGGTTTTATGTTGGATTTGTACCCTTATCCTCAGCGATTTTGAAGAGAAACCCCAACCATATGATTCAGCCACCGAGTCTTCTGAGCACCACAACTGGTGGTAGGCCACTATACGGGATGAGCGGACGTCTAGCTAACTCCTTAGTAAGTCCACACCTCTACATATTGATCACCATTTGTAGATCGAGCTCGTAGATATTCTAGCGGTGGGTAGCATTGAGTGTACCCTGCAGCTATCCTTTGCGAATAGGAGTAGTCTCCTTGCTCTCACGCCTCGCATAGAAGCTAAGCGCCATCGCCAACCAACGAATCCACTAAGACGTCTATTCCCCAGTCAAGCGACACAACCTTGATCACTTAGAGCAGGGCAAGCCCCATTGGTTTCCCTTTACCCCACGAACAAAGTGCTAGACTTGATTCTCAGCCTTAGCCAGCTCAACCCAAACTTCAAATGGATTTTAGGCGTGCCAAGCCTTTCGGTTATACTGCTGGGTTTCTATAGTCACTCCCCTCATAAAGCTGGCTGGACAACGTCAAAATTAGATATCCATTAGTTTAAGTAGAAGACGAGCAAAGTTTATAACCAACAGAATTCTAATTAGTAGTATGACTCTATTTTATGAGTCGGAAGCCCAGATTTGGGAAATAATATTTCTATTAATCGGAGTGGTTTACCCCGCAGTATTCTTCGTACTTATATGGAAGGCGGATAAGCTAAAGCAGGTGGATCCAAAAGAAGTGCTGGAAAACGAGGAAAAATCACTAGTCTAGCGCATTTTTAGAGAATCATTGATGGGGTCCCCTCTACGAATTAGATTACCTTAGCTGTTTCAATTCTTTGGCGTCGTTTTTACTTTATGGGTTATGTATAATCAAAGTGGTGGGTTTTATTGTATTATTTCAGGCTTTACGCTGCGTGTTTTCGGCTTTTTGACTGTTAGGAAAGGTTTATTTAATTCTGCGCAGAGTATTGTTGAGCATTATGGCGGTTTCGAAGGCTAGGCGTGTTTTGGGGGCGGTTATAATAGCAGCGGGGGTGGTTGGGTGGGTTTTCGCCATATTTATGACCCTCACTCAGGAATATACCCTGCTAGAAAACTACTTTGCTTGGTCTCTTGTACCCATAAGCGGTGCGGTTGTTGTGGCGGGTGGCCTCTTAGCTGGGTTGTGGGGTTGATTCATTGACGAGCTGGCAGCGTAAGTACGTTATAATACTTATTTTGGGTATCGGCGTAATCGCAGCATCCGTAAACCCTTTCTTTGTTTCGCTTGAGCCTGCGAGCATGCCTCTAAAGGTTACCTTGGATAGTATGATCATCTTTGGGGGTAGCCTTATCGGTTACACCGTGTTTCTTTACCTTTTTTCCACCACTACGCCCGCTAATAGGTTAGCGGACTTTTGGCTTAGAAGCGCAGCCTTCATGAAAGGTGTACTCTATGTGTGGGTCGCGCCAGCAATTCTTATCGCCTTGTGGTACACTCCACGCTATCTTAGCTACTCCCTGACAAGCGCACTTGGACTCGTGCTTGAAATATTATCGATGGTCGCAGCGGGGTTTCTCGCTGGCTTCGCGTGGGGTGCAATGAGTAAGACTATGAGGACGGCCACACTGTTCATGGTGTTCTTCATGAGCGGCACAATGGGTGAGCTTCTCACCGAAGAGGGAGGCGTGAACGTGTTCTTCCCAAACAATTATCCCTTCTATACGCAGTCAGAAATACTCTACACGGGCTACCTAATGTGGGTAATATCCCTTATCCCAGTCACCTACTACGCCGCCAAGGTGCTCAAAGATATGGGGCTATACTAGGCCAATCTTTTTTGCTGGGATGGTTATGAAAGCGCCTGAGCAGTACCTCAAAACTTGTCTATGATTCGTTTAGCGATGAAGTATAGACCTAATGAGAGCAATGCGAGGGATACGACAAGCACCGTGAGCGCCCATATACCACTCAGCCGAACAACGACCAGGATGTATATCAGCAAGAAGAACTGTAAGAGTAGAAACATGTTCAGAAATAGCCGTGGACCCGATTCTTGCTCTGTCTTGCCTTCAGCACTGTTAGTATAACCATGGGGGCTGATAGTAGCATCGATGCTAGACATATTGGGTACACTAATAATCCATGTAGGAGTCCTAGATATAAATAGTATTGTAGAGCGAAGAACTGCAGTTTGCCGCTTCGCAGGCTGGATGCGTCGCCGAATAGTGTTGCTATGTCCTCTGAGTCAAGGCTGCCTATCGCTCCGGACACAACCGCGGCCAACCCCACTGAATATATGGTTAGGTCGATAAAAACTGGGAGAAGTGTGTGCGCCACACGTCACCAACCTAGCTTTCAACCTGAAGGCCTCAGGGGATGGACGCCTCGATTTTGGGTTTGGTAAACGAGTCTATCTTTCTAGAGGCGTAAAGAATCGTGGCCACCAGCCCAACCCATGTGGCTGCGAGGATTATTGTACCGAATAAGGGTGCTACGAGTATTCCTGCGCCCGATATGGCTGAATTGAGTCCTAGAAGAGAGTATATGGAGGTCGCGGTACATGTGGGGCATGATAAAGCGACCGCGGGTGCGCCTCCTAGCAGGCTCGCCCTCTTGGTTTTCGGGGTTGCCGTGATCAGTGCTAGAGCCTTATAGCTTGTTGCTACAAGGATGGATGTTATGACGGCCACGATTATGTGTTCTGGTACGAGCACAACGCCGAACCCCCTCGTTAGATACACCGTAACGGATGGGGCGTAGAGAAGTGGGCCGCTGGGGAATACCCCCACTGAGGGTGTGGGTAAGCTGGGGGGTGCTTGGCCTCCCCACGCGAATGTGCCAATCGAGAAGAGTGAGAAGGCTAGGTATCCAAGGAGTGTGGCCCAGTAGACTCTCATCTTTGACTTGTCGGAGAACACTAGGGCTAAACCGTTTAGTGAATGTATTTTGCGGTTTAACACAGCTCGCCTTACACCCACAAATAGAAGCGTGATGCCTATCAGCGTGATTACGAGAGATGTGGACGTGATCGTGAGGCTCCTGGTCTGAGTGTCATATGACGAGACGAGGAACGATTGTGGTTCCGCCAAGTAAAAAACTATTTGGGATACGATCGCTAATAGACCCACTAGTGTATAGAGTAGCTCCTCACTGACGCTAAAGCTTGGTTTAACACTTCTTTCCTCGACGTCCACCGTGGTCACCCCTGCTTTGCTCATAAGCGTGAATATGGCTCTAATACCTAGGTACCAAGAAAGCGGCGTTGAGAGTAGCCAGAGGTAAAGGTATAACACCACCTGCGACTGGACGCTGAGATATGGAATGGGTGGCACCGGTCTATAGGCCAGCGCGATGGGTCCAAGCATTATGGGAGCCCAGCTTACTGCTTGGTATAGAATGTAGTGGTTAAGAGAAGTGGAGATTTTCCTCGTCAGGATGCACGTGGCGAGCATGAACACGGGAACCGCCGCCAAAAAGGGGTTCACCAATATGCTGAGAGCCAATGCAGACAGGAGTGCGACCACGCCACTCCTCTTAAGCTCCGCTCTTACGTTTAGCACTATGCCGAGTAGGCCTGAGAGGGATAATGGGATTAATCCCCCATCGAGTGGTATGCCGGCTTGCTTTGTTATGCTGCTCAACGCCACATACGCCAAGAACGGCGCTGGGTAGACCAAGAGACCCCTGTTGTGGGCAACCTTCGAGGACACTATTGAGGCGGAAAGTATGAGTAGTATTATTCCTGAGAGGCGCGTGCTCCCTTCAAGTAGTATGAATGCCGTGAATGGAAATGTAAACAACGCGAACCATAGATACTCTACTGGTAAGGCTCTAGACATATCCACCCCCCTAATCCTACTCGAAAGAAAGAGTATTGAAGTTACAAGTATTGTGAGGGAGAATATTAGGAAGACCTCATCCACCACTGGTAGTAGAGTAGGCAGTGTGGTGGATATTATCCCAGCCGCGGGTTCAACCGCCGCGAGAACACCCTCAAAGAACTCGCACGTACATGACAAGAAGATTGTTAGGAGCGTAATGGTCTGTGCCAATCCGAGGGATGACCTCGACGCGAAGCCCTTCTTAACGGAGGAGTATATATCCAAGTATAGAAATATGACTGAAGACACAAGAAATGATTCTACTAGTGTTATCCCAGCACTGAGAGGAGTGAAAGCCACATCAAAGATGTTTGTTGTCAAAGATACAAAGGGTGAGCCCCAGAGGGGGAAGGGCATGTTGGGTATGGGTGGTGTAGTGGACACCACAATCCATTGACCTGGGGTCAAGTGTAGTCTGAATGGACCAGTGGGCGTGTAGCTCAACCCATCGATTAGAAGCGTTTGCTGAAAATACATAAAGATCACAGCGTATAGTAACGTGACAACAATAATTCCACGCGAATGCTTCCTGAATACCTGTGTGAAGCCCTGACTAGCACTACTCAGCAAACTTGCAATGGGCTCGAGACGTGCGCCCACAACGCTTGTGAACACGAGTCCTGCTAACACAAAAAACGAGTATGATGCGCCCAGGACTCATCACCCATTGATAATTGCTAAGACTTCGATTTAAAGATGCCGAGTGTAAACACCCAAGTAATACCAGGTGTGAATACCCGCCTATGAGGTGCTTGGATTCACGCGTAGTGTAAACGGTTTTTAGTGAGGTGTATGGAAACCTTTTTAGTTTTTTAAAACAATTATTCTGTGATGATTAGCATAGGTCTGTACTATGATGTTATCCCGGGTAAAGAGAAGGAGTTTGAAGAGGTGTTTAACGCGGTTAGGAGCTCATTAGAAGGCTCGAAGGGTTTTGTCTCGGCAATTCTATATAGGCGGGTTGATAAACCGAACTCTTACCTTATCTACTCAGAGTGGGAGTCTCTTGAGGATTTTAAAGAATTCACACGTAGTAGGCCTTTTAGAGATGTAACAACCAACGGAAGGA
>Ga0208548_100380_pt1 | contig 18568 bp, 18 predicted proteins | sample ECH_Chost_MetaG_FD_187133 | JGI IMG/M metagenome (GOLD analysis project Ga0208548, IMG submission 187133) | Hot spring microbial mat communities from Yellowstone National Park, Wyoming, USA - ECH_C host_MetaG (SPAdes) (version 2) | ecosystem: Environmental > Aquatic > Thermal springs > Hot... | reverse complement strand
AATTTAATAAATTTTGAATATTTATATAATAAATTAAATATACCTATAGTATCTTTTGTAAGGAAAAAACCAAATATAAATAAATTTATAGAAGCAATTAAACATACAAAAGATTATGAAAAAAGATTAGAAATAGTAAAAAAATATCCAGAACCAAAAAGCTATAAAACGGAATATGGAACATTATATTTCCAATATTATGGATTAGAATATAATGATGTAATAAATATAATTAAATTAACATCTGTACATTCTAGAATCCCAGAACCAATTAGAATTGCACATCTAATTGCAATGGGAATAACAAAAGGATATTCAAGGGGAAAACCATAAAAATATTTTACATAAAACATCAATATGGACATTAAATCATTAATAAAAAATTGGAGAATTTTAATATTTATTATAGCTTTTATTGCAGCCTTAGTATTTGATGTATATGCATTAAATAATAATAAGATAGAAGTTACTTCTAGTACTATTTTACCAAATGGTACATATATATATTCAATAAATGGTTGCCAAATAAATTCAATAAGTTCTTATTATACCTGTACATATAATAATATTAATTCTTCATTTCTACAAATAAGTACAAGTAATGGAAATATTGTTTTAGAACCGTATCAATATCAATTATTAATAAATGAAACAAATATAACACAGACCTCTTTAATATCTTATGGAGTAGATATTGCCGGAGGTTATTTATTAATATTAAATTCCTCAAAACCATTAACTCCTCAAGAATTATCTATTGCAGCTCAAGTAATTGAAAATAGATTAAATTCTTTTGGTGTTAAATCAATAGATATATATCCAACATCTGCAGGATATATAATTGTTGAATTGCCATATTCTGAAGGAAATTTAATTCCATATATAATTAGTCAGGGAGAATTTTATGCAAAAATTGGTAATACAACAATATTTACAGGTTCTGAAATAAAACCTTTGTTTGGAGGGCAATATTCTAGTTTATTAGGATGTTCTCCGGTAGGTAATCAATATGTATGTACATATTATTTCACATTATTATTATCACAACAGGCAGCTAATAATTTTGCACAAGCTACACAAAATCTATCTGTAGTATTACAAAATGGAGGAGCATATTTAAGTGAACCAATAGTATTCTATTTAGATAATCAGAATGTATCAACATTATTAATTGCTGCAAATCTAAAAGGTTCAAATACACAACAAGTAAGCATTCAAGTATCTGGAACTGGAAATTCTATGGCACAAGCACAATATAATGCATATCAACAGGCATATAATTTATATATAATATTAGAAAATGGACAATTACCTTCTAAATTTAATATTGTTCAGGAATCAGTAATTCCACCGATATTTGGATATTATATATTAAAATCTTTTGAAATAGTACTATTATTAATATTGATTGGCATATTTGCAATACTTTATGCAGTATATAGAAATTTAAAAGTACCAGCCTTAGTTACATTAACATTAGTATCTGAATTCTTAATTGCATTTGCAATAGGTATTGCAATACATCAAACATACGATATTCCAGCATTTATTGGTATTATATTTGGAACTGCTACAGGTATAGATGATCAATTAGTTGCTGCTGAAGAAATATTAAGAGCAAAAAAAGAAGGAAATAATGAAATAAAGACAGATAATATTGAAAGGCTAGATAAAGCAATCAAAAAGGCTATGTTTATTATACTATTAGCAATTATATTAGAAACATTGTCAGTATTTCCAGCGTTTGTAGCAGGTTTATCATTATATAGAGGATTTGCAGTTATGGTAATAATTACAGTTTGGATAGGATATCTAATAACAAGACCAGCATTTATTAATTTGGCAAAAAATCTACTTTAATTTTTTATAATAATCCCTCATTCTAATTGCATCTTGCTCAATATTTGGAGATTCTGAAATTACAACACCTTTAACTTTATATTCTTTTAATAATCTTAATATATCTTTCCAAGGCATATCTGATTCTTCTAAATTTGAATGTGTACCTTTTTTATCTAAAGTTATTCCAGAAATATGAATATGCATATTATCTAAAGCTTCTCTTCCAAGTTCATTTTCCATTTTATCTAATATTTCTCTAAAATAATCTATATCATTTCTATTACTTCTATATCTTAAATGAGCGAAATCTACTGCAGGTAAAACATTTTCTATATCTTGAGATAATTTTGTTGTTTCATCTATATCACCAAATTTTTTTGGTAATTCCATTGTCTCTGGTCTTATATAAATATCAATACTTTCATCCTTTAATTTATCCATTAATTTCTTTAGATTTTCTTTTACTACATTATAAGTTTCCTCTTTTGAATTATTTAAGTACCAACCTGGATGAAAAGCAACAGAATACCCTCCAGATAAATATAATAATCTTGCAGCATTATATAACATATCTATTGATTTATTTATTTTTGATTCTTCTGTAGAATTTAAATTAATATAATATGGAGCATGACATGTTAATATAAATTCTTTATCCTTTATATATTCATTTATATTATTTGCAACATCTTCTTTTAATTTTACACCATATGTAAATTCTATTTCAAATCCATCTAAATTTAATTCTTCATATGTATATATAATACCATTTAATGTATCTCTTTTTTTAGAAGATAGGGGAACTCCTGCAGGACCAAAATGTAGTTTCTTTGGATGTTTCACCATAATATTATTATAATATTTTAAAAGTTAAATTTTTTGGTTAAAATATTTACTTCTATCTAAATTTATCAAAAGGAATAATAGTATATAAAATCTATATTTTTCTAAATAATACTAGAAATTCTGTATGAATCAATTCCAAATTTCTTGGTCTAAGAACTTTCCCCTTTTCATATATCCATTTTCTATAAAAATTTTCATATACTCCAATAAATAAGAATTTATCATTTGAATCTAATAACTTTAATACTGAAGTTATGTTTGGTAAGAAAGATACCAAATATCCGCCAAATTTTAATGAATCATATGCATGGTCTAATGTATTCCATGGATCTAGTATATCCAATATTATTAAACCTATATCTTTTTCATCAATTCCTTCATTAATATTTTTTAATTTTAATTCTACATAATCCAATAATTTTAATTTTTCTAAATTTTTCTTTGCAATATCATAAAAGTCTTCTCTAATTTCATATGAATATACTTTTCCATTTGGTCTTACAGAATTTGCTAAATATGCTGTTAATATCCCTGAACCAGTTCCTCCTTCTACAATTCTCATTCCTGGATAAATATTTACTAAAGAATATAATAATCCTATATCTTTTTCATGAATTGATTGTGGTCCCCTTTTTAAATATCTAACCAAATCATTAAAATTATCTTCCAATATTAAAAATTCTTCATTTAAATGCGATTTAATTATACTACCAGGTTCTTTATTTAAATCTTCCTTTTTTATTATCCCAAAATGTGTATTAAAATCTTTATTTTTATCTTCTATATAAAATTTCTTGCCAGTTTTTCTATGGATTATTATCATAAACTTCTTTATATAGAAAACATATATGAAAAATGTGTTTGTATTCTATATAAAATTTTTAATTATAGTTATCCCATTACAGTAACTACAAGATATAATTAGATATGATTTTGAAAATATAGAAAAATCATATATTATGCTTTAAAAATAATATTATGAAACTTATAAATGGCCTATATTATCTAAAAAATATTTTCTACAATATTTTTATCGCGGATATAATTATATCTATTGCTATTGCCAACAATATTAAACCTCCTAATTTATTCAAAATAATCAAATTCTTCTTTCCAGCTTTTTCCAATATTGAAGTACTATTATAAATTATTACATAAGAAATTAAGAATGCTAAAGACATTGATAAAAATAGATATATTAAATTAAGATTTTCAGATGTATATATTAATGTTGTTGTAATAACACCCGGACCTGTAATTAATGGAATTGCCAATGGGGTCGCAATAATATCCTCTAAAGATTCGTTATTATCTTTTATATTTACATGAGATGGTATATCTTTTATCAATATTTCAAATGCAATATAAAATAGGAATATTCCTCCAGCTATCCTAAAATCTATTAAATTTATTCCTAAAATTATTAAAAACCAATTACCAAATAAAAATATTATTAACCATAATACATATGCAATTAAAAATGATCTATTGATTGCATATCTTTTTTTATCTGAATCCAATCCTAGAGAATCGAAAATAGATTCAAAAACAAATATATTTGGAACAGTCCCCAATATAATAAACATAGTAATAAATACATTAATATAATTATCTATCATAAATTAGAATACCTTTATGACTTTTTAAAAATAAATATATTTTTAGAAATTATTTCATAATTTTAATATATAATGTTTATAAAGATTATCTCTATTACTACATAATAATGATTATATCTTTAGATAGTATTTTAATAGAAAAAGAATATGAAAAAATTAATAATTATTTAAAAGAAAGAAATATATATAAAAAATCAAGACTAATAATTGCAGAAAAATATGCATTATCAAAAGAATTCTTAATACTATCTTCTCTTGTAGGAGGTCTAGTAATCGGGTCATCAATTTATAATTATGATCCAATATATACACCCATATCTTTTGCACTATATGCTACAGGGTTGGGTTTTGGAATATGGTGGACTAAAAGATCTCTTGCTTATACGACTTCTAGTTCTATTTACATACAAAAGAAAAATTTAGAAGAAATAATAAATGAATCATTGAAAGCATTTTATTCTAACAATACAGAAATAAAAGAAGGCACTGTTGCTGCAATTACACTTTTAGGATATAGTATGGTAGATTATCCAATATATATAGACAAAAATATAAAAAATATAAAAGAAATTATATCAAAAGTTGCTGTAGATAATACTTTAGCTCATGAAATATTACATATAATTATTGGTAAAAGTGATATAAAAGCTTCCGATTTAGCATATTTAATATATCTTGATATAAATAACTTTCTCGATGTTAATGATCCGTATAAGTATGAAAAAACCAAAGAAATTATAAGAAAAAATGTAAAAAGATGTGTAGAATATGTCAAAAATGAAAAAAGGTATTATCCTGATGATATCGGAATATGTTATGCAAATATTACTTTACATGAAAATGCCTTTTCAATAGATATAAAGAAGGAAATAGAAAAACTTAGACATATGAAGAATAGAGATATTATAAATGAAATAAAAAATTATGCTCTTAATTATTTAAATTAATAATATTTAAAAACTTTTTTGAATTAAACTATATATGAACTTAGATCGGAAGACATAATAAAGATTTTTCTATTAATATCTATAAATTAAATTCTACAATTAATTATGCTATGGAGAATAAAGATCTATCCAAAACTGGTTTAGAGATAGATATTGTAGATAGATTAAAAGTATTAGAAAAAATGAAAGAAAAAGGATATAATCCATATCCATATGAATTTGATAAGACGAATGATGTAAAGGAAATAGTAAATGATCCTGATAAATTTATGGATAAATATGTTAAAATTGCTGGAAGAGTTTATTCAACTAGAAAACATGGTGGAATTGTATTTTATGATATAAAGGAGGAAGGTTATAGAATACAGGTTGTTATTAAAAAAGATATAACAAAAAATTTTGAAGATGCATATGAATTTATTCAAAGAGGGGATATAATTGGTATATATGGAAAGATAGGAAGAACAAAAGCTGGAGAGTTATCTTTATTTGCTGAGGATTGGATTATATTAACAAAATCATTAATTTCTTTACCAGATCAGTGGTATGGATTTAGTGATGTAGAAGAAAGATATAGAAAAAGGTATTTAGATCTATTAATGAATGACGAAGTAAGGAGATATTTTGAAATAAGATTTAAAACAATAAGTTATGTTAGGAAATATTTTGAAAATTTAGAATATATAGAGGTTCAAACACCAGTATTACAACCAGTATACGGAGGAGCAAATGCAAAACCATTTATTACATATGTAAATGATTTAAAAGAAAACTGGTATTTGAGAATTGCCACAGAACTATACTTAAAAAGATACATAGTTGGGGGATTTAATAAAGTATTTGAAATTGGACCAGATTTTAGGAATGAATCAATAGATGTAACTCATAATCCAGAATTTACAATGTTAGAAGCCTATGAAGCATACGCAAATAGAGATAAAATGATGGAATTGGTAGAAAATTTAATATATGGAATTGCAAAGGATGTTATTGGAAAAGATTATATTGAATATGATAGTAAAAAAATATCATTAAAACCACCTTGGAAAAGGTTAACAATGTATGATGCATTAAAGGAATATGCAAATATAGATGTAACAAAATTATCTGATGAAGAAATAATGGAAATAATGAAACAGAACAATATTCAACTAGAATTAAAAGAATATAATAGGGGTCTGGCAATTACCGCATTATTTGAAGAATTGGTTGAAGATAAATTGATTGAACCAACATATATTATAGAACATCCAAAAGAGAGTACACCTTTATGTAAATTAAGTAGAAAAGATCCATCTTTAGTTGAAAGAGCAGAAGGATATATTTTGGGAGTAGAAGTTACAAATATATATTCTGAATTAAATGATCCGATATTACAAAATAAATTATTATTAGAACAGGCAAAAATGAGAGAATTAGGATTTGAGGAAGCTCATTTATATGACCAAGATTTTGTAGAAGCATTAATGTATGGAATGCCACCAACAGGAGGAATTGGAATAGGTATAGATAGGGTAATAATGTTATTATTAGGAATAAAAAGTATAAAAGAAATTATACCATTCCCAATGATTAAGAAAAAAACAGAAAGTGAGGCAGTAGATATTTTAACAAAATATACAATAGAAAATCCAATTGTAAAAGGTTACGAAAAATATTAAGCCCTTCCAATTCCAAGTCTTTTTAATAATATCTTTATATTATCATTTACTAAAAATATAAAGAATAAACTATACAATACTACAAATAAATAATAGTAAAGATTTATTGGAACTAATAGTCCAAATCCGAACAATGAAATTAAACTTGCAATTATCAATCCTGCAATTGTAGATATTAAGAAAGATTTACTGGGTTTTGATTTATAAAATCTATCTTTTTCCCTAAATACATATGGCATTAATAAACCAAAATATGTTATTGCTATAAAGAAGAAAGAATGTAAGAGATGAACATTATTTATCTTAAATATATTTAATGCTATATATAATAACAAAGCCATTTCAGAAAATGTAAATACACCCATTGTACCTGCATATTTTACTAATTTTAATATATTCCACTTTTCAGGATATTGAGATCCTCTTTCATTATCTAAAGACAATACTATTGTTTGAAAATCTATAATAAAGAAAAATAATAATACATCTGTAGATGATAAAATATATAATGGATTATGATAAAAGATTGTAGTAAATAAAAACACTAATAAAACAAATATTGCAATTTCTATTGTTTTATTTATTTTTGTTAATATCCATGTAACAACTCTTTGATATACAGATCTTCCAATTGTAACTAAATCTACAATACCTTGTAAACCTTCTACTGTTAATACAACAGAAGCCGCGGATTTTGCAACATCTGTTGCATTATATACTGCTATACCAACTTCTGCTTGTTTTAATGATGGAGAATCATTTACACCATCTCCAGTCATTCCAACAATTTCTTTTTTATCTTGTAGATTTTTTACAATATAATATTTATCCTCAGGATATATTTCTGCAAATATTTCAGATTCGTTTATTAATTTCCTTGCTTTATCCGGATCAATTTTTAATAATTCTCTTAATTCATTTCCAAATACTATTTTATCATAATCTAATCCGATTTCTTTTCCAATTTCTTTCGCAATTGGTAATGAATCTCCTGTTAACATTTTTACTTTTATTCCAAGATCTTTTAGCTTTTTAATTAATTCTGGAGTATCTTTTCTTGGTATATCGTATAACGCAACAAGACCAACAGGTTCCCATTTATTATTATTATTTATTGCAACTGCTAAAGTTCTATAACCTCTTGATGCAAAATCTTCAACTATTCTTGATACTTCTTCCGGTATATTTATTTTACATAAATCTTTAAATATAATATTTACCGAACCTTTTGATACATAAAATACTTTATCTTTATATAACACTTTTGCTTCTGTTCTTCTAGTAGAAGGATCGAATGGTTTAAACTCTAATATTTTATAATCATCTTTATTTATATTAATTTCTTTTGCTTTATTAATAAATGCCATATCTATTGGATCATTATTTGATTCTTGTGATGCTAATGTTCCATATAATAATAAATCTTCCTTTTTATAATTACCCAATTCTTTTATATCGGTTATAGATAATTTATTATATGTCAAAGTACCTGTTTTATCTAAACATAATGTTGTCATTGTTGAAGCATCTTCTATTGCAGATAATCTTGTAATTAATGCTCCTTTTTTTGATAATTCCATAGAACCAACTGCCAATGTAACTGTTATCATTGCAGGTAATGCTACTGGAATTGCAAAAAGTAATAAAGATATAATTAAAGGCAATACTGTAGAAAGTATAAATTCTAAATTATGAACATATAAAAATGAAAATAATAATGTTAATCCTCCAAATATTAATACAATTATTAATAATGCAAAAATAACTTTATTTGTTATTTCCTCAATATGCAATTTTGGTCTTGCATTGGATACTAATTCTACTGTTTTTCCAAAATATGTGTTCCTTCCAGTTTTATATATAATACAATTTGCTTCTCCTCTTCTTATAATTGATCCTGAATATACAATCTGTCCTTTTTTCTTTTCAACTGTTAAAGATTCTCCCGTTAATACTGATTGATCTATATCTAATATATCATCACTAATAATTATACAATCTGCAGGAGATATATCTCCAGCTCTTAATCTTATTATATCTCCAGGAACTAAATATTTTGATTCAATTAATTTCCACTGTCCATCTCTTAATACTCTTGCTTGTATTTGCAATTTTTCTTTTAATAATTCTAATGCTTTATTTGCTTTTTCTTCATGTATAAAAGATATTAATACATTAATAAATAATAAAGATAAGACTAAAGATGCATCTATATATCTTCCAAATATTAAATATAGTATTATAATAATTTCTAACATTATTGAAGAAAATGAAATAAATTTTTTCAAAAGTTTGATCAAATTAGTTTCTTTCTTTTCCTCTACTAAATTATATCCATATTCTTTTAACCTTCTATCAACTTCTTCCTTTGTTAAACCATAATTCAAATCTGAATTTAATTCTTGGAGAACCTTTGATAAATCTACATTATCATTCATACTATAAAAACCTCTTTATTATTTAAAAAGATAACAAACAAAAATCCTTTATTTTCATCTATTATCCCCACTACCTTGTAAGGTTCCTCTTTCTTTTCTACTTCTAATTTTTTTCAAATTATATTCTGCAACTTCTTCTAAAGAAATATTAAAGTTTCTTGCAGTTTCTGAAAGATACCATAAAATATCTCCAAGTTCAGATATAATTTCTTCTCTTTTTATTTGAATATTATCTCTAGCAATTTTCTTTATTTTATTTAATAATTCTCCAACTTCTCCAGATAATGCTAATGCAGTATAGAAAAATCCACCATCCAATTTATCTGGATACATTGAGGTTTCTTTTGCCTTTTCTTGATATTCATTAAATTCCATTAATCATGTTTATAGAAAATTTATATAAACGCCGCGGGTGGGATTTGAACCCACGCCCCCTTTCGGGGATATGGTCTCAAGCCATACCCCTTGGACCACTCGGGCACCGCGGCATATAAATAATTTTGATCTTTATACAATTTTAAAATATTTGGGTTTTAAATATTCTAATAAATCATGGACTAAATTTGATAGATCAAAATTATTTGAAGAAATATATATAAAACAATAATCAATTCTTTCCCAGTAATTTAATGCAATAGTAAATTTATTTGTATCAAATAAAAATGATGAAAATTTTTCCTTGTCAGATATTATTATTTTTTTATTATTTATTACCAATTTATATTTATCAATTAAATAGTCAAAAAATTTATATATATCTTGCTCAGAAAATAAAAAATTATTTCCTATTCCATTAAGAATTAGTTTTACTTCCATATAATATTCTCTCTCTTATTATATTGTCTATATCTTCCTCTGTTCCACCAACTTCTACAGATTTTATTACCTTTAATATTGCAGGATTTTTTAATGCTAATCCAACTGCTAAACATGAACCAGTTTCTAATTTTGTTAATGCTTCAAAATATTCTCTAGATAAGTATGGACATGTTTTTCTTATGAATTCTAAATCCTTTGGATTAATTATTTTTAATAAAATAAATGTATTTAATTGAGATGTAATATCTTCAATAATACTAGAAGGTACCTGAGATACTAAAATTAATCCTAAACCAAACTTTCTTCCCTCCCTTGCAATTAAAGATATTCTTGAAGAAACTTCACTATTCTTTGATGCAAATTTATGTGCTTCTTCTATTACAATTCCTAAAATATCTGTTTTATTATTAAATTTCCAAGATTTATATTTTTCATAAGAAATTTCTAATAATATATCTATTAATATTCTCTGTTCTTCTATTGATAAAGGATATAAATCAAATATAATTACTCTCGGAATAAATTTATTAGATTCTTCCAAATATACTTCTCCATTTTCTTCTTTAACTATATTATAATCTGAAATACTAAAGTTTCTGATATCTTCTAATAATTTATTAAATAATTCATATACATTTTCACCCATGTCATCTATATTTTTCGGGAATAACATCCAATCCTTTATTCTCAACAATCTTGATTGTAGAGATCTTATTACATCTTCTCTATCTTTATATTTTTCAAATATCTGAGGTGGATCTCTTTTATTTACCATTTCTAATAATTTATCCATAAATTTTGGTGCTTTTCCTTCTTCTAATGATAAAATTCTGTATAATAAAGAATATACATGAGGAGCCTGTTTTCCAGATATTCCTAGGAAACTTTCCATATAATCTTTTATATATTTTAATGATAATTTTGCATTGTATACTATTACATTTTTCTTATTTCTTTCACTTATTAATTTCTCAATAAATTCTTTTTCTCTTTTACTAAATGTTATTATTATAGAATTTTCAAAAGATAATATATAATCTCTATGAATATCAAATAACAATATAGGTATATTTTTCTTTGACAATTCACTTATTATATGGGCAACTGTTGTACTTTTTCCAGAACCTGTTATTCCAAATATACCAGTATGTCTTATAATTAAATTCTTTATACTTAAATCCACAAAAAATTCTTTGTTTTGTAAATTTATTTTTCCTAATGGTATTGATAAATCTTTTTCTTCAAATGAATATATTTTACTTACTTCTTCCTCTTCAGGTAAAAATACCTCATCTCCGGGAACTGGTGGTGTTTTTGGTTTTTCTTGTAATATTTTTCCATCTTTTATTACTCCAATAAATATTGCCTTTCCAATTATTAAATATTGCAATTTTTTTATTTGTCCATATAATAATTCTATTGCTTCGTAATCAAACAACCTTTCTTCTTCAATAGCTTCAGATTTTAGATCTTCAATTATTCCAAAATAAAAGAAATCGCCTATTTTTACTTTAACTATACTTCCAATACCTACCGAATATCTTTCCCTCGGATCAACAACAAAATAAAAATATTCTGATGTTGCTTCTTTTATAACATATCCAACTTTCATAGATGTATATTTATAATATACTTTTAAACATTTTTTATCTAAATATTTTAATGCCTGGTGCACTTAAATTAATAATACCTGAAGGGGGTACATTAAAGGATGTTATACGTATTGTAGGAGTAGAATTAGATGGTCATAAACCAATAATTATAGAATTAAGAAAAGTACCTGGTGTAAACTGGAGATTTGCCAATGCTGTATGCAGCGTATTAAAGATAAATAAATGGCAAGCTTTAGGGTCTCTAACAGATGAAGAATTAGAAAAATTGGAGGATTGTTTAAAAAGACCACAAAATTACGGTATACCCTCATGGATGCTAAACAGAAGAAGAGATCCAAAAGATGGTCAAGATAAACATTTAGTAGGACCAGATTGGGAAATTCAAGTAAAAATGGATATAAAAAGAGAAATTGAATTAAATACATGGAGAGGGCATAGACATACATATAAATTACCTGTTAGAGGACAAAGAACAAGATCTCATCATAGGAGGGGTTCTACTGTTGGTGTAATAAAGAGTAAAGAATTGAGGGCCCAACAAAAATCTGAAAATAAAGAGTAAAATGTGGAGAAATAGAAAAACTTGGGAAAGTCCTGGACATCCTTGGCAGAAGGATAGAATAGAAGAGGAAAGACAATTATTAAAACAATATGGATTAAAAAATAAAAGAGAAATATGGAAAGCTTCTACAATTGCTAGAAGAATAAGATTCTATGTTAGATATTTAAATGCTAAAAAAGCTGCTGGAGTAGATGTATCAAAAGAAGAAGAAAAATTCAAGAATAGATTAATTAAATTGAGATTATTAAATAAAAATTCCGATATAGGTGAAGCTCTAAACATAACAGTAAAAGAAATATTAGAAAGAAGATTACAAACAATTGTATTTAGAAAGGGTTTAGCAAAAACAATAAAACAGGCAAGACAATTAATTGTACATAGGCATATTGTTATAGGAGATAAAGTGATATCTTCTCCAGGTTATTTGGTTAAAGTTGATGAAGAAGATAAAATAGTTTATAATCCTTATTCAAATATAGATAAAGAGAAATTATTAAATCAAAATATAAATAAAGAAGAAAATAAAGAATCAACCGTACAAGAAGTTAACCAACCTTCTCAATAGTCCTTTCTTTTTTTTTACTTTTTTCTTCTTCTTCTTTAAAATTTTATTTAACCTATTTATATTTTTATTTAATAATATTATAGATAAACTAAACTCTTTTATCATTTCTACCTGACCTTTTAATTCCTTTATAGACTGATCCAATTCAGAAATATTATATGGAAAATTTTCTTGAATCTTTATATATTCAATACCTTTCTTCAATATATCTTTTATTGTATAACCTTTTTTCTTTAATTCTTCTAATTCTTCTTTAATATCTCCAATATATATTGTTGTTGAATCCTTTGACATTTAAAAAATAGGTACTTTATTCTTTATATAATATATTAGAAAAATTTATATATGATATTTATAAGGTTTTTCATAAAACTTATAAAGAGAAATTATTATACCTATTATATAGTAAAATTTTATACAATTATACGACATTAAATTATGTTATTACAAAAGAGTTGTCCTAATATATGAAAAATTTTATTCTGGATAATTTATAAATAAAAAATTTGTATCTAATAGGTTGTATATTATATTTCTAATACAAAAATCTTATATATCCTTTATATAAATTTTTTGAAAAATATTTATAAAATATTAATTAAGTCGTATAACTTTACATTATTTATAAATATACTAACTAAAAAGTGATCATATCATAAAATAATATAACAATCTATTAGTAATAAACAGAAAAATTTATTAATAAATATTTAAAAATTCTAAAGTTGTATATATATGAATTTTTATTATCAAAATTTTATGGTAGAATATTGTAAATTACCATATGAAGATGAAAAATATGAGATCCTTATTAAAAAAGAGGAAGAAACAAATGAAAAATATGGTTATTATCCATGGAAAAGGCCAATAAATGAATTATTGGATTTCTCAATTATTAATTTAGATAAACCAAAGGGACCTACATCTCACCAAGTCTCTGGATGGATAAAAAATATTTTAAATAAGAAAACTGGACATGCTGGTACATTAGATCCAAAAGTAACTGGATTATTACCAATAGGAATTGGAAGAGGAACAAAAGTATTAAAATTATTATTAACTGCTGGAAAGGAATATATAGCATGGATGCATATACATAAAGATATTGATGAAAATAAGGTATATGAAGTATTAAATAAATTCCAAGGAAAGATTGTTCAAAAACCACCATTAAAATCTGCAGTAAAAAAAGTTCCCAGAGAAAAAAATGTTTATTGTATAAGAGTATTGGAAGTTGATGGTAGAGATTGGTTATTGCAAATTGCAACGGAAGCTGGTGTATATATAAGAAAATTAATAGATGATATAGGAAAAGATCTTGGAACAAAAGCCCATATGCAACAATTAAGAAGAATTAGAGTTGGAGAACTAAAAGAGGATTCTGAAAAATATCCTTTATCTACTTTGCAAGATATAGTTGATTCTATATGGTTTTGGAGAAATGAAAATAATGAAAAATATATAAGAAAGGTTTTTCTACCAGCAGAAGTTGCAGCAGAACATACAAAGAAAATTTGGATATTAGATACTGCAGTTGATGCAATCGCACATGGAGCAAATCTAACAGTAAAAGGAATATCAAAAATATATTCGAATATAAAAGAGGGTGATTTAGTAACAATATTTACATTAAAAGGCGAATTAGTTGCATATGGAACTGCATTAATGGATTCTCAAAAAATTTTAAGTTCTGAAAAAGGTATTGCTGTTGATATTGATAGGGTTATTATAAAGAGATGTTTATACCCAAGAGTATGGAAGAAATCTAATGTACAATGAAATTAATATTGGGAATTGATGAAGCTGGAAGGGGGCCTGTAATTGGTCCAATGGTAATTGCAGGTTATTGTATAGAAGAAGAAAAAATTGATTTATTAAAATCTTTAGGTGTTAGAGATTCTAAAGAATTAACAAGAAAACAAAGAGAAGATATATATAATGAAATAATAAAATTAACAGATAAATATAAATATATAATAATTGATCCAAAGACAATAGACTATTATGTATATAAAAATAAATTAAACTATTTAGAATTTAATAGCATGATAAAAATAATTGATGAAATAAAACCTGATAAAGTAATAATTGATTCTCCAATGGTTAATACAAAAAAAGTAATAGAATATATAAAAAATAATTTAAAAATAAATGTTGAAATAATTGCAGAAAATAAAGCGGACAAAAAATATCCAATAGTATCTGCAGCTTCTATTATTGCAAAGGTTATAAGGGATAGAGAAATTGATAAAATAAAGGAGAAATTAAATTTAGATATTGGCTCTGGATATCCATCTGATGAAAGAACAGTTAAAGCAATAAAGGAAAATTATGAGATATTAAAAGATTATATTAGAGAATCTTGGATGACGATTAAAAAAATAAGAAAAGAGGATCAGAAAAATATACTTGATTTTTTATAAAATCTTTCTTATTATAAGAATAACAATTTATAAAATTAAGAATGGTAAAATAAGCATACCTATTATTAAATTAATTAGTATGATTGTTGATAATGCTACATATAATGTATTCTTTTCATTAATATATTTCTTTAGTTCCATTAAAACTTCTATAAATGGTACAGAAATCAAAATAAAATAATAAATATATGACAATAAGGTATTTTCTGTTAATAAATAATATATTATAGCTGAAATATTTAGAATAAATAATACTATAAATGCGATTTTTTGAAATTTATACATTTTGTTAATAAAAACATCATTTTCTTTAATATATTTTTCAAAATTTAACTTTTCTTCTTCTTTTTCTTTAAATTTTACCTTTTTTAATAGTATAAATGAAATTAAGGAAACTATAAAAGCAATCAATAACGAATAAAGTATATTATTAATATTTAAACCCTCTAATAATAATTTTGCACCTGAATATGATACAAATATTATAAAAATGAATCTTACTGTATTATCCTTTAATTTCATTAATAATCTAGTTCCAATCCATGCACCAATTAAAACCCCTAAAGTAAGGAAAAGCAGTAAAATAAAGTCTATATAACCTGCTTTGAAATATAGAATTGAAGAAGTATCTGCAGTTATTCCTATCATAAAATTGCTAGTAGTAGTACTTACTTTTATTGGTAAATTCATTATTAAATCCATTCCCAAAACTTTTAATATTCCAGAACCAATTCCTAATAAACCAGAAACAAAACCTGCAAATAACATAACAATCCACCCATAAACCCATCTTACTCCATCATAATATATTATTTTTCCATTTTCTTCATATTTTCCAAATAAATTAAAGAAATATGTAGAATCATCCGGTTTTGATGGGTAATATTTTTTTCTTAAATTCTTTATTATCAAAAATATTGAAGATAATAATAATGCAACACCAAATATTATATAAACAATAAAAAATAGATTATGGGTATATAGATAGTTATTTAAAAGAAATCCAAATATAGCGCCAAAAGTTGTAGCAGTTAATAAACTAATTGCTATATTATCATTGGCAATTTTTTTCTTTATATATGTTAAAGATGAGGATAAAGATGTTGAAATAGTAGATAATAAAGATACACCAATTGTTAAATATAATGGATAGTCTAGAAATATTGTTAAGATTGGAGAAATAATTGCTCCACCACCTAGACCGGTTATAGAACCTTCAATACCTGCAAAAATACCAATAAGTAATATTAATATTAGATTAAAAAATGTATATATCATGGTATTAACAAATTCTTTAAAATATATAAGTCTTCATATAATTATCCTTTCTTAATAAAAAGTAAAATCAAAAAAGATATTTAACCTACTTAACTATTCTTCTTCAAATTCTTGAGCATTACTTTTTCTATATTCAGAATATTTCTCAACTTCTTGCATGGCTTTATTTATTTCTTCAATCATTTCCTGAGGTATATTATCTATTTTTACATTATTAATTCCTATTCTAATATATTTATCCCATTCAATTTTTATTCCATTTTCATCTATTTGCATTGGATGTCTTAGTAAACTATGTTTTGTATCTCTCATCTTCCATACAATAATTGATCTATATAATTTTCCATCTACTTCATCTAAATCCATCCTTACAATCCCATCTACTGCATGTTCAACTCCGGGTCCACCAAATCCTCTCTCACCAACAGAAGTTTGTGAGACAAATATTGCAGTACATCCCAAACCTGCAATCAATCTTTTTAATAACATTACTATAGATCTAGCCATTGCTGGTTTTGTCAAATATAATGTAGAAACAGAATCTATAACAACTCTTTTAGCATTTGTATCTTTTATTGCTTGTCTTACAACATCTAATAGTTCATGTATATTATCTAAATCTCTTACTAAATATCTTTCTCTTTGAGCTGCAGTACCAGTTCCTCCAGTAAATGCATCTACAATGGCTATTTTTCCTTCTTCCTCATATTTTGATATATCCCATCCAAAATTCTTAAAACTCCTCCTTACTGTTACTGGATGTTCTTCCAATGCAACAAATACTCCATTTTCATTATTCTTTAATCCATTATATAGAAATTGTTTACCCAAAATAGATTTTCCTGTACCAGGTCCTCCGCTTAATAATACTACATTTCTTTCTGGTATTCCTCAGTATAATATCTCATCAAATCCTGGTATGTATGTTCTAACTTTATATATCATTATAATAATTTGAAATAAACGTTTAAACATTTATAAATAACAACATTTTTATATCTTTTATGGCAAAATATTTAATATTATTAACAAAAGATGATAAAAATACTTTGGAAATGGCTTTGGAATTTTCAAAGGTATTAAAAATGAGTGGAGCAGAAGATGTAAAAATTTGTTTTATTTTAGCAGGAATTAAAGCTTTAAATAAAGAAAATGAAGAATATAATTTAATTATATCTAAGCATTTAGAAGATATGAAAAATTTAAGCATAAATATATATGCATGTGAAAAATGCATGGTAAAATTTAATATACCAGAAGAAAAATTAATATATAAAGATAAAATATTTTCATATGAAGAAATGAATAGATTAGTAGATCAGGGATATGCAATAATTACCTTTTAATTTCTATTATTTTTCCTTCAACATTATCTTTAAACAAATCATCATGTGTACATAATATTACTTGATAATTATCCAAACTTGATATTAATTGGGCTAAAGATAATCTTACATTTTCATCTAAAGATTCAGTAGGCTCATCTAATAACAATACATTTATATTTAAATTTAGTATAGAAGCAATAGCCAATCTTAATGCTAAATCTAATATTTTTATTTGTCCTCCACTTAATCCAGCTTCATCAATGTATTTTTTGATAGTTTTTCCATCAATATTTTTAATTACATAAATATAAAATAATTTTTCATCTTTTACCTTACTCTCTTTTATATCTATTCCAACATCTACAATATCTTGATATCTATATAATTTCTTAAAATAAAATCTAAATGCATTTTCAAGATTTTTTGATATTTTTTCTCTATTAACTTCTATATATTTTAGTAAAACATTATATAAGGATCTTAAACTATTTATATTTTTACCTATATTCTTTAATTTTTCATTTATATTATTATATATATTTAACTTTTCTTTGTAATTTTTTATTAATTCTGGTTTTAGATTTTCATATTTCTTTATTTCTTTATCAAGTTCATTTATCTTATCTT
>Ga0208548_100372_pt1 | contig 18775 bp, 14 predicted proteins | sample ECH_Chost_MetaG_FD_187133 | JGI IMG/M metagenome (GOLD analysis project Ga0208548, IMG submission 187133) | Hot spring microbial mat communities from Yellowstone National Park, Wyoming, USA - ECH_C host_MetaG (SPAdes) (version 2) | ecosystem: Environmental > Aquatic > Thermal springs > Hot... | reverse complement strand
CCAGCCACTCTGAGGGTACACCAAAGAGAGGTAGCGGTGAGGCTTCTTTTTCTTTGGTTTGTTAGCGAGACCACCGAGGAACCTCTCACGCGCTTGGTAAAACCTCTCTGCAACCTGCTGGGCAACTTGGGAGTGTAACACTTGGAACTCTTTGTTCTGTTTTCTCAAATCCAAAGCGAGCTGTCTCAGTTCGTTTTTACTCATCGTGTGCTTGTTCTTCTCATACTCTTCTTTTTCAGCGTGTAGGAGCGTGTTGTACAGTTTGCACGCTACTTCGAGCTGGGTTTTCAACTCGCCGTGGTGTTTGAGCAGTACGCTCTGAACCTATATGCCCTCACACGCATTACCAAGTGTTTTCCAGACTCGCATTTATACTTTTAGAATCCCCGCCCCTAGAAGGGGCGAGGTTTTGGAAACTGTATAACGTTTGTGGCTGGACCTAGGAGGGTTGGGAAGACTTATGCTTAAAGAAACGAGGTCGCTTTTGAGTTCGGGAGAGAGTGCGGTTTACTTCTCTTTGGACGATCCATTGTTCAGGGGTTTGGAGGCTAGGAAGCTCGCCGAGATGGTTAGATCCTAGTATGTCGAGGGGAAGGTGTATCTTGATGAAGTTCAGGATTGGAGAGATTGGGACTTCAAGTTAAGTTGGCTACACGACGTCAAAGCTCGTGGTTTCAGCTTCCTCTTCCTCGCTGCTTTCCTCTGAGACGTAGCTAAGGGATAGGGAGTTTACACAGATTGTCTTCCCCTTAAGCCTTGTGGAGCTTTTCCAATGAAGCGTGATTTTAGGGGGAGAGGCAAATTTATGAAGACTCTACGAGAATACATGGTGTGGGGTGGGTTCCCTGAGCCTTGGGTCTACCGCTCGAGAGAGAAGTTCTGGCTTGAAACGGTTTTCTACCAGGACCTCTGGAAGGAAAAGGATAAGAGATGTCGAACAGTTCAGGGTTGTGTTTGACTTTGTGCTCTTCAACTACTCTAACCCGCTGACTTGGAATTCCATGAAGAGGTTACTGAAGGGTGTGGGAGTTGACGTGGATGTAAAGACAATTATGAACTATGTGGAGTATATGAGAAGAGCTTTCCTTAATATTCACCGTAAAGAGATTTGACTACTCAGAAAGAAGAAGAGCGGTATCTCCTAAGAAGGTTTACATCGTGGACCTAGGGATAGCCTCACTTTATGATGGCAAAACAATAACTGACTCACATAGTAGCTTAGGAAGCTAGAGAACCTAGTATTCATAGAGTTGATAAAGAGGTCATGGGAAGTGGACTACTACCTTCTAAAGGACGGAAGAGAGGTGGACTTCGTCGCCAAAAAGGTGGTAGAAAAGCGCTTATAGAGGTAAGCTTGAGCTCGGATCCAGAACACGTGGAAAAGATTAGAAGAGCGGTGCAAGAGACTGGGATAAGAGAGGCTTACATCATCACGCTGGAAGGTGAGAAAAGGGAGCTGGGGGACGGGTTAGAAGTTCCGCTTTTCGACTGGTTTCTATCAGTAGCGGAGCCACATTGACTTCTGTAAACCTCTTTGATTCTTAGCTTTCATGCGTAGTGCCCTGTATTTTCTCGCACGTTTGTAGCCGAAAAATCCTCCGTTTGGGTTGCAAAGCATCCAAAACTCGCTTTATGGGAAAATTGTTTAAAGTGTCAAGCGATCACACGACATTATAATGGCTTATTTCGTGCGCTTTAAAACAGACTTTTGAATCTCCCAAAATCTCTTTATTCATTTCCAGTCCTTTTATTTTGATTTTTTACTTCCCATTTCCTTTTAAACGCTGCACTTGCGATGCATGTTAAAGTCGCTTGCGCTCAGCGTTTACACCTTAAACGAGCACATCAATCTTTACAAGCGGAAATTGAAGGTATATTAATAGAAGCTCATTTCGAATATGCTTGGATTTAATATTCAAAAGTGTAGCTAATCAAAACATGGTAAAACCGTTACCAGACGAGGTCACAAAAAATTAAAATATAAGGCAAATTTGATAACTTTAATCCACCTTTCAAGCTATAGAAAATAAAATATTATATTCATATTTGTTAAAAATTAAACGCTGTATAGCTATATTCTAATTGTTTTCTAGTTCTAGAAATATTTATAAATATCGTGCAAAAATTCACAAGGATTGAAATGAGGACTGTGAACCGCTCAAAAAAGGGAATTTCAAGGACTACCTCTATAGCGATCGTTGTAGTGATAATAATCGCGGTTGTGGCTGGCGTGATAATCGCTACGCGTCATCCAGCGCCCACAACTCCAACCACATCATCTTCGACAACTACGACGACAACGACGAGTACAACGACTACGACGACAACTTCGACAACTACGACGACAAGTTTGGCGCAAACGTTGATGAGCCTAGTAGGCTTAAGCTCGCCACCGTCCACACCCGTGAAAATAACCGTTTGGAATAGTTACAGCACTTCGGAAAACGTGTTCTTTAACAAAACGATCGCGCAGTTCGAACAGACTTTCCCGTGGATTCAGCCAAGCGTCACTTATGGTGTGGGCGTCGGCACGTCTCAGTTCGAAACTGCTGCAAAAGCCGGACAGGCGCCGATAGTGTACAGGGATTCAAGCGACTCTGGCGGAGCACTTTTTGCCGCGGGATTGATACTCAACCTTTCAAGCTACTTACCCTCTTCGGTTTTCTCTCAGTACCTGCCAATTGCGATAAAAGACTGGACGCTGAACAACTCGGTTTACGGACTTCCAGACAACGTGAACTATATCGTGATGTTCTACAACAAGCACTTCGTGCCAACTCCTCCTAACACAACCGAACAGCTTGTGCAAATCGCTGAAAGCGTGAACTCAACCTACCACATCTGGGGAATATCATACGGAGCTGGTGACGAGTATGGCTACAGGTTTGCCGCGTGGTTTGCCGGTTTTGGCGGTCAAATATTCACAACGAAAAACGGTGTAGTGATGCCAGCGCTAAACACTAGTGCGATGGTTAACGCGCTCAACTTCTGGTACAACCTCACGTACTACCTAAAAGTGAACTACCTTGCGCCATCAACTGGCGCAGGAGGGGCAGAGGGACAGCTTTTTGTTTCGAACAAAACCGCGATAATTTTTGACGGACCTTGGGACCTCAACGCTTACTTGCAGGCGCTAGGGCCAAACTTGGGCGCGGCTCCTCTACCCATCGTGAGTTCAACAGGCCTCCACGCCGCTCCTTTTGTCGGTTCTACTGGCTGGGTTGTCGCGACACCTCAGGCAAGCGGTGCAACACAGCTTCAAATAAAAGCGGGGTTGCTGTTCGCGCTTTTCATGACGGACTACCAGTCTGATTTCAGCCTGTGGAACACCGCGCACGATTTACCCGCAAACCAACAGGCGTATAACAGCGCGATCGCTCAAATCAACGCGGGTAACCTTACGCCTTCATATCTCAACCCTGTAATGAAAGGCATACTCGAACAAGCACAGTTTGGCCAAAAATTCCCGAACATACCTCAAATGGCTTACTACTGGAACTCCTTCCATCAATATGCAACAGAGTTCTTTGCGGGAAAGATCACGGCGGAGCAGGCGGCGCAAGGAATGGAGAAGGCGTTTGTGCAAGCGCTTGAACAAGCAGGCTTTAGCTTGCTACCAGCTTTCGCGCTCGCACCAATTGAACCAAACTATGAAGACTAATCCCTCCCTCTCCAACCTTTTTTACATCCTGCCGATAGTAGCGGTGATTCTATTCCTTTTCCTATACCCCTTGGCATACGCGCTGTACATTTCGTTCACCAACATGAACACATTCCACTTTTTCCACTACTCCTTTGTGGGTTTAAGAAACTACGTGAGCCTTTTTAAATACGGCTACTTCTGGACGCTTCTCGGCAACACCGCACTTTGGACGGTAGGAAGCCTTTTACCGATGATGGCACTAGGTCTTGCGCTCTCTCTTATTTTGAATCAAAGAGATTTAAAGGGAAAATCTGTTTTTTACGCGATTCTCATTCTTCCCTGGGCTTTTCCAGGCTTTATTTCGCTTCTCGTTTGGCAGGGACTTTGGGTCGACCCTTACGGCATGATGAACAGGCTTGTTTTACCACTTCTTCACCTTCCTCCAATAAACTCGCTCACCTCGGTAAGAGGCGCTTGGATCGAGCTTATCACCACAAACGTCTGGCTTTCCTTTCCGTACTTTATGACAGTTTTTTACTCAAGTTTGCAGAGCATTCCGAATGAGCTTTACGAGCTTGCGGACACGGACGGCGCAGGAGCTTTCACAAAATTTATAAGAATAACCCTTCCTTCTCTCAAGGGGACTATTGCGTTCGTGTTTATAACGAGCTTTGTGTTCACTTGGAACAACTTCTATCCGATTTACCTTCTTACAGGAGGGGGGCCTGGAATTTCAACTGAGACCTTTACAGTTTACGCGTATCAGCAGGCGTTTAGCTATAGCAACTACGCTTTTTCTTCTGCGTTGTCCATCGTGTCAACCATTATCGTGGTTGTGATGGCAGTTTTCGTGCTCAGGTTCACCAAGATTCTGGAATCGATAACTTGAGGTGTTCGGCTTGCTAAAAAGAGTGATTAGCTTGCTCGTTTCTTATTTGGTGCTCATCGTGACGTGCGCATTTTCGGTTTTTCCGCTTTACTACGTGTTTGTGACATCGTTCAGCAATGCGCCCAGCCTTATTTCGCTGGACATCCCAGACCTCATTCCTTCTCACTTGCACTTTAGCGCGTACAAGTATCTTTTTTCAAGTGGTTTTTTGGAGCGCACATCTTTTCCAGTTTGGATAAGAAACAGCGTTTTTCTTGCGGCTTTGACCGCGCTTCTTTCGGTCGCACTCGCGATGACCACAGGTTACGCTCTTTCTAGGCTTAACATACCCGCAAAGAAGACACTTGCGACATTCATATATGTGCTCACGTTCTTCCCGTACACCGTAACCGCCGTGCCTCTTTATCTTCTATTCGCAAAGCTTCATCTATTGAACTACGCGGGGTTAATACTTGCTTACACCCCAGGAACTTCTACCTTTGCGGCTTTTCTTGCGAAGCTGAGCATCGACTCAATTCCCACTTCCTATGAAGAGGCCGCGATGATCGACGGAGTGAGCAGATTTCAGGCGTTTCTTAGAATCGTGATGAGACTTGCGCTTCCCGTGGTCGCTCTCACCGCTTTGCTTGGATTTCTCGGCGCTTACCTTGATTTCGCGCTCGCTTACGCCTTTATTTTGCCAAACGTAAAACTATGGACGGCCACAATCGGGCTTTACTACCTTGCGGGTTTGCTCAACCCAGCGAGCGCGCCCGCGTACAACATCTTTGCGGCTGGCGCAGTTCTTATGGGCATACCTCTTATGGCGCTTTTTCTCGTGTCGCAAAGAATGATGACCAAGGCGTACAGTAGCCTTGCGGGAGTGAAGTGAATGGAGTACGTGAGGCTTGAAAACGTTTGGAAGGAGTACGCGTCAAAGAAAGGAAGGGTTCAGGTTCTAAAGGGGCTTAACCTCAGCATCGAAAAGGGCGAATTAGTCGTGATTTTGGGACCTTCTGGTGGCGGAAAAACCACGCTACTTCGCATAATCTCAGGCTTGCTCAAACAGGACAAAGGTCACGTTTACTTACGCGGAAAGCTTGTGGACGAGCTTCCTCCTAAGGACAGAAACGTTGCGATGGTCTTTCAAAACTACGCGGTTTATCCGTTTATGAGCGTTTTCGACAACATCGCTTTTCCGTTGAAAATTGCGCATGAGCCAAAGTCAAAGATCACGGAGAAGGTGAGCGAAATCGCTAGAATGTTAAGAATAGAAGAACTACTCGATAGAAAACCCAACCAGTTGAGCGGAGGTCAGCTTCAAAGGGTTGCGATAGCACGCGCTTTGGCGAAAGGCGCAGACATAATTCTAATGGACGAACCACTCGCGAACCTTGACGCACAGGTGAGAGTTTTTGCTAGAGAGGAGCTCAAACAGCTTCACAAAAAGCTTCAGACCACGATAATTTATGTGACGCACGACCAAACGGAAGCGATGAGTCTTGCGTCAAAGGTGGCGCTACTTTACGATGGAGCGATACAAGATTACGGTGAACCGCTTGAGGTCTATAATTCACCTGGAAATGCATGGGTGGCCTCTTTCATAGGAAATCCACCGATGAACTTGTTTGAGGCCGAAGTCGAAGACGGATGGTTGGTTCACCGAGAAATCAGGATTAGCATTCCTGAGTCTTATTCGCAAGTAGCAAAATCCTTAAAACGCGTGGTTGTGGGTTTTAGACCTGAAAGCGCAAGGCTGAACGAACAGGGAATATCCGCCAAGGTGCGCATGGTGGAAAGAATTGGGCTGTATTCAATTCTTCACATCGAAACAAGCGACCTTGAGCTTCGAATAATAACAGATCCCAAGTCCAACTTTGAAAGGGGCGACATTGTGAGTTTTTCAGTAGAAAGCGTGGTGCTTTTTGACGCAGAAAGCAAGCTCAACCTGCTACGCGTGCGTTGAGTTTTTTGTTTTGCTTCTCCTGCTCTCCCACGCACAGCAAACCCATGCGCAACAAAGCGCGTACTACCCTTCTTTTTTGTTATTGAACAACTGGGTAAACCAATCGGTTTGGATTTCCACGGGAATTCCGGTTCCAAACAGCACGCTAAACGGAATACCCAGCTATCCACCATCGATAAGAAACGTGTTCGACGGCAAGCTGGGCTTGCTCAACATGAGCGTTGTTTTCAAGAAATTTCAAACCATCAAGGCTTTTTTGGGCATGAACAACAGCGTTTCTCTCGTTTCCGATATAGGCGCGATTTCTGTTTACTATCCGCCCAACACGACGTGCTTTATTGTTTTGTCAAAGCTCACACGCCCTATATTCGCCGAGGTTTTGTTCGGAAAACACTTGGTGAGCGTGAACCGAAAAGAGTTCACGCAAGCCCTTCCTTCGGTTTACCTTTTTTCAAACTCAAGCTATGTTTACACACCCACGAACGTGAGCTTTTCACTCGGGTTTGGTGTTCACTATCTTGAGGTGTGCTTAGACCACTCTTCGCAAATGAGTGTGGAGGAGCTGTTGAACTACGATGAGCACCAAGTTTCGCGCTGGCTTTCCGAGTCGCTCAAACCTGCCATTCCTAAAAGTTTGTTAAAAGAGTACTACCTTTCGCTTTTGCTCCTCGTTGACGACCAAAATCCTTACTACGGCTTTTTTGCCGCATCTCCCTCACCTGTTTACCTTTATGCGTGGGTCAGAGACTCCGAGTTCTCCGCTTTGGCGCTAGAGCTTTCTGGACACACCCGCGAAGCGCTCAAGTTCTGGACGTGGCTTGCCAACGCTCCCCGTTTACAAGGCTATTGGTACACGCGATACGACTTCTACAACGCAAAGCCAGACTACTCCTACGCTCTTCCCGAGCTAGATAGCACCGCACTCTTTGAAATAGGCGTTTACCAGTACTACGAAGTGACGCACGACAAGCGTTTTCTTGACTCAATGCTCGTTTCGCTCAACGAGTGCGTGAGCTACCAGCTTAAACAAATTGAAGGTTCCGCTTACGCCTTACTTCCTGAGGATTTGAGCGTTTGGGAAGACAGGTTCGCATACCACTTTTGGACTGAAGCGTTCAACGACTTGGGACTTAAGGACGCAATCGCGCTTTACAAACTTCTTGGCATCAACACAATCAGTTTGCAAAGCTCAGAGAATTCGCTCAACCTCAGCATTCTCGAACACTTCTGGAACAATGGCTTTTTTGCGTCCGCGCTGACGCAGAGTGTCGTTTTCTCTAACGGCACTTCAACCGCGACGCTCGAAGTGCTTCCCCCTGCGCTCGACTCTTCCACACTACTACCTGTTGCGTTTGGATACATCCAACCTTCTTCGCAAATGGCCAAACTCAACGCAAAACACGTAACAAAAGAGCTAAAAGTGGACGGCGGGCTTGCGAGGTTCCCGGGCGATGATTACCACTATACCCAGTACCTTTACGACAGCACTTCTGAAGACCCTCCTTGGGTGATCACCACCCTTTTTCAGGCGATTTTCGAAGAAAAGCTTGGAAACTACTCCGAAGCGCTCGCCTTGCTTAGGTGGTGTGCGCAACACTCTGAGCAGGGTTTGCTACCAGAAGCGGTAGACCCAAATTCGGGTGCGCCCCTTCCCACAACCTCTCCTCTTACATGGTCTTCGGCGATGTTCGTGATCGCGTCGCTCGGATTACCCAAGCAGGAAAAACCGCAATTCATTTGGCTAGGGATCATCATCACTTTTGCGATTTTGTTGTATATTGTTAAACGTATTACAAAGAAATCTCTTAAAGATTAAAGAACTTTACCCAATAATGACAAAATTTATTACTCTCTAGCATTTTTTGGTTTTATGCGCAAATGCGCTTTTTTTGTGTCACTTCTTGTTTCCGCTTCTCTTTTGTGTGCGTTTTGTGCGCAAACGAGCGCGCAGTCGCAATACACCGTGAACTTCAACGTCAGTTCGTTCGGTAACGTTACGGTTTCAATCTCGGGCATACCCGAAGGGCACATCGTAGACCTGCACTACGGTGTTGAGGCTCAGCCACAAGGTTCGTGGAACACGGTTTTTGACAAAAACATGACGTGGAACGGAAGCGCGTATGTGACAACCATTGGACCATTTCAAAACGGAACATGGGTAGCCTGGGTTTTCCATGACCTTACTACAGGCGCTTGGATCAACTTCGACAACCATCCTTTCTGGAACTGGAATCTTATTGTTAACCCGCTACCATCAGAGCTTGGCAACACAAACGCGCAGGTTTTGAGTAACGGCTCCATTCTTATAACCACAATAGGAAGAGCGCCCGACCCGCTGGATTTGCACTACGGTCTTACAACGGGCTTTAGAACAGGACTGCCTTGGTCCCAAGTTTCCGACTTGCTAATGGGCTTTAATCCTCTAGAGGGTGAATACTACGCTTTAATTGGTCCTTTCACCCCTGGACAGTGGGTGCAGTGGGTTTACCACGACCTTTACACCAACCAGTATTACCACAACGACACCTACTACAACTTTGCGATTCAAGATGTTTACTCGCCACTCACCCTTGTAAGTAGCAACTACACCCGCTTTGTGTTCATCACATCGCAATCGATCACGCTCAACCTTTGGATTAAGAGCGGCTATTCGACGGCGCAAAAAGTGAACATTTCGGTTCAAGTTGACGGCAAAAACTTCGTGGAGCAACAAACACTCACACCCGGTTTGAACTATATTCCGTTTACCTTTAGCGCAAACCTTTCGCAGGGCGTATACCAGCCGCGGCTTTCAATAAAACAGGGAAGTAGCGCTTTGCTTTTTGCCACGCTTCCACCGCTTTATGTGCTCAACACCCAAGACAAAAAACCGCTCAGTGTGGTGATCGTGTGGAACATGCACCAACCACTTTACCTAGAGCCGAACGGTTCTTGGGCACAGCCTTGGGTAGTGCTACACACAGGAGAGGATTTTGTTTGGAATGGGCAACTCGTAGGTTCGTACGAGCTACAAGCGCTGCTACTCAAGCAGTACAACGTGAGCGTGACGATCGACTTTACGCCCGTTCTTTTATACCAGTGGGAAACTCTTCTCAACAAAAGCTTTAGCTATATCGGCCACTACAACGGCAACATTACGCACGATTTAATCGCGATAAAATACACTTTGCAGCTTTACAAACAGCTTGTCGAACAAGGAAGGGTGGAGGTGCTCACCGTGTCTTTCTACCACCCTCTCATGCCAATTGAATACGACAATGGGTGGGGAAGCGACTTGCTTTCTCAGCTCTTGATGGGAGAAAACATGACGCACCTCGTATTCGGCGTTTGGGCTAGTGGTGTGTGGACTCCTGAAGAAGCGTTCAACATGGCGCTCGTTCACTTGTACAACGAGTCGAACATCTCGTACACAATCCTTGACGAGCAGGCGTTTTTGCCTTACGTCACGCTGGTTTCTGGTTCGCTCAACCCAGACCAACCGTTTGTGGTTCAAGATTCAGTGGGTGAAAGGCTTACGGTTTTGTTCAGAAACACAACGCTTTCTAACGAATTCAGTTTTCAGTTCTTTAGCCAGTCACCAGAGCTCACTCAAGAAGAGCTTATCCAGCAACTTGCGCAAATTTACATGCGCGAACCAGGTGGCGTTGTCGTGATAGCGCTAGATGGCGAAAATCCGCTCATCTTTAACCCGCTGACAGGACCACAAGACTTAAACGCGATATATAAAGCGCTTTCGAGCTACCAAGGAGCGTGGTTTGTTACTCAAACCGCTAGCGAAGCGATAGCGACGCACAGCGCGAGCGTGATAACAAACCTTCCTGAAAGTTCTTGGAACCTAAATCTGAACTACTGGAACAACGGTTATCTCGAAAAAACTGCAATCTGGCATTCTGTGGCTCAAGCAAGAGAGTACTTGATTGCGTTCACGGTGGCCGCTAGGGGTGAAGTCTCACCTATTGTGTGGACTCCCCCGGCGTCCGCTCCAAACTCGACCAACGTGTTGCAAACTCTTTGGAACTACCTTTATATCGCCGAAGGTAGCGACTGGACTTGGCAAACAGGTCCTCCCGCAAACGGTCCAGCCTGGTTCGAGGCGCAGGCGATGGTTTACACAAACGCGATAGTGAACGAGGTGACGCAGATGTTCAACGAAATAACGCTCACAAAGTACGAAATAAACCATAATCACGTGGATTTGACGATCGAAAACCGCCTGCCTTTTTCGATGAGCTTGACGCTTGTGGCGTCCACAACTGGTAAAACTGTGGTTCAAACGGTCGTTCTTGAACCAGGTAAAAACCACGTAAAGATCAAAGGAATAACGGGCGGGCAACTCATGATTGAGCTGTATTCACCCATTTCTCCAAATGACCTCGGGGACCATCCAATCGCGCTTTCGCAGTACGGCTTCTTAATAAGGAGCTTTGTGATCGACGAAAGCGCTCAGAGTGCAAAAAGTTTGGCTAGCTCGCTTTTCGCCGTTCTCGTCGTGGTTTTGATGGCTTTAGCGCTGTTTCTTGCAAAAAAGCGGGTGTAAACCTCGGTGTGTTTATATACCTTTTGATTGTGGTTCGGTGTGTCGCAAAAACAGTACGACGAAACAAATCCTGTCGCTCTCAAAAAAGCGGAGCTAAAAGAGGTGCAACAAAAAAGGCTGAGAGCGGTTTTAAAACGCGCCTACCAAAACTCTGCTTACTACCACAGAGTGTTCGAAAGCATTAGAATTTTGCCAGACGACATAAAAAGCGTTGAAGAGCTCTCAAAGCTACCGTTCACGACAAAAGAAGAGCTACGCAAACACGGATACCCGGCTGGTGGCGATTTTTTGGCGACGCCTTTTGAACAGCTCGTAGGGTGGCACATGACCTCCGGAACCACTGGCACGCCTGTGGTGAACGCGTACACACAAGGCGATATCATGGTTTGGACCGATTTGGTCGCAAGGTGCTTGATATGCGCTGGTGTGACCTCAAAAGACATTGTGGCCAACGTGTACGGTTATGGTTTGTTCACGGGCGGAATAGGGCTACACCAAGGAATTCAAAGGGTTTGTGCAAAGGTGATACCTTGGGGTACGGGTAGAACCGAAACGCTCGTCACAAGATTAAAGGAGTTTGGCGCTACAGTGATAACGGGCACACCGTCGTACGAGCTTTTTATCGCCGAAACAGCAAAAAAACTCGGTATAGACGCAAAGCGTGACCTGAAACTCAGGCTTGCAATACCAGGTGCGGAGGCGACGAGCAAGTTTATGCTACAAAGGATAGAGAGCGAGCTTGCTCTCACCGAAAGAGGTGGCGGTGCAAGGGAGATATACGGGCTAACCGAAGCGCTAGGACCAGGCGTTGCACAGGAGTGTCCAGAGGACTCGCACGAGTGGATGCACATATGGGCGGATCACTTTGTTGCAGAAGTTGTGGACCCAGAAAGCGGTGAACGCGTTTCCGAAGAAGGGCGAGCTCGTGCTCACCACGCTCACGAAGAGTGCGATGCCTCTTTTACGCTATAGAACGAGGGACATCACCGTGATCACCGAATCCGACGACGAAATACCTCATCCAAAAATTGCGACAATAACAGGAAGACTCGACGACGTGATCTTTTACAAAGGCGCAAAGATTTATCCTTCAGCGATAAATCAAGTGGTTATGGCACACCCCGAAGTGCTCGAATACCAAGTGGTGATCGACAACTCGGCGCTCAACCCGAGCTTTACCGTCATCGTGGAAACCGCAAATCCTTCAGAGGAGCTCAGGCAAAAGCTGATTGAAGAAATAAGCGGAGTTTTGCAAGACCGCGTGTAGAGTTCGTCAAACCGAACAGCCTACCGAGGTTTGAAGGAAAATCTAACAGGGTTAGGCGCTAGCGCCTAAGAAGCCTTACGCCTAGCACAACACCGGGCGCGCCAAACAAAACCGGAAAAAGCAGAGAAAGCATGGGCGTTACGCTTTGCTGGGTTTTTTGTATTTTGTAAGCCGTGATCACACTCACAAACGCGCTTGTGTTCGAGGAAACAGCAACACAAAGCGTTTCGTTTGTGGGAGAAACGCTGAGCGTGCCCTCAGTCCCAGAGCGCTTTTCGACAAACGGAATTTGAGTTATAAGCTTGCGGACGCGCCAACAAATAAACCGTGACGCTTGCGTTCGCGCTCCAACTCACAAAAGCGTTTGAGCGTGCGGGTATTACTGGTCCAAGCTTTGTTGCGTGCGGGCTTAGCGTAAGAGTTGTGAAAGCTTGAGAGCCCATTTCAGAAGAAACCGAGGTGGGAAGTGCGACAAAACTCGAAAGCGCGAGCACGACGAGAAACGCACCCACAATCACAAGAAGGATTCCTCCTACGACGCTTACCACGCTTTTAGAAGGTTCTAGCGGTTGGGAAAACTTCTTAAGAAGGCTCACCGCGTGTTTTCCCGCTTCAGAAAGCGTGTACCTAACCTGTTCGTCTTTTTGAACCAGGTTTCCGAGCGTCTTTAAGTGGTAGTTGAGCTTTCCCGTGTTTTTAATGCCCACTTCATTCATGTTCTCTGTGTAGCTCATCGCGCCTCTTTGCGAAAGCAGTTCAAGAATTCTACGCCTTGTGGTGTCGGCCAAAGCCTTGTAAAGCGCGTCCAAGTGTGCCACAAAAAAGTTTCGTAAAACGAGCGTATTAACTTTTTTGACAAAAATTTTTGCCATGCGCTTCAACCAAAAACCAAAAAATTGACCACTTTTTTTGTCATACAATCGCAAAAAGCGTGAACTTTTGCAAAGAGTCAAAAACTCCCAACGAAACGAGGGCGTTTTGCCAAAGTTGCCACAAAAAGCGCAGTTTTTTGTGCGCGTGGTGTTATCACATACAAAACATTTTGAGCGCGGTTTTATATGGTGACCGAAACCTTCGCACATTAACACCATCGAATGCTTTATAAACTAGTCCTATAAGACTAGTCCTGTGAGACTAGATCTTAAGAGACGCGAAATCTTGAACGTTTCCAAAATTAAGAACTGGACTCTGATTTACGGAAGGAGAAAAACGGGTAAAACCACGCTCGTAAACAACTACTTAGATCACGATTACTACGTCACCGTCGGAGACATCAACAACGCGGTTACACACGATGGGAAGATACTAAAACTTGAGGAAGCACTAATGGAAGTAAAACAGGTGTTGAGTAGAGGTGGCATCGCGGTGATTGACGAGTTTCAAAGGTTACCAGAAATATACTGGAGCCTGATATCCACCTGGGCACCGTCTGGTATACTTGTAGCTATAGCGTCTAGTTATGGCATCGTAAACAAAGTTTTTGAAAGAAATAGCCCCCTTTTGGGTTTTTTTACACCGCTTGAGATCGACATAATCTCCTACGAAGACGTGCTTGCGCAATTAAGGGAACCACTTATTTCAATACTCTTCAGAGATCCTTGGTTGATACCTCTGGTTGACAGCTATAGCGAGTTTGTTCAAAGGATTAAGGAGTTCGCGCTTATTAGTAAGGGGTTAATAGGTGAAGTGTTTAAAGAAGAGGAAAGGCAGCTCACGGATTTGTACTACAAAATCCTTCTTCTTTTGGGCGAAGGTATATGGAAGAGCTCTGAGATCACAGGAATTGCGCAACCGCGCGGTGGAGAGGCAACAACTTCATCCATGCTGAACAAACTCGCAAAAATGGGTTTGGTGATGAAAATACCAACTTTGGGCAGGGAGCTTTACTACAAGGTCAGGTCCCCTCCTCTTTCACTAGTGCTTTACGCGGAAAGCAAATACGTTATAAGCGAAAGCAACTTTCAAGTTAAAGAATTGCCAATAGGTAAGGAAGTGCAGTTTAGTATAGGCGAAATGCTAGCCAAGTATTTTGAAGGAGAGCTTTACTACTCACCCAAAGAAGACATAGATATACTCATAGTGAGAAAGAAAATTCCGATTTGGGCTTTTGAAGTCAAGATTGGGGAAATAGGTAAGAGTGACGCGCTAGAGTCTTTAAAGAGGATGAGCAAAGTCGCCAAAAAAGTGGGTTTCATAAGTCTTAAGGAAAGGCCAGAAGATTACGCTGACTTGAGCCTAGGCCCTAAAGAGCTATTAAAAATCGCTGAAGAGTTGACGCGAGATTTTTTAAAAACTGAATGATCATCTGAAATCGACGCCTTGGCTTTGTGCGCGTGGTGTTATCACATACAAAACATTTTGAGCGCGGTTTTATATGGTGACCGAAACCTTCGCACAAAGCGCTCGTTCAAGCGGTAAGGGAAGGTTACCCGAACACGCGCCCGACACACGCGAATGTGTATACGACGTCTTTTTTTAAAGTTGACTGTAGACTCGCTAAAGCAGTGAGCCGCTTTTTGTAAAGCGCTAATTGGTGAATTTTTGGAAACCGAAAAGTTGTTGCAAATCTTTGAAAACGCTTAAAAAGCTTAAAATTTCACAAGCTGTGATGCGCGTTCACGCGTTTTTGTTGCTTCTATTTTGTTTTCCGCACACAACAGCACAACCTCAGACGCTTTCTTTCACTTTACCGTCTAACTATTACGAGTACCTCGATGTGAGCGTGTCTCAAGCGCAAAACCTGAGCTTTTCTGTGATTTCCAACGTGAGCGTGAGCGTTTACGTTTTCACTTCCCAAGCTTTTTCCACTTTTTCACAAACGGGCTCCGCACCCTCTGTGTTTAGTAAAACTGGCAAAGACGTGAAAGCGAGCGTTGGCCCGCTACAAGCGGGCACGTACTATTTTGTCGTGGACAACGAAGGTGCGCACACCGCGCGTGTAAGCGTGTGGATCAGCGAAGAACCGCTTAGCGTTTACCTTTTGTACCACGCGCTTCCAGCGCCCATAGGAATCGCGGATTATGGTGTAGACGCAAACGCCTACACGATAAAGTACACCGAAGTGCTCGGATACGCACACATCTTTTCGATTTCCGCTTACAACGCAACGCCTCCCACCAACGTTTCAAAGTACGGCGCAAGCCTACAGCTCAACACCGTGCTACAAGTTGAAACGGTAAGCGGAAAAAGCACTTACTGGTTACAGAACGTGGTCGATTTCGAAACGAACAACCAAACCCTGAGCTACGGGGACAACGTTTGGAACATGAGCTCTAGCACAAGCGTTTTTTCAAAAGGAGCGCTGAAAGGCTCAGGATACATTTCGAAATTTGGTAACGAAAGCGTGTACATTTACGCCACGTATTTCACTAGTTACAACTTGCCACTTTACATCACACTTGTCACAAAAACGAGCTACTCCGCAAAATCGGTGAACGTACAATTTGGCTACTTTAACGGCTCCCAAAACCCAGTTTGGTACGACAACGTGAGTTTGAAGGAACAAGGAGTTGTTTCCGCGTACATGCTTGTGCAAGACTACAACCTTACTAACAGAGGAACGTACTACGACGCAGAGCTTGTTTTCGGCGGCGAAGGGAATGGTGAAATCACAAACTTCACCTCGCTTTCCGCAAATCTTGCGCTGTACTACGTTACAAATAATAGCGTGGTCGCGCCTCCAAACCTTTACGGCTTTGGAAGCGACACTCTAGAAGCCGCAGACGACCTTATGACCCAAATGCAAAACGGCGTTCCACACGTTTCGATAGGATCGAAGAGTTTCGCACCACTTGGCGCGCTTTCCACTCAAATCTCCGCATCTTCTCGCGTGAGTTTTTCGAGTGGTAAGGCGAGCGTTTTTGTGAGCGCTTGGGGAAAGCCTCCGTTTAACTACACGATAGAGCTTAACGGAAAGGTTGTGTACCAAGTTACGAGCTTTTCGGAGTTCATCAACACGAGCATTCCTGTTAAAGCTGGGGATAGTGTGAACGTTTTTGTGGACGGAACGCAACTTACGAACACGAGTTACACCCAAAGTGTGAACAACACAAGCGTGTTTTCGAGTGGCCAAACACAGTCGACCACTGCCACCACAGCCGACTTGGTGATTGGCGGCGCGGTTTTGCTTCTTATCGTTGTCGTGACGGTCGCAACACCCATTGTGCTAATCAGACGACGCAGGTCAAAATCGTTGTAAGCTCTCAACTTTTTCAGGTTCAACACCCTCTTTTTCGAGCACTTCTTTGAAGGTGGCTAGTAAGGTGCTTTCCAAATCACCACCCTATCTTCTTCCCATTCTACCCAAAACCACTTCAACTCTGCCACCGAGCTTGCCAAAGTCTTCTCGAAGTAGCATGAAACCCTCTCTTAGCTTCTTTTGCTCCTCGACAAGAGTGGCAAAGTCCGTTCTAAGTTGCAAAAAGTCCTCCCTCAATCGCTTTTGCTCTTCGGTTTTTTTAAATCGGCTCTGAGCTGTAAAAAGTCTTAATAGCTTTTCGTTTAAAATTTGTTGCGTGGTTTTTTGTGTTGATTGAGGCGCTTTGCAGTTTCAGAGTAGCTCAAAAGTGCTGTGATGGCGAATCTAAACTCTTCGTCTTCTTTGAGTAGCCTTAGAAACTCCTTAATGCTCATTCTTGTATTTTGTACATTTGTTAACTTAAAGCTTTGAGTCCCCCAAAAGCGCTTTCAGTTTTTTCATTAAAATTTAGAGGTAGATTTTTACTACACCAAAACAATCAAGTGGAAAAAAGGTGCTGCGATTATTCGCTTTTTAAAAAGATCACAAACCTGCTTGATTCTGATACAACTCAAACCGCGTGATTAAAAGCGATTGAACAAGAATAGCGTGCTCAAATTTTAAGTCACTACAAATTCTGGAAAAAAAGCGTTTCTTAGGTAAAAACACGCGCGTGCTAAATCCCAACCTCTAAGAATTGGAGGAATACCCGTAACAATCGCAACTAGCGCGATTCAGCCACCCAATTTCAGACGCCCAATTTAAAACGGATTACAGATGAACAGTGTCATGCCAGTAGAGCCAAATAAGTTGGCTATTTTGTGACTTAGGGGGTAGTGGAAGAATCAGAAAGCGCTTTGTAATGGATAGTTCACGTTGTTCAATTTTAAGATATGGCGCTTTTGATTTGTTCGACGACGCTTTGCCTGTCGTCCACTTCTACTACTATCGCGTCGTACTCTTCGTTTTCGAATTCAATTGTGACACACTTTTCTGGGTGTCTCATCGCAAAGAAAACCCTTTTTCCAGAAACCACGTAGCTACCTTCTTTGATAACACCAGGTAGACCAGCGCCTGCTACCCTTAAACCCTCAATCCACTTGTGTGGCTCGGTGGACACTTTTGTAATGTTTTTTAGTTTGAACTCAAGCCTTGTTTTTAAAGCAGCAACTTGCTCTAGCCCTTTAAACTCTAGTATAAGTGTATCTCCTTCTATTTTTAGTGTGTGCGCCATCACAGTCAAAAACCCTATTTGGGTGCTTAAGCTTTGTTACTTGATCGAGTTGGTTTTGCCCTTTAAATCGGTCACAGATTTTGAGGTAAAGCTGAGCGAAGAGCACGAGCTTTTCAGAAAAAGTGTAAGAGAGTTTGCGGAAAAAAACGTCGCTCCTTTTGTGGAAAGAGGGGAAAAAGAGGGGGCGATTCCAGAAGAGGCGCTACTCAAAGCGAAGGAGTTCGGGCTTTTTGGTTTGGGCATACCTCAAGAGTACGGCGGACAAGGCGGTGACGTGCTAAGCGTTGCGCTTGCGACCGAAGAGCTAAGCAGGGTTTGGGCGTCGTACGCGGTAAGGGTTATGAGCACGGGGCTTTTCGCAACACCCATTCTTCTGTTTGGTAGCGAAGAACAAAAGAAGAAGTTTGTAACACCGGTTGCAAGAGGGGAAAAGACGGGCGCGTTCGCGAACACCGAACCTTCCGCAGGCTCAGACGTTGCGGGCATCACCACAAAAGCGGAAAGAAGCGAAAGAGGGTACGTTTTGAGCGGAAGAAAGATCTTTATCACAAACGGCGGTGTCGCGCACTACTACGTGGTGAGCGCAAGAACTTCGCCTCCTAGCGACAAAAGGTGGAAGGGCATTTCTCTTTTTGTCGTGGAAAGAGACACGCCAGGTTTTCGGGTTGTAAGTAGAATTGAAACCATGGGCTTAAGAGCGTCGAACACCGCGGAGCTTGTTTTCGAAAAAGCAGAAGTTCCTCGAGAAAACCTGATTGGCGAAGAAGGAATGGGGTTTAAGTACATAATGCAAACCTTTGACACCACGCGTGTGGGTGTCGCGGCGCAAGCGGTTGGTGTGGCTCAGGCTGCGCTAGAGCGCCTTGTTTCTTACTCGGTGGAAAGGCACGCTTTCGGTGCACCCATAATTAGCTACGAAATGGTTCAGGAGAAGGTGGCCGAGTGTTTGGCGGAGCTTTCTGCGGCGCGCCTACTCACTTACTGGGCGGCGTCATTGATGCAATCCTCAAAAATGGATCAAGC
>Ga0208548_100369_pt1 | contig 18874 bp, 17 predicted proteins | sample ECH_Chost_MetaG_FD_187133 | JGI IMG/M metagenome (GOLD analysis project Ga0208548, IMG submission 187133) | Hot spring microbial mat communities from Yellowstone National Park, Wyoming, USA - ECH_C host_MetaG (SPAdes) (version 2) | ecosystem: Environmental > Aquatic > Thermal springs > Hot... | reverse complement strand
TACCGTGAATTATTAGAATGCTTAATTCAAATGGATCCAGAAGAATTGGTCGACCTCATAGAATCTCAGGAACATTAACTTTCTGGGGGCTTTTAACGTCCAAAATGGCCTTTTTAGCCTTCAGACTACCAGAAAAGCTTGTTTTTTGGAAATAATTTCGCATCTATTCCTCACTCCATATCAATGAAGGATCCATAAGCATCTCTCTTCTTGGCATCTTATCATAATAGGCCCTTATAGGTGTTCTTAGCTCAATTGCTCCATGAGGCCTTATGCAATTGTACCATTGCATGAATTCATCTATAAAGGAAAAGTATCTTATCTTACTTTCAAATATATCAAAGAACTTCTCTATCTTACCATTCGTTTGAGGATGATTAACTCTTCCTGTAATCATCCTTATCTTGTTCTTCAGCAAATATATTTCAAACTCTGTCAATCCCTTATCTCTGAAATTTAGCCCTTTCACCCTCCTTTTTTACTAGATTGCTTCTCTTGTTCTTAGGATGATTACTCAGAATTCGGGTCACTATGCCAGAGATCCAAGAAGATAATGGATGTCGTTGTTTGACGTAACATAAGACTACTTATGAAATACAATAAACTTATAAATTTAATAAAGATTATCACATTGTATATGAATGCTCTGGATGTTAGGTTAACCCGAGACTTAGATACCAAGAGGTACTATTTGTGGAGAGGCTTATTGGGCTTCATGAAGAGAGAAGCCGGTCAAAACATTGCTAAAAATTTCGATCCAGACGGTCTCATAGACGAATCTGATTTTTCAGAGAAATTAAACGAGGCTAGAAATTACGTAGAGGAGAAATTAAATGGAAGGAAAATATTAAGCCCAAAAATTGAAGATATTGATGAAAACAACAAAAGAATTACAAAACTCTATAACGAACCAACATTTAAAGAACATACAATTGGAATGCTATCACGATATAAAGTTGCGATGGTTGAACTGGGTAAGCTTCACGTTTTCCAGCCTTTCTTAAATGAGGAGTATATAGACGAACTTTCTAAGAAATTTGAGAAATTAAATGGTAATGATGAAGAAGCCCTTTTCAAATTCTGCTTACCTTTAAGGGAAGAGGTCGAGAAACATCTTGCCAATGCTAGTTTTAATCCAGTTACCAACACTTTCTCTCTCGTGACGGAAAATTTAGATTTTAGAATTATAGGGAATGTCAATGGCACAGACCCCATTACCGGCAGAACTTTTTTTGGTTTCGCATTCGGTTCAGGGTTGCCACAGATGTCAATCGTTAAATTCAAGGATTTTTATTTTATAAAGAATGGTTATCATAGGGCATTCGCATTGTACAAGAAGAAAGTAAAATCTGCTCCTTTCATTGTGTTGGAGACTGACCAATTTATAAACACGGGAGCCAATCAACCAGGCTTTTTCGATTATGATACGATTAACCAGTACTCGCCGATCCTAGAAGATTTTGATTCGAAAGCTGCACTTATTTTGCCGAGACGCAGGTTAAGAGCTATATTAAGCATACATGGAGAGATTCAGTTCCTACCGATTTAGTGATTTATATGTTTGTCTACATATCTTGTTCAAGTAAAAACGAGGGGTTTGTAAATGTTATAAAAGAGGCAGTTGAGGATTTTAATAAGGAAAACCAAAATGTAAAAATCGAGTATTTTTTCCCGCCGAACGCTGGAGCCTCAGGAGGTATACGTATATCAGACAATATTAGAAAGATACTGGATGCTGATTTAGTAGTGTTTGACTTGACTCCGGACAGTGATGACAATGAAGATGAATGTGGGAATTGCATAAACTCTGGAGTTCTGATAGAATTTGGAATTATTTATTCGTTATTACTTATAAAGGAAAGAACGCAATTGCTCCTACCATACACCTATTTATCATCAGGTATCCAAATTAATACCCCAGATCTACTGATTTTCCTTTCTGACAAATGCAAAAAAAGTAACTTTACCCCTATTCTGTCGGGCGATTTTAGCATAATAAGTTATAATTTAAGCAACAAAGAGTTCCTAAAGAAACAGATTAAAAAGAAGATAATCAAAAGGGTTAACTTTAAACTTAGTCCTAATACACCCTTGCCTAACTCTCAAAGTCCATTTTCTGTTTCAGATTGAGGTTATCATTGAGTTCATATTCATGGGGTTGTTTCGGTAAATTTGATTCTCCATTTAGACTTTAATCAGGGAATTTTAGAGGTTATTTTTAAACTGTGCAGGCCTAATCGAGATGGTGTCCGGATTAGAGAGTGGTGTGCGTGGTACCCAAGTGTGAAAACGTTTATCTGGACACAATCAATAAGTGGCCGACATCCTTACCGTTTTGCACGCTCAGGTAAGTATCCTGTTTTACGTGGAACTATGATTAGACTGACTCAAGACAAATCCTTACTTTACACAATGGGCTACATCCCTCGCTTGAGAACATACCCAGGACCAAGAATTCCAAAACCATTGTTAATAACACATTTGGGCGATTCCCAGGTGGATGAAATATGCAAAGAGATCATGGGATTAACAAAGCTTAACTGGAATACCACGGCTTTCGCTACACATCTGCCCATTACTCTCGAGTTTTCTCAAAAGGTTGCTCGAGTCCTATCAGAGCTTCCGGAAGGTCGTGTACTTCAGAATCACTACCGTTTCTACATGTGATGACTAACTTTCTAAAGCTTCATCATCGGTTTTAACATGTCATGTTGAATGAATTGGCATTCCTATCATCTTTTGCTTTCGCTGGTCGGTTAAGTCGAAAATCCATCGGTATCGCCCGATGAGTTCGAAAGAAAAGTGTCCATAGGCTAAATCATTCTTCATTTATCTTAATTCCAAGTTGTCTCAATGTTTCTTTTATCTTATTCTCGTATTCTTCATCTGATATTGATCCTTTAGTCGCGTTAATCGTAAGCCTTAACCCTTCAAATTTACTCTGAAGGAAATGCATCATTTGCATTATCTGGGAAACCTTGCCAGCCGGAACATCAAATTCGAGAGTCAGATGATCCCTTCCCTTAGCAATCGGCTCCATGATACGTCCCTTCTCTGGACTCTCTTGTTCATCTAGCTTTGGTGGCAGTTGCCGTACTTCTTCTTTGGTTTCTTTTTGGGTTTCGCAGATTGTGCTCTTGATAATTACTTGGTTCTCGTCAAGAGTAACCATTGTGTCAGTCTTATAATATCTACAATTGACTGATTTTCCATCCTCTTTTAACTCACCTAGTCCGAAAAGGCCCTGCCTTACCCCTTGCAGGATCGATTCCTTAAGGGAATCAGGGGAGACCATACGTCTCTCCCCTTGTGTCTTGAGCATAGAATCATAGATTAGCTGAACATTAACAAAGTCTCTATCTCCCAGATATTTCTGCTGTATTATGATAGGCGCTATCTTCTCAAGTATTTCCTGTTCTGCCTTCAGTCCCTCGTACACCCAGTCGTCTAGCTTTCTCGCTTCTCCATAAGTAGGTATACCAAGATCGATCTCCTTCAACCCATCCTTCACAGGTGCACAGGCAATTCTGTAGCACCTTTTGACGATATCTCTTAGGTCGCCCTCTATCCTGTGGATGTTATCAGATACTTCGCGTCTCTGCTCATCGGTGAGCTTCAGTGTCTTATCTGCTTGGACCTGTTGGTATGCCATCCTCCTCTTTATTGAAGTAAGAAGTTCGTTCCTTTCTATATCAGAAGGACACAAGAAGAATATCGTGTTCCTGTAAACCCTTGGTGAATCTCCCTTCGACTCAAGAACGTTCTTCATGAATCCTTCATCCTTTTGAGAAACGATGACAAGTTTTATCTCTGGAGTGTCAGGGATGTCCTTTGGTTTTTCTGGCCAGAGAAAGACCTTGAAGTTCTTTCCGGAGATCTGTTCCTTGAGTATCTCTCTTTCCGATTCACGGACTTCGTCGTCTTTGATGTTTTCAGTTTTTGTTAACATTATCCTGTTCAGGTTTGGCTTGTTAAGGAAGTAATACTTCCCATCCTGGGACTGCAGGTAGGACGACCTGCTCTTGAGCTGCTCCACCGCTTCAGCTACTATGCTTGAAGGATTGTCAGTGGTTGTCGCGTTCCTCTTTATCTCCCCGATATATGCACCCTTCTCCTGTGCACCCGAGAAAGAATAAAGGAATATGCTGGTGGCTGCTCTGGTTCCTACAACGAGACCTCTGAATGATTTGCCCATTGAAGCATCAACCTTTTTTGAGGCGGAGTTGATGTCCGTTATGTCTGCCGCTATGACGCTATCGAATTCAGATCCAATATGCTTTATCAGCTCCCGCCTTATCTCTTGGTTAGCGAGGTCGAAGTCTGAAAGAGTAATGTAGGGGCGGCCGCTTTCTTTAAGGGAATATATGACGAGGGATAGAAGCCTTAGGACACCCCTAGTTCTCTGGAACGTCGGAAAGCTACCCCATCTGTGATATAGTACTTCTATCACTTCAGGGATGAACGGGTAAGACTCGACGAAGCGGTCTCTATATTCTGAGGCATCAACCCCCGCAGGCAGTATCCCCTCCTTCTCCGCGTACTCGATGAAACTTGAGACGACCCGTTTCGCCTCTACTTCGTCTATGGAGGAGAAAAGGCGGCTTCTTACCACTCTACTGATCTCGTTCTCTTGGACCGGCGTATAGATCCTCTCGACCCTTCCAGATACCTTCTGAAGTTGATGGAATAGCTTCTCAGCCTTCTCGTCGTAGTGCTCAAGAAGGCTCGAGGGTAGCGTGACAACAACACATACCCTCTCCAAAGTGCCCGCGACCTCCGTTAGCTCTTGCATGAAGGCAAGCGTTTGCGCAGCTAGGCTCGTTTCTCCTACCGGTACGCCGGAGGCCTTTGTCGTATATTCAAGTATCTCATCCATCAGAATGAGTACTGGCTGATGTCTTGAAAGTAATTTCCTCAAGGCCTCACGCCCTGGGGAGACTTTTCCTGTCAGTGTTCTGTTACTTTCATCAAGTTGTTTTTCAAGAAGACCCCAGGGGGTTTCATTCTTTGGGTCTAATGCAGTGCCAACGATAACAACTGGAGTGGCCTTCCAACGCTTTGCGCTATGATATAATGCAATTAGGGTGTGCGTCTTCCCGCCACCAAACGGTGTCTGGATCTGTATGACGGGGTCTCCTCCCTGCCCATTAAGTCTCTTCTCAACTACGTCTAGCAGGTTCTTTAGACCATTCGTGAGGTACGTCTTCTTGAAGAAAAGCTCGGCATCCCTGTACTCCGAAGGTGCACGTTTCATATACGTCTCCCAAAGGTCCGCCGCAAAGATATCCATGGTGAGCCTACCTTCAAGTATGTCTCTGTGAGGAACCGCAATCGTGTGGAAAGGCTTCATTCAAACAACCTCCTTTGCCCCGCTTCTCGCATAGTTTCCTTCACAATTCTTTCCTTACCCGCCAAGAATCCCTCCAATAGCTTCTTCTCACCATTACCGTTCGGCAAGGACTCTGATATTGCTTGAGCCACTCTATAAAACACATCGCTCTTGCCGTAACCTGTGTCACGGAGAATGGTCGCAATTTCTTCTGACTTGCCTTTCTTCCACAACAGCAGAACTTTATGAAGCACGTCTATTAATTCTTTAGAATTCTCCAAATCATCAGGCTTTCTATCCTCCGGACCAAGTACCTCGATGAACTCTTTTTCCTTGGAGATGAAACCTTTGTTCCATTCCTGCGCGACATCAAGGCCAACACTCTGCCCGAGCTTCCTTGCCTCATCGAACTCAACTACCTTATCACCGTACGCCCACCTCCACAGAACGTAGAAGCGGGTCATGGGTTTGATTTCCACCGCAAAACCGTTGTGCAGGACCTGCTTTACTGCATAATCTGTTACGATTTTACGGATGTCTTCGAGGAACCTGTTGGCTCTGGCTACATTCCCTTCATCGTCGATCACTCTCTCGTACTTGCCAAAGACCTCTATAGCAGAGCCTATCGCTGAAATGAAAAAGTCTGCACCTGAAATTCCTTCATTCCAGATCTGGTCGAGCTTATTGTTCAGATGTTTTTTCAATTCCTGCTTAACCTCGTTATAGAAGCCTATAGGTAGCTTCTGAGCCTTGCGTGCAACCATGTAGATTGAAGAGGCTAGAGCAGCTGATTCGCTAGCCCTAAGTCTGGCTTTCATCTCTGTGTGTATAGGCCAAGCTCCTGAGACTACCAGACCTGAATCCAAGAGAGAATTCACGAGTGTTTCCCAACCAGCGACAGATTTATGTGCATAAACTATGACAGAGACGCCATTTGGTTTTAATACTCTATATATTTCTTTGAAAGATTTCTTAAGCATGTCTTCGAAGTATTTCTTCCCTTCTTCGAATCCTCCCTCTTTGTTCGAATATGCCACGATTTCCTCATTTTTCGGTGTCAGTGGGGTGGCAAAGAGATCTGGATAAAGATGACCTATTGACCGCTTGAGCCATACGTAGAAGAAATCGGAAAGATAGGAATAAGGCACATTGTCGTAGTAGGGAGGATCGGTGATGATTGCATCAAAGTTGTTGTTAGGATAGGGTAAAGAAGTGGCGGTGGATTGCGAGATGGTAGCTGGGATATGAATCGTTGAGAGATGTGATATTGCTTCTAACATTGACTCCAAATCCCATTGACCTCTTGCATCACTAAACGGGCTGACTTCTCCATAATCCCAAATCATAGGCAAAGCTTGTCTGTCAAAAGCTCTTTCAAAAGAGAGAATGTCAGATCTCCATCTTGTTAACACAACTAAATATGTTGCTAATCGATTAATTCCAAGCGCCAGATAGCTCGCCACCGCCTTCGCATATTCTTCATCCATGCCATCATCCATCATCTTCTTATGCGCTTCTCTCACCTTATCTACAAAAGTAATCAAAGCAAGCTTCTGTCTCGCGTTGAAGAGGTCACCCCAGGTATTCATACCATAATTTCGTACTGAAAATGCTCTTTCAGCTCCCCTACCTTTCCCTTCAGGAGTTGGTTCATCAGGAACCGGATCCATCCCCCATTCATTAAAGAGCTTCCTTCTCTTCAAGGTATTTTTCAGCGTCGTTAAACGCCTTCATGTCCTCATCATTCGCTATACGGTATCTCTTTCCAGAGACTTTGGGTTTATACAATACAACGGCGACCATCCTCTGACCTGCTTTTCCTTCTCTGAACAAACGAGCAGTATTCTTCCCGTCTATTACTGAGCCGCAAACAAGACATTTGACGATTGCCTTGGAAACTGTTCCCTCGCTAGGTTTGAAGTCCTCCGGCATTTTGTCGTATCCCGTTCCAACTATCCTGAAGTTCACATTCCCACTCGATACATTCGGAAACAATGATACTTGTTTGTCGCTTTTCTTTGCAAGCCATAATTGTCTCATAAGAGGGATCTCAGCCCCACAAGAGGGATTCTGGCAAGGAATAGTTCGTGCCCAGATGTACCCTACAGGAATCGAGCCATCCTTGTCCTGGGGATAGAACCTCGCTATCTCCTTCCTCGCTTCTTTGAGGACCCAGTTACCCCACTTCTTGACGTCTTCAAGAAGGCGATTAGCACTTAAATTAATGGTAGAACCAAAACCGTTTCCTTCTTGGTTGCTGTGACCATATTTTTGCGGATACTCCAAAGTACATTTAAGGATGAGAGTTGCTACGGGATTGTAGTCGCTTGCATAGGTTTCGCAGCCGAGGCGAAGTGCCTCAAGGGGTATCGAGCCGCCACCAGCGAATGGGTCAAGTACTCTCGGTGGTTTTCCTCCGTTTGCATCGAGAATCTCCTTTCTTGCTTTCTCCATTAGGTTTTGGTTCAGCGAGTTCTCCCACTTCGAAAGCCTGGCTATGAATTCTCGTTTCTTCTTTAGTTCCTCGCTATCTTTTGGTGGTGGGACAAGGGCAGCATAAATTGTTGCTCTTGAAGCAGCAAGAGGCCTTCTCGCCCCAGATGTGTAACGTCGAAATATGACCATGTCTTATGTTCTTCTCTCTAACGGACTCTTCGCTGACTTCTCTTACAGGGAAAGTCTCTTCTATCAGCCTCCTATCTTCCAAGCTAGCTCGCCTTCCTCTCTATTTCCGTAGCAGGAATGATATAACGGACTATTTCAACCTTCTGGTCGACCTGCAGATTTACTGCTGGGTTCTGTATTATGCATGGCTTTGTGTTCGGATCCTTCCCAGCGTTCCATACCACATATAGATAATAATCATTCCCAAGCCTCTGAGCCTTGAACCACTCGTTTTGAGTGAGCGCGACTGACCCAACACCGGCTCTTGCCTTAACCTCGATGTATCTTATCTTTCCGTCCTTTTCCCTCGATCTTATGTCGAAGCCAAGGTTCTCCTTTGAAACGTCCTCCGGCTCCCTTCCGTTTTCTCTCTCAAACTTCATTACAATCTCCATGCCAATCTTCTCTACCTCCTCATCGCTGTACATGGCTTCTTCAGTTTCAGCTCTGGGGAGCACGCGAACGATCCCTACAAATGATGGGTTGGTCATCGTCAGATTCTGTTCTCTTTCTATCAGTTCCTCCAACTCCTTTTTGCTCGTTTCGTATCTCTTCTGCTGTTCTGTCTTATTCCTGATCACAATATCGACGTTCTCTCCTCTCTCCTTTCTGGCGTTCAACTCTATCAGTTCCCCATCCAAATCCATTATCAGCTTCACCAGTGACCTGATCCCATACTTCCTCTTGATTTCGCCCTGCTTTTGTCTCTCTGCGGTTAGCTTTTCTTTGTATTCTTTGAGTCCAGCTAAGACTTTAGGGAGAACCTTTTGCTTAATGATTTCTACATCGACCACCTCCCCTAGTGGCTTCCCATCAGCCAGGTCCCACATTATGGTCGGTGATATACTCTTCACATCTCCAGAATGAGGCTCGTAATAGTAGGCGAAGAGTGACTTCCCAGCAACTGCGCCAGTGCCATCCCTCACTTCTCCCTCAAAGAAAACGATGTAGCCATCAAGCTTGCCCTCAGGATCGATAAATACAGATCCTTTCTTTAGGTCAGGGCTTATTGTTTTGTCTACCCACTCGAGGACAGCTTCGAAGAGGGGGTGCCCGAACGAGACGAACTCGGAATCAGGGGTTTTGAAACCTATGTCCTTGTCGAACGTGACCTTCGGGTAAGACCTCATCATCGCCCCAAACCTTTTCTTGAACGAGTCATCCTCAGCGATCTGTCTTATCTCAAAGGGGATCGATTCTATCGCCAAGAACCTATCCTTGCGCTCGTGGTACTTTCCCCCGGCTTTCTCGAACGCCTTCTTGAAGAAGGCCTCCGTGTATTCGGGGATGAGCCTGTTCTCTCTAGCCTTTTCAGCCATCTCCCTAAGTCTTGTATAGTCGATGTACCTTGTAGCAAGGCTCTCACCGAGATCCTCCCTGACCCTCCTGATGTAGTCTTCATCGACTTTGATGTCCAGTTCCTTCAGTATTTCGTCCATGCTCCTTGCGCTAGCTGCGGCCTCCAGCATGAGCTGAGACAGGTTCTTCCCGTAGAGAACTTCACTTATTACGTCGAATACCTTTTCACTCTGAAGAGCGTTCTTTATCTCCTCGAGCTTGTCAAAGAGCTTTGAAAGGACTTGGCCCTCCCTCGTGTCCGTCGCTATAAGGTTGAAGACGAAGACCTCCTTTGTCTGACCATATCTATGAATCCTGCCCATCCTCTGCTCAAGCCTGTTCGGATTCCACGGGAGATCGTAGTTTATCATCAGGTTACAGAACTGAAGGTTTATGCCCTCCCCAGCCGCTTCTGTAGCGACCATGACCTGCGTCTCGTTCTTGAAGACCCTCTCCGCCTCAACTCTCTCTTCAAGACCCATGCCACCATGTATCACGTTGACAGAGTATCCCCAGGAACGAATCTTCTTCTCCAGGTAATCGAGGGTATCCTTTGATTCAGTAAAGATAAGGATCTTCGTGCCGGGAAACTTCGAGTTTAGTTCACCCATAGTTTTCCTAAGCTGACTGACCTTGACTTCGCTCTCCTTCTGAATGATCGCTTTTGCCTGCTCTATAAGCTCTCCAAGCGTTTTTATCTCGGAATCGAGTTCCTGCCTGTTCTCTGCGACGCTGAGAGTTTCCCACAGCTCCTCCGCCTTCCACCTGTCCTGTTCGCTCATCTCCTCCACTTCTTCGATATCGAAGGCACGGTCGGGAGCGGTTGTTCGCTCAACCCCCTCGATGATATCTTCGAGCCTGCGCTTCCTTCTCTCTAGCGACTTCAAAATAGCATAAGTGCTCGATGCAAGGCGTCTCTGCAGTATCACCAGCGCAAAGGCTATTCCCCTTCTCCTCTCGTTCCAGAGGGCCCTGTTGTACTGCTCGCTGACGTAGCGTGAGACGTCGTTGTAAAGCTTCTTTTCTTCATCAGAGAGCCTAAACCCGACCGTCTTTACGTATCTCGGCAAAAATAGAGGCCTTCCTTCGAAATCCTTTAGGTCCTCCTTCATTCTTCTGATGAAGAGAGGATTATCTTTGTTTATGATAGATTCGCGTAGCATCTCCGAGGTTGCGAAAAATCCAGGTTCCAGCAGATCTATAAAGAGTCTGAAGTTCTCAGGATCCCCTTTGTGAGGAGTGGCAGTGAGGAATAGCAAGTGTGGATCGGCCACCTTTGAAAGCACCTCGCCAAGCCTGTACCTATCTGTCTTTGTGACCTTATCTCCATAAGCGTAGGCGCTCATTTTGTGAGCTTCATCCACTACGACGAGGTCGAATCTCGCAGGGCCAAGAGAAGGCAGTATATCCTCCCTCTTCGCAAAGTCCATCGATGTGATTATCTGGTTATAACGCTCCCATACGTTCTCGCCGTAGTGGGCTCCAAGCAGACCTCTGTCTATCACTATAAAGTTCTCCTCAAACCTGTCCTTGAGTTCCCTCCTCCATTGATCTTTGAGATGACCTGGTACGACAATCAGTATCCTTTTGGCCAGATTCCTCAACTTCATCTCCTTGATTATCAAGCCAGCCATTATCGTCTTCCCGGCTCCAGGGTCATCTGCGATCAGGAAACGTACCCTTGGAAGCTTTAGGACGTAGCCATAGACAGCTTCAATCTGATGGGGAAGAGGGTCAACTTTGGAAGCGTTCATCGCCAAAAGCGGGTCATATAAGGAGGCAAAACGATACCTTTTCGTTTCGAGAGCGAGAAAGACCTTCCGGGGTTCGCTTGAAAAGTCCGTCCTCACTACGTCTAGGGATATGTCAGCCATTTCGGCTAAGGGTATCAGCTGATCGATATGCTTACCCGTTAATGTCGTTGCTCCGATGATATGCACATAATCCCCTACATTATCAACCTTCTTTATCTCAACAGGCTCAGGCCACTTTGAGCCGGTTATGATGACCCCGGGTTTTAGCTCTGAGGGGTCCAAAGCACGTCATCACTTCTTATTAGGGCAATCCGCCGGCTTACAGGAATAAATAATCGCCTTGATCAAATCAATGCTCAGCTGAGCATGATGTGTATCTGATAAGACACCCTTTACGCCAGCATAGTTATGTTGACCACAAGTATGGATCAAAACTATCATGAGTATACTTATTATTTCTTACTTTTAAGAATTTAGCACAACCGTAAATTATATCCTATCCGGCTTAGGTTTATCGATTCTCCAGTAAATTGTAGAATTTTCTGCATTTTACCTCTAAAACCCTAGCATCCAAATAGGGTAGCATCAGTAAACGCAGGAGTTTTCATGCGCTATCGTACGATGCGGTTGAGTTATAACCGAAGTAAACCGCGAACTTTAGCACGCGGCGGTATGGCTATCGGATAAGTTGGCTGGTTGTATTCGCATAACTACCATCAATGTCTTAAATTAGCCTTGAACTCAGTAACGGAAATCAATAAGAATTTTCAAGGTCCACATACTTTAACGACTTTTGACACAGTCTCCCGGTGTAGGTTGGACTTACTTGGCTTCGGCAAGCGCGCGCTTATATATGCGGAAGCCGGCTATACGGCTATGCGCAGACAAGCTATAAAGAAGGACTTGGTACCAAACGATGCCAGGTCCCACCGGATTCCAATCGATATCTGTTCGAAATCCAGCCCTATTCCGCTTGACATAGTTCTACCGGTTCCGCGCTTGACGTTGTTAAATAAGTCTGATTTTCACGCCTGCACCCGCAGTACTGACTAGGATCGGGGGGCGGGATACTGCGGGACCCGGGCAGGCTACGTGCGTGTGCTGTACTGCACTGTACCCACTGTACTGTATTACACCCCCCTCCCCCCTGTTTCTATATTATTTCCCATCCGTCCCGCTTCATCCAGAATACTGCTTCACCATTATTATCCGAAATAATATATTTTTAGGGGGGAGGGAGAGCTTGATTAGCTTCATCCAGACCTCAGCTCTCCCAGCTATCTCTCCATCATCCAGTTCGTCCTTCTCTGAAGCCAAGACAAGGAATATAGGAGTATCAGGTGTGAAGTTATCAAGAATGAAAGCCTTGAACCCCCTTATATCCACTTTCAATTCAACTCGTCGAAAAAGTATGTGGTTTTCCCTATTAACAGACTGTTAAGGGGTGACAGAAAGCGAATGCCCCGATTTCTGTCGTTATCTCTTTTACGAGCAGGTTTCCATCATGCATTGCAACAGCATGAACCATGTGGACAGACGCGGCAATGGCTGTACACAAGTCTTCTATTCTGAAGCTGAAGTCGTAGTAAAATGGAAGCCGAGGAGGTGTGGTACCACCCATGTCCACCATGATGGCCATTATTATTGTCATGTTTCTCCCGAATGTAGCGCTTTGGCCATGTTGATGCGACACGAACATATTCTAATCATGGGAATTTGTACCTGAGGTTTTGACGATCTCAGATACCCTATTAACGGGCAACCTTTTCCCATACAGCCAATCAACCTCCTGATCCTGCTGGTTGTTAAATGATGAATCTCTGAACCCGCGATAGAATCCAAAACTGCCACCAGGTCTTCGAGCGATGCAATGTTGATTCGTCTCCCCTCACGTCTACTGCGAGATTGTCACGCCGGGTTTCATTATCTCTAGCGCGCTCTGCGTAACTGAGCAACAGTGAAGCGGTCGCCGAATGATAACGGAATTAGATTACATTACGGAAGCAGAAGGGCAAACTAAGGGGGGGGATAGATACATTTATGTTTAAATCCCATGCCCTAACTTTGCTTTTTTACAACCTATTAGTCCAAAATTCAGTTTTTATTCTGACGAAAGTGTGGAAAAGCAGCTTCTGTTGAGCGAAATTCATCGAAAACATTGTTGATGATGTTAAAGAACGTACCACAAAATGTTTCACCAGGTCCCTTCGACCGAAAGACACAATACGTCGGGAATCTGTGTCTGAATGGCCATTAGGTCAGTTTTTACGGATTAGTTAGCATCGGCTTTATCTTTTCAGCAAGTTCTGTTACTTCTTTTGGTGGTTTTATTTTATACAAAACCTCCCTCAGGACTACATTGTCTTTTTCCTTGGAAGAATTATTGCTTTTCCTTGCTTCTTCGAACTCTTCCTTATTGCTTTTTTCAAGATAACAATAGGTGTCATCATCCGGGAAGGAAGTGCACTTACCCTTGTATTCGGCATCCACCCTACTCAAAGCTTTTCTGTCGCACAATATGTAGAAGGGTGTACCAAACGATGTCAGAATTTCACTATATCCATTGATACTTGTATCTGCCCCGCAATTAATCGCCACGATCTCTTTTTCTCCGAGAGTCTCAGCTCCGAGTGCTTTGGGAAGACTGATTTCAGCTACAAAGTATTCAGCGTCCCCTTCACACAGTATCGCTAACCGAGCAAAAAGAGACTCTATGAGTGCCTGATTTTTGCTAAGGGTTTTGAGGACTTTCAAGTCAAACTTATTAGGCAAAATATGAAATTCTGTTCCCTAGCTGGTCTTTTTTGTACGTATAACTCTGCCAAGATTCTTGGGACTAATAAGGTGCGATGAATGCGTTGAGATGATCATCTGATTAGAGCCAAACGCCTTTCCTAAAATGTCAGCCAATTCCCTTTGTCGTGGTGGATGAAGGTTTAATCCAGGTTCATCCAACAGAACAATTTTATCCCTGAGACTTGTTATTGCAGTCAAGATGAACATTGTTTCAATGTCGCCTGCTGCCATATCATCCGATCTGAAGGTCCTCTTGCCTCCTTCCTGATCAAAAACTACCCTGTAAGCATATTTACTGATTTTAATTATCTCTTGACCACTTTTGGGAACTTCAGGAGAAGATTTGATTGGTACTGATTTTGAATATCTGTCCTCTTTCCGAAAGACAGCTGAGAGAAAAATATCAGACCTTCCGAAGCAAAAAGATTAGTTATGATAAATTTCCGAGCGTAGGATTTCTACAGGGCCTACAATTCGAAATATTTATATACACTGAGCTCATAAATTATATGAGAAATGGGCCAACAGAACCAAATTGAAAATGAAAATTGGACTTGGCCCGATCTTAAAGACCCTGGGCGTCATAGTGAATTAAGTCATCCTGCCCAAAAGATAGCGGAAACTAAACCGGACTCACCCATGGAGGCTTTTCAGGTCGTAGTTGCGGGATTTCTGGGCAAGCTACACGAAGCCATCGTGCATGCTGCTTCCGCAGTTGTGCACGCGTCTGAAGAGAGTGCGACTGCGAAGAGGGGGTTGGAAGCTGACCACGACGAGAAGGCAAAGGAATTGCCAAAAGACCAAGAATCTGTCAATGAAAACCAAGAACTAATCAAAGAAAGACAGGTTGCGATCGACGAGAGAAGACGCGAGTTGGAGTCAGAGAGAGTCAAAATTGAGCGAGACCAAGCGGAATTAGCGTCAAAACTTTCTACTGAAATTTCTCAGGAGGAGAGAGACAAACGGACGCAGGAGTTGTGGAAAAGGCGTATAGAAATCGACAACGCCTTGGTCGCATTAGACGGGAAGCAGGCGGAACTGGACCAGAGACAAAAAGAGGTCGACCAAGTTCAGAAGAACATCGACGACTGGCGGACAACCTCCCCGCGATCTTACAGCAAAGAAGAGTTTGATAAATTCAAAGATGAAGCGAGAAAAGACAAATCGGAGGCTTACGCGCATGAAGAGTTACGTAAAATTCATGAAAAACAGGCAGAAGCGGATAAAGCCCGACTAGAGAAGGATGTTGAGATGCAAGAACTACACCGAGAGTTAATGAATCAACGTAGCCAGGCAACGCAGACGCAGAATTCGAAGCCTGAGCAATCACAAACTCAGGAACAGTCGTACGGATACACGCAGACGCAGAATTCGAAGCCTGAGCAATCACAAACTCAGGAACAGTCGTACGGATACACGCAGACGCAGAATTCGAAGCCTGAGCAATCACAAACTCAGGAACAGTCGTACGGATACACGCAGACGCAGAATTCGAAGCCTGAGCAATCACAAACTCAGGAACAGTCGTACGGATACACGCAGACGCAGAATTCGAAGCCTGAGCAATCACAAACTCAGGAACAGTCGTACGGATACTAACAGGGGACTGATGTCGTCGGACCTCTCGTTAGTGTGTTATATCACGAAAGGACAGTGGTTCCCAAACAGACAGAATCCGTAGAGTCCTGCGTAGAAGCTCCTGGCAAATAGTGCCATTGAGGACCTGTGCTCGAAATTGTGTAAAGACCTCCCGACATATCTGGGATAGTCGGTACGAAAAAGATGAGACTAGGATAATTACCAAACCAATTTGTTCATCTGCGCATATCACCAGCCTTTATGGTTGTATCAGGTTTCTTCGGGATGTATTTTTCCCAGCTAAAGCGGAAGGGTGGAGGAACCGGTGGTAAAACCAAAGATTCGCCAAGCCCGAGCGTGGAGATATCGTGGTCTTCAACTACATTCGACACCATGACTTGGCCTCTATAGCCCTCTTCTCTCCTTCTCGACATGACGAGAACATTCTTCAGGTTCTGACCATACCTGTCGGATACCATTTCTCTTGAAAGTTTATCGTATAGTACGAACGAGATAAGCGTCCCCACTCCTGAGACTATGCTCTTTCCCCTGGATTCCCCGTAGATATCGACTATCTGGTTCATATTCTGGGCTGCAATGACAAATCTTGCTCCCCGGTCCCGACCGAAGTTGATGCCGTTCTCGATATACTGAAGGTACGGTAGGAGTGAGAACTCGTCTATAACAAAGAATGTCCTTCCCTTCGGAGCCTTGCTTGACAAGACCTCCTTGATTGCCAAGTCGTAGAGTGTACTAAAGAGGGGTTTCAGAATCATTGAAGTGTTCAGCGAGTACTCGAAGAACAGTGCCTTCCCTCCCCGTTCCCTGACGAACTTCCTGATCGAGAAAGTCCCTGCTTGGTCAAAGGGCTCCTGTAGGAGAGGTCGCATGTTCGCGTAGATTTCTCCAAACACTCCCCATCCCTGTGACCCTTCGGGAATGTAGCTGAGAACCCAAGACCAATCCTTCTTGGACTTGAGCCTAGTAATCACTTCTTCTCTGGATCCGAAGACTGCTCTCTTGAGGTCTGCATTCGATGGTTCCTCCACGTCCTCGAGGATTGCCGTTACCAAAGCGAGGACCACATCTCTCGCAGCTTTGGGGAAAAACGGGTTGGTCGACTTCTCCATTGAAGGCCGGAAAAGCGTCGACAGTATTTCGTCGGCGGCAAGCACCCTGAGACCTTCTTCTTCTATTCTGATGTCTTCAAACAGGTTCCAGTTCACATATGAATAAGGGCCCGTGCGATCAATCCCGATGACGAAGTCTCCGTCTGCATAGAACTCCTTCAAATAATCTCCTTTGGTGTCAAACACGACCATGACGTCGTCTGAAGACATGCCCTTTCTAATTTCAGAAATGATATGGTAGAGAGAATTGCTTTTTCCGGATCCGATTGCGCCAAGGATCAGGATGTGTTTCTGCAGAACCGCTTCGTCGTCGAACTCCCATCTTGCGCCCTTTCCTTGGATTACGTATTTGTGGGCAGAAGGGTTCTTGACAATGCTCCTGATGAGACCTTCTCCAGTTTGAATATTGGACCCAGCAAGGACTTCTATTTTTATTTTCTCATCATCTGAACTGTTCATTTCTGATCAACTCCATTTAAACTCAATCCATTATAATTTACACGCATATATCCAATTACCTTTATTAAGCAAACGTTCTTAGGTCTAGTGGACAACGACATTCGGTCTCAAACTGTCTCAGTTCTAACTGCTGTGCTCCATTTCTTGAACGCATTTTCAGGATCTGATTGGAGGTCCATGACACATGCAGACAGTTCCCTCACCATCCTTTCAGAGTCCGGGCCCGGTTTGACGTAAGTTTGTCTGCCCAACCCAAGGTAAGCGGCCAAGCCGAGGGAAGTCAAACTAGGCCCCGACCGAGTAGAAGTGGCCCCTATGGAAATTGGCACGCCTGTTGCGCCTTTGCTGAATACTTCGAGGAGCACCACTTTACCACGACTCATAAGAGCGGAGTATGTGAAATACAGCCCTCCAAGGAGGAATAAGATTCCGACAATGATTAAGAAAGAGCCGACATGGAATAAAGCGATGCCGATAATGATCCCAAGCAGGCCCATGATGAGCCGTATCAAGTCGATTCCACCGCCGAATAAAGCTTGTATCCCGCTGATGTCTTGGATGTAAACCTCGCCCATGAAGACGCTTCCCCCGCTAATCCCCTTTGATTCTCCCGCGGACAAGAGACGTCGAGTGGTCACGGCTACATAGATATCAATTTTCGGTCGCCTTTGGACTGCAGCGTGATAGTCTCGAACGATTTCTTCGCCATCCGCAAGCTGAATTCCATGATAAATCCTTTCAGCCACATCAAGGAATAGTGCTATCTTATATATAAATATTTCTTATTCAACAAGTATGTTGCATAATGTCTGACGTATAACAGACATTGAAATATTATGAGTTGATTGGGGATTTATGAACAACCCCCCAATCAATGATAAATTAAAGGAAGGAATATTAGGATATGGGCGTAAGCTAACGTTTAAATGCCCCCTGTGTTAGCTTACATTCATGGGGAAGAGGAAAGCTAACGTTTTGGGTCTCCCACCAGCCAACCTACCATTCGAACACGAGTCGGAGTGGCTCGACCGCCTGTTTGACTCATACCTCCAGGAGAAGATTAGCCTGGACGACCTGAAGAAAGGGGTGGCGCTCGTCTTCCACTCCTACGCAAAAAAGTGAGGAGGGAAACCAGGAATCGGGTGAAAGCGGAGTTGAGGGCGGAGCAGCTGAGGGCGGAGGCACGCTCCGCTGGCGGCTGGATGGATGCGGAGGACAGAAGCGTGGGGGGTCGTGGATCCATGACCCCAGGGTTAGCGGTGGAGGACATACTCGTGCCGAAGACCACGTGCCCCAGCTGCGGTGGGGATACCCTCAGGGTTAGCGCGCCATATGAGGTGTGGGTGCACTGCGCCAAGTGCGGTTACACGGATTCCTATAACCCTGGGTCGGAGGGGTGGGGGAAATACGTTGACATGGCTCTGAGACGCCAACTCGCACTCACAGGTGGTGGCTGTTGAGCGGTGGGTCTTGGGACCGGGGCCTCGACTACGAAAGCACGAAGAGGCTTCTTGTGGAGAGGGTAAGGGGGCTTCGGGGTGTGAGGGGTGTTAGGGCGAGGCGGGCGCTCGCCTATACCTGCGTGCTCCTCTTCCAGCTCAGAAACGGCTCAAGGGTATCAGAGGCGGTGGATGCTCTCAAGGCTTGGGTTTCGACGAGGAAGAGGGAGGTGGAGGTCCCCGTGCGCAAACACCGCTCATTCGAGGTGAGGAAGATGGTGGTGCCCGAGGAGCTGAAAGAGGAAGATAGGTTGGACTGCGCCTCCGTGCTTGAATGTGTGAAGCCGGCGAATGTAGAGGTCTATGCGGGTCGCACCTTCGGCTGGA
>Ga0208548_100364_pt1 | contig 19221 bp, 26 predicted proteins | sample ECH_Chost_MetaG_FD_187133 | JGI IMG/M metagenome (GOLD analysis project Ga0208548, IMG submission 187133) | Hot spring microbial mat communities from Yellowstone National Park, Wyoming, USA - ECH_C host_MetaG (SPAdes) (version 2) | ecosystem: Environmental > Aquatic > Thermal springs > Hot... | reverse complement strand
CGAGTTCCTCTACTACTGAGGCAAATGGGTCGGCAAGTCTCGTCTTCTCCCATTGAACCATCGACTTATACATGTTGTCGATCTCCTCTTTGATGCTTGATAACGGCTTATATCCCTCTTTATTGAAGAATATTTCCCAGTAATTACCGATCCAGTTGTACATCACAACGCATATGTTTTGGGAGTTCTCACGTCCTTTCACGAGATGATCATATATGAGGAGGTACTGCCTGTATATGGTGTCAACGCTTCCCACTTCTGACGTATCTGCGTCAAGGTGCATGGATGAAACCCAGACATCATCACGCACCCTTTCTATAACTATCATTGTTTCATAGTCGGATAACCTCTGCGCTATTACCATGGATGCCTGTAAAGGGTTGACGTTCATATCTTCCTGTATAATCCTGTAAATAACTTCCTCATGCGCAAGGTTGTATAACCGCCCGCGGGCAGCCCAGTAACCAGATAGTTTCCTCCTCAAAATATCTCTCTTTTCACTATCCAGCGAGTATATTGCCGACGCCACCCTGGATAGGGAGCGCTCGAAAGTTTCAGATATGTCCCCACCTCCAAGTGCGTGTGCTATCTCGTGGGCTACAACTTCAACCGCGTGTGTTGGATCTGTCAGCACATCCTGACTTATGGCTATCTCCTTCCCTTTATGGACGCCGAGAGCATCCTGCAATTCTTGAACAGGGTATACGTCCATGTTTCTTGGGTCGAGGTATAGTGCTTCCATTACGAAGTAAGATAAAGCCATCACCTCTTCCATGATCGACCTCTCTTCCATGGTGAGTTCATTCAGGGGTACCCTACCCTTCATGTTCTGTTCGAGCACATCCCCTTTCATCCTGAGGAAGGCTTTGTCAGATGTGCTCTCAGGTAAAAGGGTTGATACATACTGGTTCACCAGTACTATGTTTTCGGCACCGTAATATCTGAGTTTATCAATAACAGAAGCGTTCTGAGTCCAGGTCATGTTGAGTTTATTCATGTATGTCGCAATCGCCGCTTTTGCGGTATCATTAGGGTTATAGTTGAGATAGAGTTCAAAGAGGCCTCCACGTGAAAGGTCGTAGGGGTGACCTTCATATTTCGCGTATTCGAGCAGGTCATCAAAAAATTTGTATGCGATGCTTTCATGTGATAGGGAGAGGGATATCGCTTTTTTGAGCTCATACACCGACTGGACACTGTTCCTGTCGGGTGTCAGCTTGATGTAGGGTACATCGTAGCTGTAAAGTGAGTTGTTGGATGTTATGTTCACCATGTCATTCACCAGTATCTGGGATGAGTAGAGCTTCCCCATTGCATCAATGCTTGGTTTACGGTAGATGTAGAAGGGTCTCTTCTGCCCACAGGAGCCACCGAAAATTGTATCACCCATGCGAAACGCTTGAACCACAGGCATCCTGCTGGGGTTGACGATCGCATACTGAGGAGGTTTCACAGCTGAATTGTAAATCAGCACTACGTTCCTATCGTAGGTTCTTGAAAGACCAAGCAGGAAGTAGACGTTGTTGTTTATCAAGACAGCCTTGAATGCGTAGTATTTTGAGAATATATATGGGGTTGCATACGTGGATGCAAACCAGGCCATACCGAGCTTTAAGCCTTCACCGAAACGACCACGTGCCCAACAGGGTTTCTCACTCACGCCCAGAATCATGGTATTATAAGGTATCTCCCCATGTGGGTTCTCTATCATGATGATGGGTTTTCCATCACTCGCGGTTCCATATTGAAGGTTGACGTTCAGGTCAATCTTTCCTTCTGGCACATCTTCAGCGTCAAGCGCGTTCTGTATGAACTCACGGAGAGCCATCCAACCATCCCACCCCCTGTTTGCAACATAACTCACGCTCATACCCGAAAACTGGATGAGATCCCACTGCTTTACGAAATTCCGAATGAACCCTGGGTCTTCTGTTATCGCCCTCCCTATGTCGGTGTTCTTATCTATCACCTGAAAGACAGTCCCCCTGTCAGATGAAGGTATATGATAAAGGTCGAAGATTTCCGCGGCTCCACTCGACTGACTTGGTCTAACGAATCTTTGCATGGATAATCTAAGGAAGCGCGATAATTAAAAATTGCGTAAAACTAACATTCCACCATACACCACCGTGTTTGTATGAAGCTGTCCCCAAAGCACAAATTCATCCTCGCGAAGCTGATTGAGGTTCAGGATGAAATAGCGAAGGAGTATCAGTCGTATAATCTGAATCCTGATAGTGTGGTGTGGTCGCTCACGGAAGCGGGGGTATCATGGCACGAAGTGAAAGACCTGGTTTATGCTGGAATAGTGCAGAAGGTTGGGAGAAAAAACTACAGGCTGAAGAGTCTGAAGGAAGCGAAAAAACTGCTTGAAAAAGACGATGAGGAAGTCGAAGATACAATTCCTGATGACCTGTTCAATATGATTGAGGGCTATGATGATATAAAGAGGGTTATAATGATGAGTCTGAAGGCGGATAAACCAATACACATACTCCTTGTAGGCCCACCTGGGACGGCGAAAACCCTCTTCCTGCTGGAGCTTCAGAGATTAAAAGGCGCCTACTTTGTAACAGCTGGGAGCTCGACGAAGGTGGGTCTCAGAGATGTGCTCTTCTATGAGCTCCCGAGATACCTGATAATAGATGAACTGGAGAAGATAGAGAATGTGAATGATCTCTCTGTGCTCCTCACGTGGATGGAGTCGGGAAGGGTTATAGTGGCTACACACAACATGTATGATGAGAGAAGCGGTAAAGGGTGGGTGTTCGCTGCGTGTAACTCGGATTACAAGCTACCACCAGAGTTGAAGGATAGGTTCGAGATATTCACGCTTAAGCCGTATGATGAAGAGACCTACAGACGTGTGGTCGTTTCGTATCTTACAACAAGGGAGAAGAAGGATAAGGAACTGGCGGAGTATATAGCCGATAAGCTTTCAGGGAACACCAATTCTGTGAGGGAAGCGGTACGAATTGCAAGACTTTCAAAAACAAAGGAAGACGTGGACTTCCTGCTGAGTGTGATAGATAAATATTCTAAATAAAGAAGAGGGAGAATATGACCATGAGGGGGATTCCCATGTATGCCATGAACCAGCCCAGGTTGTTCTCCATGACTTTATACCTTTTGTTCACCAGGTAGATTGTTACTAGGGGATATGGAAGTGTAATGAAGATTTCGGGGGGAAGGTGTGCAAAGAAGGCATATATATATGATGAAATCGAAATAAGCGCCATCACCACCTGAGTCTTCTGTTTACCTATCATCACGGGAAGAGTCTGAACACCGTATTTCTTATCTCCCTGAACATCACCGAAATCCTTTGTGGATTGCAGTGCTGTAGCCCATATGAGCATGAAGATGGAGAGAGTCAGGAAGTTGTGGTGGGTTATCATGCCGAGGAGATATGTAGTAAAAAATCCTTTTGCAAGTCCCTCAACTATTATGTTTGCTGGGAAGATCCTTTTGAAATAGAAGGGTTTAACTGTGAAGGATGCCGCTAGGAAGGCATAAACAATCAGGAAAGGTAAGAGAGAAAAATTCAAAGTTATACCGATGAGCGTGGCTATGAAGAGATACGAAAACCCAACAATTGTGCCGATTTTCGGGGGTATCCTGCCTGATGGAGTGGGACGGTATCCCTTGTTGTTTTCTATGTCTATCTGCGCTTCATAGGGGGATGAAAGGTTGATTGTCTGCGCTCCAGCTTGCATGAAACCCAAAAGAAGAGCGAAGGCAAACGCTGTTACAAGACCAGAGCCGAGGATGAGGGGGGTAAAGAAGCCGAAGATCAGTGCGGGGACGACAGCCATCGGACGCATCTGGTCAATGTAGGAGCGGAAGGGTTGTGGTATGAGGCCGGTTTCTTCACTTGTAATATACCACTTTATTTTCTTCTTCTTTTTCTGCGTTACCACGAGACATGAAGAGGAGAGGAGCACATAAACTTTTTCATCCTGAAATGAGAAAGAGGAAATATGTGTTCTGAGTGCGATACCAAACTCGTTGAGGAGTGCAGGTGTCCATGCAAAAGAGTTATTTACGTGTGGAGAAGAAAATGGCAGGGGAAGAAAATGGATTTGTATTATTGCTTCAACTGTTCCCATGTGGTGGTCAGGTTTGAAGATGGCTAGCTTCATTGTGGGTTTAATAATAAGTGGGATATCGGCTTACTTCACATACCATTTCTTCTCAGCGATGTATACTTCCACTCTAAATGTAGCAAACTGCTTCTCCTATGATTGTTTGAATATCGACTTCCAAGCGTTGATGGATGCTGTTCTTGGAAGTGTGTGTCTTGCATACTTCCTCATCGGTGTGGGGGTGATGCTGAGTTGAAGAATGAAGAAATCATGATAGAGGAGCTTTTAGATATACTTTCCAGTCTGGAAGATTTAGCGAAAAGCAGATATTATTCCGTAAATTCAGAGGATGATGAGTTCTTGGGGGGAGTTAAAGGGGGTGATGGGTATGATTTGTAAGAACTGTGGACATAATATCGTGGAGTACCTCTATTCCGTGATGGCTGATGCGGACGGTTCGACGGCTGGTAATAAACAGTTATATGTGTATTATCATGTGTCTGGGTTTATGAAATACGGTAAAAGCTACTGTGGGGAGTGGGTGCGACCGATTACAGGTGAAGTTAAGAAGTGGGTGGATCCGACGGACTGGTGTCTGTGCGATAACCCTGAACCCTTAGCTGAACCACCATATTCGCAGGTGGAGAAATATGAGTCTACCAACACCACTCAATAACTCCGATCTCTTCATTGGGTTAATCATGTTCATAGTGGCATCCATACTTTTATTCACTAATAAGATACCTTTATCCGTGTGGACGAGCATTACAGGTGTGCTCCTGGGCTACTATTTCGGGTATAAACACGGTGTGTCCGAGAGTAGGGGTGGATAGGATGGGTGAAAACAACGTTTCTATCAGCGTCACGCTACTCGTGTCTATCAAAATAGAAACAGAAAAAGAGGTGGAAGGGTTCCCCGTATATTCTGTGCCAAGGACAACTAACCCACAATTGGTTGAAATTAATTTTGACGAATACAAAGTGCCTGAAACCACAGGAGGGGTTTTGTGAATGTATGGGTGTGTTCGCTATAAGTTCGATAAGATACCTGAGAAGTGGTATGAGGTAGTCAACCACGGGGATGAAAGGGGTTTCTGCAAACACACATGCGCTAAAAGCGGCTCACTTACACGGCTACACTACTATAAAGAAGGGTCTCTGACCTACTGTGGTGTGTGTCGCCACTACGGTATTTCTTACTATACGAAGAGGAAGGTGAACTACCTTACACCTAAAGAGGTCGAACAGATGAGTGAGTTTATTCATGTCTGACACAGAGGAAAAAGGCTGGAGTCCTAGTTCATGGCTCCTCGCGCAGGACTCTCATTTTGCGTGGGGGCTCGCCATCACCTTCGGAGTTTACGCAGGACACCTCGTACACTGGTTTATACCTGTTATACTCCTCTTGGAGTTGGTTTTAAAGGAAGGTTTATTTGACCAAATAGTGGAAAAGAACCCACTGTGGCCTAGTGGGGTAATTGATTGGTCGTTCTACGTGTTGGGAGCTGGTGTAGCATGGGGGTTGCTAAAAGTCTGAGAATAGATTTAGGTTGCGGTAAGAGGTGTAGAGGGGATGTGGGTGTTACATTAGACGACAACTCACTGGATCAGGAACACGCGCACCTCGATAGATATTTCGCGTATTATGGGTTTGTTTATAACCCTAATGCGGAAATAGTAAAGATGAGTATCGAAGAATACCTAGCGATGAATGGAGATGAAGTTGTGGGTTCACATGTGCTCCTCAGCCATGTGCTCGAACACACGTTTTGTCCAGCTTTCATCCTGAAAAATCTCGTGAGAGCCAGACTAGTTGTTATAGTTGTTCCTAATTGTAGGGTGAATGAAGCTGATAGCTACGACGATAACCATATTTATAGTTGGACAAAAGCCAGTATGACTAACCTATTAGTGAAGACCTTTAGAAATGCTGATATAAGCGTAATACCTATTGAAGGGGGATTTGATTTGATGGGTGTAGTCAGGAATCGAGGGGATGCAGATTGATTATTGTGGGTGGCGGAATAGCTGGTTCTTTTATGGCTTACCTAGAGGCTAAAAAGGGTGAAAAAGTAGTCCTGTATGAGAGGAACCCTAATCAGGAAAAGAATCCCAAACCGTGCAGCGGAGGTGTGGCGACCATGTGGTTGAATCATGTAGGGCTCGAGCCTCCAAAGGATGTTATAGCTGATGAAGTAACTGGATACGACATATACTTTGAGGGCAAGGAGCTTGTGAGTTACAGGGGGAACAGGACGATACTTTACATATTAAAAAGGGGGTATTTTGAAAGGTGGCTCCAGCAGGAAGCTGAGAAAGAAGGGGCTAAAATAATATACAAGGCGTTTTACCCCTCTGAGATACCTGATGAACACCTTGTGCTTGCCGAAGGAGCGGGTGGTTTCGTCAAGAAGAGTATGGGTCTGGATGAGAAGAGGAAGCTCACAGACTTCCATACGGGTGTTCAGTTGATAGGTGAAACACCCAATGTAGAGGAACACGTTGTGAAGATATACCTCACCAAATACGCTTCAACGGGATATGCGTGGGTGTTCCCACACCATCTTGGCGGGGAAGTGGGACTTGGTGTTACACTTCCCCATGCAAAGGAAGCATGGCCATACCTGTATAAATGGATGGAAGTGAACGGGATAAAGATTAATCCTGTGATAAAGCAGACCCATATAATACCTACAAATTACCCCCAGAAGTGGAGGTATGAGCGTGTTACAATATTGGGTGATGATGCCTACATGACCAACCCACTGACGGGTGGGGGAATACAGGCAGCCCTCTACTCCGCGTATTTTGCTTCCAATAATAGGTCGCTTCCACTATCACTTAACCTGATGTATAAGTTGCTGTATAGGATGAGGAACAGGTTCCTTTCGCAGCCACTCGATAAGTCTGCGAGGATGATAAAGACGTATGGAATGGAGATGGGGAAGGTTCTCGATAAGGGTTGGGAGAAGAGTATAGGTACGAATGTAAGGGCAATAATTAAAACACTGATTACGAGTTGAATAGGATGGGTATATCCCCCTCCCCCCCTCTCAGGAAGCGTATTTCAGATTGGTTGGTTATCACAAGGTTCCCACTTGTGCCGATTTCCACGGTTTATGCTCTGGTTGCAGCGCTTGCTGTTACAAGGTCGCTTCCTGTGATAATCGAATGGTTTGTGTTCGCGTTGCTCTTCCACGTGCTTGCGTTCACTGATAACAATGCGTGCGACTGGATGGTTGATATAAGGAATGGTAATAAGGCTGAGTTCCCCATAGGGAAGAGCATATCAGTTAAAGACGTATATAGATTTGAAGCCATTGTGAGCGCCGTATTCATAGCATATTCCGTATATCTTCATGTAGACCCATTCATATTGGGGACAATGGTTGGGTTCGGATTACTGTATAACAGGACGAGTAAGAGTTCGCTGGTATCCGTACCCGCTGTTATGCTATCTTATTCTCCTCTACCATTAGCCGTGTACTCGGGTATAACCCATCACTATTCGATACCCATCATAATGCTCGTGGTTTACGCCATGCTGTATCTAGTACACAACACCCACTTCATGGGAAGCCTGAAGGATTTAAAGTATGATGACTGGAATTTGATGAAGCTCTTAGGGGGAAGGGTTGAAGGGGATAGAATCGAGGTTCCTACATTTGTGCGCCTCATACCCACGATAATAAAGGCTTCGTCCCTCATCCCTCTTTACTTCATGTATCACTATATTCCAGCACTCGTTTTCTTCATCATACCAATCGTAGCCAGTTACTACACGTTCATGATGAAGACGTATAACCAGAGGAAGATGGCTATAGGTTTCTATTTCATGAGTATACCGAGCACCTACGCCATAGCTATGGCTTTCATCCCAGTTATAGGGATTTTAAACTTTATAATTATTGCGTTATTCATACCATTGTGGAGATTCACATTTAATTATTTTATCACAGGGTTCCCTGCGAATACTGAGAATTGATAACTATATGTAACGACACTCATAGTTTTGGGGAATTCATAGCCGTATTATGCTTAGTATTTCTTCTATGACAGTAAAATCTTTTGCACATATATGTAAAGTATTTTGGCTTTTTTCCTTTTCCGTCTGTCGTAAACTGTCATTAATCACGCTCGATGATATTTTCTCTCTTCATATACTGTCATACTGTCGTCATATGACAGTGTTATCTTAATATAAAAAATATTGCGAATATTTTTATTAATTAAGTAATACTGTCATAAAGACGACGACACTGATGAAGAGAAAACAGTGTCATATGACACTAAAAGATATCATTTCAAAGAATAGTATATTATCACTTTCCCCTGAGAATTTATTTTCTGCTCCACTCTCAGCTCATCTTCCATCGACTCCAGAACCTGATCGAGGTCTTTCACGAGCCAGTTCGTAGAGCGAAGGAGCTCTCTTTTTGTTGCCTTTCCCCCATTCTTCTTTATGGCTGACCTCACTTTTTCTTTGTAATCGGAGTAGTCCACATCCCTCTTCACGTCTCCCTTGCTCAGGTTCCACTGGTCGATGAATTTATCGAAGTTTTGCTCATACACCTTCATTGATTCGATTGCGGTATCGACATCACTCTCACGCACCAGGACAACCCGGCGGTTCAAACTCGACGAAATGAGGCTGTGTGAGTTGGATACGGCAGATATCACAGCTAGCTTTATTGTATTCACTCCTTCATTCGCAAGATAACTGTACTTCATCGAATTCTCGTCCTTTTTATACTGGTTTATAGCTTCATTATCACACCTGTTCCACCATTCACTCAGCTTCTTTGAAGCACCAGGTTCATAGGCAACGTTCCATGTCTGCATACTCGTGTTCTTCCACACATCGTAGAACTTCTGTGCAAACCCATTTATCTCATTCAACCTCATCTGTTTGTTTATGAGTGGGTTCAGGTCATCATCCGTGTGGTTGGGAGACTTTATGTTCTCTATGACACAGTAAAGGAACCTGTTTCCAAGACCCTGTTTGAAGAAGGAAGGCTTAATCACCTTATAAACCTCTGGGGTTGTAGCCGAAATCAGGCTCACATAGGTTCCACTCACCTTCATAACCCCAAATTTGTTGGTCGTCCTCTTCAATTCCTGACCATCGTAGATTCTTGAGAGGAACTCGTAGGCGGTTTCAAGGTACCCGCTCCCCTGAGCCATTTTTATGAGCCACGTGAACTCATCTGATACAAGGAGACCCGTCGTATACTGTGAAAAGTGCTGCTGGATGAGACCTTCAACTGAAAAAGTATCGGGAAGCAGGAAATCATAACCACTCATTTCACCCAGCTTGTGCATTATCGGTATCACAACTTCCTTCACGGGAAGGGTTTTCACGGCTATCTGACTCGGGCCGACAGCCATAGTGAACAGGTTCAGGTTCGCTTCCCCCATCTTCGTTACACACTGAATCCCCCTGAGTATCGTGGAAAACGAAGCCAGACTCACTGTTTCTGCCCACAACTCATCCGCTCTCGGTATCCTTTCGAGAATATACTCTTTCAACTCTCCAACTATTCCTGTGAACAAACTCCTTCACCCTATGAAGAAACATTTAAATACTAAAAAACATATATTCATGTGTCTATCCGTCCCCCCGTTCGGTAGCCATGGCCGCCTTCCCCCCTTGGCGACCAGCTACCCAATATCTTGGAAACTCCGCTATACCGTGACCCTTAGGAAGCGCCCTCATCAGCTTTTTATTCGAGTAGAAATCCGAAAGGCACGCCACTTCTATAGCCCTGTACACGTCAATCCCCCACCAGCACCTTGTCGCATTATCCATTACCCACACATCCATGTTCTCCACATCCTTCTCCCTATCACCTTCTATAAACGAGTTCACGTCATCCTTTATGTTGCGTTTTTTATACCCTTCCCCACCTTTCAGAACCGCCTCAACCGACCTTAAATCTTCAGATAGACCGCCTATGTTCACCTTCCCGTTCTTTATCCTCTGGGAAAGAAGGGAAACAACTTCATTCATATACGCCTTCCTCACGTTGATGACGTTGCACAGCGTAAGCATCTTCTGACTCAGTTTTGGAAGGGAATTCGCCGTCATCACCACAAAATTATTAACCTTCATCCTGTCAATTGCATCCAGCGACTCGAATTTATCTACATCATCGAACAGATATAGAACAGGGAAGAGCGCTTTATTACCAACAGCTTCAACCACACCTTCAACAACTTCCTTCGGAGTATTCGGATTCACTTCAACAACACTGAAACCGTGGGACTTTGCTACTTCATAAACCGAATACGTCTTCCCAGAACCCGTTGGCCCCACCACTATAACAGGTCTCTTAGTATTAAGGAGAAGGTTTATTTTCTCCTTCAACTCAAATGGAGAGACTAGCGAAACCACTGTTCAAGCCCCCTCTTCTCCTCTTTAGGGTCGAAATTCATTATGAGCAGTTCAGTCGCCTTCGGTTTCGAGAAACCCTTATTCACCTTGACAGAGAACCTCACCACTTCCTTTGTTTCATAGTGGAAATCCTTTTGAGGGTACAGGGTATACACGTCGCTGTGAGGATAGTAAGACAATACGAACTTACCCCTTATGTTTTTCAGTGTATCAGCAAGCTCCACGTGTTTCGTCCACCCCCAACCCGTACCGTAGTAATCCCTGTCGCTGCTCTTTGTGTGTAGTTTTTTCGAGAACATATACGGTGGGTCTACATAAAACAGTGTGTCTTCCCCGTCATATTGTTTTATAACCTGTTTGAAATCCAGATTTTCTATGATGACTTCCTTAAACCTTTCCGCGTATTCGTAAAGCGCATCCACCTTTCTGCGAAGCTTTTTTGCCGCAGACAGCCTCGTAGAGGAAACTCTGGATGAAAAACTACCTACACCGTTCACAGATGCGCAGTTCACATAGAGGAAGAGCGCAGCCCTTTCAACCTCATCCCTGCACTTCCCCTCTTTCAGCATCTCTTTTGCCTCATAGAACAGCTGTCTCGACATGGGTGTCAGGTCGAGATACTGCTTCAATTCATCAGTCCTGTCCCTGAGAACCTTGAAGAAATTAACAAGGTCGCCGTTTATATCGTTGTAAACCTCTACATCCGACGGTTCCTTTGCGAAGAGCACGCTTGCCCCACCACCGAACACCTCGACGTACACCCTGTGTGGAGGGAAGAATGAAACTATCCAGTCCGCTATAAAGCTCTTTCCCCCTATCCATATCACGAGGTTTGTATTTGCCGGTTTATCCATTTATCCAGACCTCCTATATCATAGGCATATTTAGTTCTATCCTTTACATTCTTCCAACACACATCGCCATACCCCCGTTGCACACTTTCAATCTTTCTGAGCTTCCTACCACATCTCCTACACAACACTGAGGACACCCCACCACATCCCACTTCCTTCAAGCTGACAGTCAAGCACATACGCACACCTCGAACAGTGTTCCCCCACGTTCTTGGGATAGAAACCAGTCTTCATGCTTTCCTCTATTTCATCGCTAACCTTCTTGAGCCACGCATCGGGCATCAGTGGAACCTGCATTTCCCTCTTTGTTTCAAGGAACACCAACCTCATGGTTTTCGGGTGGTACCCGTTTTCCTCAAGTATTTTCTTGTAAATGTTCATCTGAACCACATACGATTTCTTCATCTCTTCCACACCCGTCTTCCAGTCGAGGACGACGCCTTCAGTTTCGCTGTAAAAGTCTATGACTCCATGGAACACCCTTCCTTCAAGCTCCTTCTCAACGAACGTAGGCTCATACTTCTTCCACTTCCTGAACCTCTCTTCCTCATAGGCTATGAAGTTTTCAATGAGCTTCCTGTTCTGGTTGGGCGCAAAGAAACGTGCCGCTACATCATTCACAACCCTTCTTATATCAGTTATCTTCTCCACCTTATTCTTGAAATACTCCTCAATGAAGGCGTGGAACTCTGTACCCTTATCCATTGAGTCGCTTGTCATAGGTAGAGCAACCACCTTCCCCTCTTTCTCTTTGACGTGGAAGTAGAACTTCTTTTTACACAGAGTAAACATGTTCACGGAGTTGGGAGAAAGCTTCAATCAAACCACCGGTTTAGCATGGGGAAGGAGCCAAGCATAAGCAAGAAAACCCACAACCTGAATAGTGGGGTTTGAGCCCATCCTGCACCTGAACTCTGTCTCAGCGAGTTTTATCATCAACCTGCTCCTGTATTCTTCGTCTTTAATCCCACCAACGGCGTCCCAAAGTGAAAGCACAACTCTTTCCCATCCACTACTCCTTATGTCATCTTCAATCAGGTTCTTGGCATCATCGAGGTTCCCTTTAAGCGCCAGCTCAAGACTCTTGCTCACCTCGACTGGTTTTAACAGTAGAACCAGCTTCTGTGTGTCCACCTTCCTGTCTCCATCCACGAGTTTCTCTAGCTGGTTGAGCATATACCTCATGTCCCCATCACACTCATCTAGGAAACGGCTGATCAGGATGCCCATCATTTTCTCATCCTCTTCACTGTTCTTAACCAGCTCCACCTTTTCAGCTGTTATAACCCTGTCCAGAACAGTTGCAAGCTCTTCCTTCCTGAACTTCTGGAACCTGAACTTAACACACCTGCTCTGAATCGCATCTATCAGCTTGTTCTCCTGATTGGCTGCAAGTATGAACATCGCGGACTTTGTTGTCTCCATTATTCTTCTGAGTGCCTGTTGGGCATCCGTGGTCATGGCGTCGCATTCATCCAGAAATATTATCCTTCTACCCTTGAGCTGACTGAAGTTCTTAACCTTCCCCCTTATGACGTCTATCCCCCTCTCATCGCTGGCGTTTAGTTCAACAAAGCTCTCCTTCCACTCATCTCCGAAAACCTCCTTCGCGAAGAGCTGTGCACTCGTAGTCTTCCCAGTACCCGGTGGCCCAACAAAAAGCAGACTGGGCGGGGTACTCCAGTTCTCCTTCAGGGCTTGAGCCAGACGCTTCAGGGATGATTTAACATCCTCTGGAGCGACAAGCTCATCCCACGTTTTAGGTCTGTATTTCTCTGTTAACCTCATTTACCAAACCCCCCAGAAAGTTCGTAGAAAAAACATTCTTTATTTTCGTAGCCGTTACATGACCTATACCTTCAACTTCCATCAATTCATCTATATCCGCCCCCACAAGGTTCTCGATCGAACCGAAGCGTATGAGCAACCTCTTCGCCTTCTCCCTTCCCACACCGGGAAGCATCGAAACAACCCTGAGCGCCCATTCATTATCATCAGCCTTCTCCTTATGAACCTCAGGGAGCCTGATTCCATCCCCCGCAACCTTTTCACTCATACTCACAATAAAATGAGCCGTGTGAACCTCATCAGGAAGGGATAAAACTGAGATTCTTCCCTGTTTTCCAACAGGAGCGACCTTCCATATCGCACCAGCCAGAGATGAAGCATACAGCTTCGGGTTGACCATTCTCCGCTTCCACGCCTCTTTGAGCAAGTTCCCTTCCACAATGAGGACTGAAACTTCATAGTTCCTGCTCATCTCGTAGAGCTGTGTGTGAAGCCTTCCATCAAACAGGGAGTTCAAGTAATCCCCAACTTCCTTCCTCTCTATGCACACCGCATCCCCAACGACGTAGTCCCCAACTTCCAGCACAACGGTATCGAAGTTCACGTTCATACTGCGTAGAAGCGAAGGTATTGGCCCATTATTTTCCCTTATATCAACTTTTATCAACTCTGACCACCCCACACACACAATTTCTGCAAATACCCAGTTCTTCCAACCTCCTTTTCGAGTACCTTCTGTAGTTGCCCTCAATTATCTTCCCAACCTGATACGTCGTTATCTCCCTGTTCCAGTCAATCCACCCAAGCCTCGAATATATGTCTATTATCGCATCCTTCGTGAACCCCAGATGCAGAAGGTCGATCGTTACAGCGACCCTGACATGGTGCTTCGGGTTAAGCGATGTTATGTGTTCGTAGAGACATGGTCTCAACACCTTCCTGAGTATCGGCTCATCTATCCTGACATTCACATCTTCTTTTACGTCTTCCTTCTCCTTCTCATCAACCACAGTTGGAAGGGAAGACATCTTCATCCTTTTACCACTTATGTCATACTCGAAAAGGTTGGGCCCAAGCTCAAACTGAAGTAGCGAAATGAAATCGAGTTTATCCCAGTATGGGGGAAGGTAGGAAGCCCATGTGTTCAGATTATATCTTTTTGTATTCGGTATCCTGACCATCTGCCTGATGTTTCCGACAACATGCATATCCACACACTTCGGTACATCCTTACCGAGGAGCTCGTTCAGAAGGAAACGCGACGCATTCCTATACGTGAACGAATCGCATTTTTCATACTGGGTCAGGAAGTAGAGGTGTATCCCCTTCTTCCCCGTTATAACCGGTATAACACCGTATCCTCTCTCAACTCCTTCCCTGTACATTTTTCTGGCGGTGGGTACAGCATCATAACCATCAAAATCAAAGAAAACCGCATTTGTACCGTATATGCTACCACCTTCAAAAGAGAAAAGCGAAATGAAGTTCTCTTCTTTACCGTTCATGCGTATAATATAGACCTCGAAATCCCTCTGTGAATAAATCCTCTTCCTGTATCTGCCGATTTCCCTCTGAAAAGGAGAAAAAAGGGTTAGGGTTGTGGAGTCCAAATCAAGCACCCCTATCCATGTTTGTGAAGATGTACCCAGCCCTGTACAACTGGTTCTTCGCATCCCTGCTCGAAACGCCGAAGAGTGCATCAGAAATGAACACCACCACTTCCTTCGAGGGGAACAGGCTCATGGCTTCCATCACATAATCCACCTGTTTTGCTGGAACCAGAACCTCCCTGTTGTGTTCTTGGATGTTTGCCGCAGACACCTTTTTCACGAACTTCCACATACCGCTATCATCTTCGACCTCAACGAACACTTCCCCTTCAACCCGCACTCTGTACACCTTCCCCTTCCCGGGCATGCTTTCCCAGTTATCCAGACCCATCGATATGATGGATGCTTCCCCCATTTCCTTCTCTGGAAGTGCGAGGAAGGAGTTGTACTCGGAGAACGGGAACTCCTTTGTATCCTCTAACTCTGGGAGTTTGAGTGATAGCTTCCTGTTATCCGCGTTGATGGTGATTTCCTTTTCATTCACACTCACATGTAGCACTTCGGCGCGTTTCAGATTCGGAATCAGCTGACGTATTACTGAAGGAAGCATGATGCTCCCTTCCTCTTCGACTTCATACTTTGTGAACCACGGTTTCCCGTATTCCCCCCGAAACGCCATAGTCCTTCCTGCGGATATCGCGTTAACCGTAACCCCTTCGCGTCCAAAATAGAACTTCGGGTTCATCGGGTCTTCGTTCCTTCCCAGACTGGTCTCCACCATCGCCTCGAACAGGTGAGGCTCTATGTCAAATTCCACCTTCATAGCTTGACCACCTGACCATAAACACCCTTCCAACCAATACCCGTAACATTGAATTTCTTACCCGTGAGTTGAGGATAGAGCTTGGAGCTCTCCACAGTGGCATAGAACACACCCTTCTCATTGGAAAGCGCTATGATATCATCAGCACTCAGGGCGAACGCTTCAACCCACTTTGGAACCTCCTTCCTTTCTATCACTTCCCCATCCTTCATGAGTTCGCTGATTTCTGTGTAAACCGTGTACACAACCCCCCTCTTCGCAGCCCTTACAGCCTTCATGTTTATGAAGTTGTTATACAGGTTCCTTTCCTTCCACAGGTTGAGGTTTGAAATCCCCTGAAACGGAGAAAGCCCGTTCCTGAGCCTCATCGTCATCTCGCTTATCTGCTGAACCTTATCCACGTTATCCAGAACTATGTAATCCGCACCTACGAATGGAGGGTTGCTCAGGAGTTCTATGATGTAGTTGTAGCTCTCCTCACAGCTTTCCAGGTAGCGTCTTGGCGTACTCGAATCAATCTTTGCGCTTCCATCGACAACGGTTATCCGCTTATCACCCTTGTAATACCTCATGTGAACGGTCGCAGTCGAAACATCGAACGCGAGACACGCTATGTTACCCGGGAAGCTCAGAGCAAAAGTTGTTTTCCCTGTCCCCTTGAAGCCGTGAATGAGGTAGACTTCAACGGGTCTCTGCTCGCTCACCTTCGCTTCCTGAGTTTCCTGTTTGGCTTCCTCTTGTTTAACCTCTACCTGTTCCTCTTTCTTCTCTTCTGCTTTCTTCTCTTCCGCTTTCTTCAACAACTGGGCTATGTTACTCATCTTTTACCACCTTACTCATCTTGGGTATTATGGCATACGCAGTCATACTCGCACCTTTCGGCGTAAGTTTCACAGTCCCGTAGAAATCACAGGTGCTTTTCTCCTCATATCTTCTCCAGAGTGACTCGTCGACCCATACCATCAATTCTTTCTTCACTTCCTTTCCATCCTTCACTTCGGTCTCTATCGGGACTGAGTCATCGGTTATCACGTAGAAGTACGACACCCTTCCCGTGTTCTTATCTGTGTAGGGTCGTCTGGACTGTATCACTGCATTCCTGATTACACGCCAGTCGGTCAATATCACGTATCCAGCGGAGTCCACCTTTGAAGGTTTGCTGGAAGCCTCAATCACACTTATTTCTTCTATGTTGAGACGGCTCAGGATGTCTTCGAGATTCTGGAAGTCCTCAATTTTGGAGAAGTCCGTCCTCACAGGGTCAGCCGTATACTCGGTGTCCGAATGCTTTATCAGTTTGAGTTTATAGAGTGAACCCATTGACGCCGAATACGCTTTTGTCGCTGCTTCATCTGGACACCTGATTCTCGCAAGCACCAGCTTATCGTTTATTATCACTGCCCCGAATAAGTCGAGTGTTACCCTCCCTGATTTGGTCTGCTTTATACCGCTCGTCCCAACGGTTACCAGCGACACTTCCTCTAGGGGTACGTAGTTTACGTAGAACGACCTGAGGATGCTGAGGGTTAGTTTATACTTCTCTTCTGCACTGCAATGTATCTCGTACTGAGGGTCATCGAAGATGCTCCAGTACTCGCTTTCAACCGAAGAAACATCTGCTCCCACTTTAGAGGCTATTTCGTCTATAACTTTCTTCACGTACTCAGGAAGCTGTCTTTGCTGTTGCGACACCTATGTCCCCCCTTTCCTCTTTTATTTCTGCTTCCCTTTCCTCTTTGACTTTATTCAGGATGGACTCAAGGCCGCGCTCCACTTCCTTCAAATCGAGACCTTTGGGGTAAAAAACCACGACCTTTTCGTCCACCATCATGACCAGCTCAGCGCTGGACACCTTCCTGCCGAACAGCGCCTTCCTGATAGGCGCGTACAGCGGGACTTGTCCACGCGTCATGGATACCGAAATTTTCATCATTTTAATATAATTTGCGGGAATATTTAAGTTTTTTGGCAAAAATCCCGAATATGAAGGGGAAAGTGAAAAAAATTTAAATCAAAATGGGGAATTTTGCAAAAATTACCAGCAAACAGGATAGTTCATAACATCTTCAATGAACTTCCTGAGCTCTTCCTTTGTGAAGAAAACCTGGTACACGAACACATCATCAACGCTATCATAGTTCACAACCAAAGCCATTTTGTCGTCTATAAAGAAAATCAGGCTTCCCCCATGCTCTAAATAGTATTTGAAATAATCAAGACTCGCATGGGCACTGAACTTCCCGGGTCCAGTCTCCACAAACACCGTCCACTTGTGAGTGCGCAGGTCATCCATAATCATCTTCATCGCAGTATCTAAATCATCCGTAGGCTCAACCATAACTTTTCTTCCCCCTACTCTCTAAAAAACTTTCGCATAAGAGAAAATGGGCTTCATACCTGCTTTGGCTCGCATTATATGACTGGGTTCCATAAAACCTTTGGCTCACATCTTCGCAATGGGTTCCATCCTTCTCGTGGTTCGCACGACACGCCCGGGTTTCATTCTCCTTTAGGCTCGCATACAGTTTGTGGGTTTCACCATTCCATTGGCTCACATGTTGTTAATGGGTTACATCAGCTCATTGGTTCGCATACGTTCTATGGGTTTCTCCGCTTCACTGGCTCGCATAAACTTTATGGGTTTCATAATCAAAATGGCTCGCATTGGACTCGTTGGGTTTCATCATATTACTGGCTCACATATCCATTTTTTGGCTTCATATATTCGTTGGTTCGCATTTACTGTTTGGGTTCCACTAAACTTTTGGCTCGCATACTTCGTTTGGGTTACAAATGATCCACGGTTCGCATTCATCGTTTGGGTTTCACCGTTATATTGGCTCGCATTAATCAATTGGGTTTCATGCACTTCCTGGCTCGCATTAAACCCGTGGGCTTCATTATTCTTATGGCTCGCATGTGCGAAATGGGTTTCATTAAATTGTTGGTTCACATCTCGTTTTTGGTCTCCATTATCAACGTGGTTCGCACCCGCTCTACGGGTTCCATCAGAACGATGGCTCGCATTCCTCTAATGGGTTACATAAATAATATGGCTCGTATATGAAACATGGGTTACACCCTCTTTTCGACTCGCATCAAATAGTTGGGTTTCATCTTATCCATGGCTCACATGTGCTTCCAGGGCTCCATCGAGACATTGGTTCGCATTATAATATTGGTTTCCATTATTATATTGGCTCGCATTGGAGCCGCGGGTTTCATAATAAAATCGGCTTGGCCCGCATGGAGACCGTGGGTTCCATCCCCGTGATGGCTCACATATCTCTAATGGGTTACATCTAAAATATGGTTCACATTTTTACTGTGGTTTCCACACCCCCAACGGTTCGCATATATTTTATGGGTTCCATAATAATCATGACTTGCATAATTTCGATGGGTTTCATTTGGAGGATGGCTTGCGTATATTATTTGGTTTGCATATACCGAATAGCTCGCATCCCTTATTTGGGTTTCATCGAGTTCGTGGCTCGCATCTAGGCAATGGGCTCCATAGTGTCTTTGGCTCACAGCTTTCTTATGGTTTCCACGATAAAAATTGGTTCGCATAATGGGGTACGGGTTCCATCCGCGTGCTGGCTCGCATCATAAACATGGGTTTCATCTAGAGTTTGGCTGGAAAAAAGGAAAAAAAGGGTTACTTTTCATTTGGCCATTCTAGTATATCTGTGTGTTTCAGGTACTCCTGCACGTAGGGTACCCT
>Ga0208548_100363_pt1 | contig 19309 bp, 19 predicted proteins | sample ECH_Chost_MetaG_FD_187133 | JGI IMG/M metagenome (GOLD analysis project Ga0208548, IMG submission 187133) | Hot spring microbial mat communities from Yellowstone National Park, Wyoming, USA - ECH_C host_MetaG (SPAdes) (version 2) | ecosystem: Environmental > Aquatic > Thermal springs > Hot... | reverse complement strand
CAGGTATTGCACCTTATTCTGCTCTTTACCTGTCAACTATGCTTGATGACGTTGGAAGATTCCATGATTCCAAGCAGGCAGCTGCATATCTTGGTCTAGTTCCATCCTTATACCAATCTGGCGATGTATGCTATACGGGCCATATAACAAAGGCTGGTGACCCAGTATTGAGGAGCATCCTCATACAGTGCGCAAGGGCAAGCATAAAATCTGATAAAAGACTGAAGGAATTTTACCTGAGAATAAAGCACAAAAGAAGGCAATAATAGCTGTTGCAAGGAAGATAGTAGTTTATGCATACTGGATTCTCAAGAAGAATGTAACCTACAAAGAGCTTATCCTTGGCCGAAATTAGAGGTAGCATCCCCAGGGAATGAGGAGAGCAGGGAAGCCATTTTTAAGGATGAATGAGGAAAGTGGGAGAGATACCCGAATGGTTGATTACTAGCTTCTTGAGGCGGTGATAAAGGTAAATTAATAAAGCTCATCATGGTTAACTTCAGGCCTGCTTTACTTCCGTCCAAATGGAAGAGGGTGGATAAGGACTATGAAAATCTTTTACTTGCCTTGCTTACCAACGGATATTCTCAGACACAGATAGAGAGAGCATTACATGCTCTGAACCTTCCATATTCCCAGGAAAGGATCGAAGAGCTTACTTCATTGATTCATGAAAGGTTTGAAGTGTTCAGAACTAGTCCTTTCTTTACCTCATACACTGTTTGCAGTATTCATAGATGCCTACCATGCGAAGATGAGGGATGATGATGTAGCAGCAGGTGGTGTTGGAAGGATAAAGGATGTTACGATATTCACTGCATTAGGAATAGATACCGAAGGGCACAAGTCAATACTGGGATTCTGGGTGAATGAAGGGGATGAGAACAAAGCATTGTGGGCAGATGTATTCCAGGACATGGTAACAAGGGGATTGAAGAGGGTTCTGGTCTTCGTTACAGACGACTTCCCTGGCGTAAAAGAAATCATAAAGAAGCTCTATCCTTTTGCTATTATCAGCTCTGCTTTATTCACATGCAAAGAAACCTCAGGATCGACCTTCCAAAGAAAATATATTCGGAGATAAAGTCAAGCCTTTACCTGGCAAAGGAAAGCTCAACAAAGGAAGAGGGATTGAAGCATTTCAACGATGCATGTTCAATAATAGAGAAGGTTGATGGATCTTATGCAGATAGATTGAGGAACAGGGCTGAGAATTACCTTGCATTCCTTTCGTATCCATCGGAGGTAAGAAAGTTTGTTTATACTACAAATGCTGTAGAGAGCATAAACTCTGGCCTTGATTACATAAGAAGGGAATTGGGAGGCCACTTCCCTTCAAGGCAATCACTTGATGTAAATTACTTCATCCAGATAGTGAATATGAACGATTCCTGGATGAGAACGCCCGTTCCAATGATATCATCAAGGTCATACGAGCTGAGGCAGATGCTTGCCATCAAATATGAGCTAAAGGAGGTCTTACACAATATTTAATAGTAGTCTCCGTTCCCTTGGTCCTTCTGCCTCCTCAATCCATCGCCCGTCTTGGAGCGTAGTCTCTTTCGTGCACGTTCGACACCTCGTATATGCCAGCTGGGATGACTAGAGCTGGATGTTGAGGATGCGTCATCTTTTCTTCACCTTCAAGAACCACGTACTGCTGCATCTGTCCATTCTTCCTTGCTACGTATACTGCAGCCTGCATTGTGTGAGGGTTGCCGTTCTCGCTCGATATGCTTAGCTGTTCTCCAGCCTTATTTGCGCATTTTGGCAGCCTGCTAACAGGCCTTAGCACTACGTCTCCCTGTCTGTATATCTTCACCAATAGAATCACCTCCTTCTTCTGGTTACTTTTCTATTCTGCTTTCTCGCTCAACATGCTGAACTTCAATACCGTCTCCCTCATAGATTTGACTTCATCTGCATCCCTGCTGTACTTAACTGCGTTGAGGAAGACCTTTCTCAGACCTTCATCCTTCACCTTCTCCATGACGTGAATAACGCTGAATATTATCTCAGAATCCCCTATCTTGCCGAAGTCTGGGTAATCAAGAAAGGAGCGGTAAGAAAGGTCAGGATAGTTTTCTTCCAGCATGTCATCCTCCGACCTGTCCATCCTGTATGGATGATTGCTATATGTGAAGTACACTGAAAGCTCGAAGAGAAGGTCATCATTACCGAATATGTGTATCTCTCTTTCATAATCGCTGAATTCTAATGCAAGAGAAGGGTCAGAGTATATGTGCAATATAGCTGGAAGGTTGGAATAACGGATCTCTCTTGCAAGCCTGCAGCCCAAATTGGTCAGCACGCTCTTCTCCCCGATTACATGTGCAAAGTCTGAAAGAAGTATGCATTTGCTTGGTTCGTTCCTCAGTTTCTTCCCAACTACCAGCTTATAGCTGGTCTTGAGCTGGGAGAGGAGAGAAAGATACGGAAGGGCTTTACCTGAAGGAATGATTATGGTTCTTTCATCCAGCTCATCTTCTCTAATCCTACTCACGTGCCTCCTAACTGTTTGGAACCTGCCCCAGCTGTAGCGTCCTATTGCTGCAGAATGAACGGGAAATACTCGAAGATGGTTATTCCCGTTTTCGCCTCCACCCTCTTCTCCCTGCATGCTCTCAGCATACCGTTTGTCTCTAAGCCCATTTTCCCTGATGTATTCATCACCAAATCTGATGCCGTACCTCCTCAGCCTCTCCATGCTGTCCACGTTTGGCTCTCTAAGCGCGAAAACCTTTGCATCAGGTATGTTTGATGATAATATCGAAGCTCTTCTGTAGTCTCTCGGCGACACGCAGAAGATTTTTTCGCAACCTCCCTTGCCAGCCTCCTTCAGCAGAGTGTACAGTGCAACCTGCCTCCAGTGGCCAACCTCTTTAACCTGAGTCTTCAGAAGCCTGCAGATATCAAGTGTTTTTTCAGAGAGGTAATCCTCCATCTCAAGCTGGTCATAGCCTTCGTACACCTCCTGCAGGCCTGACTCAAGGTATTCATCTATGGAGTCAAGGTTCAGGAAGGAGATAGCTTCCATGATCGCAGGCTTCAGCTCCTGCATCAACCTCTTTACAGACTCATCCTGCAGCCTCTCTCTATCAGCTGTTGGTTGATACATTCTTTCGTCCAGCAGGTTAAGGACCCAGCCAGAGAATGGAAGCTTGACCTCATCTGCTGATATAGGAACTCCAAGAAGGTAAACCTCTTCAGCAGCCCTTCCTCTCCTCATGACGCTGCTTTTCCCCTCATAATCTATGCTGACAGCAAAGCAGCCGTGGAGCTCGAAGCCTTCTCCCTTAATTACTAGGGGCACGTATTTTGAAAGCTTGTCGTTGTAGTAGCCTGCAAGGCTGTTGATGGTTTTCTTTTTCAGGTATTCTGCTACGCTTTCTGGGCCAAGCCTGTACCTGCCTGCACTCTTCAGTATGCCGTCTCTATACCTATCTGTCAGGCTCTCCTGCAGGTTCAGGAATGTTTCAATGCCAGAGAACCTGGAGCACTCAACTATGTAATTGTAAAGAGATGCGATGTCAACGTCTTCCCTAAGTATCAGGGTTATCCTAGTTCCATAGCTCGATAAATTCTTAGGCTCTGGTGCAAGGCTGTATCCCATTGCATTCCTGCCTACTACAGCATATCTTGTCTTGTCTTCTCTTGAATATGTTTCAAGCAGCATGGTATCAGACATGGTGCAATAAGCTGCTTTGCCAAGACCCCACTGCCCAACCTCAGAGCCATTCCAGTTGTCTGTCCTTCCCAGGAACCTGTAGAGTTGCAGGAACTTCTCCTGTGATATCCCCATGCTGTCTATGCCGTGTATAACCAGCTTTCTACTCAAAGGAGAAAGAGTTACCTCTATCCTTGGCTCAGCACCTATCCTTTTTGCTTCTCTGCATGCTCTTGCCTCGTTCTGGTATAGCTCCCTGAACCCTGAATTGGGAGATGCATTCAGGTCGTGAGATACCCTTTGAATTATCACATCCTTCTCCAGGTCCATCCTTATGAAGCCATTCTCCGATGCTTCAAGCAGCTTTGGAGCGTATGCAAGCTCTTCTTTTGCAAGCTCTAAGGGCTTCTCCTCCTTCACGGTTGGCTTGCTGTATGTTATTGTTTCCAAAAAACCACCTCCGTGGGTTTATGTTTTCTGTTTCTTTCTAGCTGTTCTTCTCTTTCTTACTTCAAATTTAGCTGATAATTACATGCTTTTCCTGTAGCTCATCCCAGCGTTCTAGCCTGATGTCTTTTCAGCAGCCATCTGCACCTGACCTGAATGCTTTGATCTTCTGATGAAAAGGTCCGGAGCACCCTCTGGCCCCGATAGGGTGTAGGTAACCCCGTCTATAATCACACTCTTCTCCCTTCTCAGCCTTTCCGCCAGATGCTTTGCGCCTTTTGTGCTGGAGAAGATCCAGCCTTCGAACCCTCCTTCCCTGTAGGGCTTCCACGGAAGAGAACCCAGGTTGTTGAAGTGAGTCTTCGAAGTAGTTTTAATTGCTTCTTCGACCTTTCCTCTGCTTCCGTCTCCTCTCATCTCAGGCTTCCTTGTTGACCATGATTCCACCATCCACTCCAGCTCAGCTGACAGGTCCTCGAACGCCTTCCTCCATGGCATGACTGCAGGAAATGATTGCCTGACTACCACGTAGTCTGCAGGAACGTAAGGCTGGGATGCAGGGATATGCCTGCACAATGTGATCTCTCTCACTGATTCCTTGCTTGTTTTATCCTCTCTTTCTTCTTTTTCCTTTCCTTCCATCTCTTTTCACCACTCAGGTAAATTGACGCTTAAAAGGCGAAGCAGTAGGCAGAAGAGAAAAGGCCGCGCGTCTTCATCGCTCTCCATGCTGTATATCTGCGTACGAGTTGAACAGCTGTTTCAATGTGATCTCTCCATTCATAAGCCTCTTTGCCACCTCAACACTCTGTTTCCTTTCATCTCTTTCCAGCTCAAAGAATATGCTTTCCCTGTACTTGCTGCATGTTGCAATGATTTCTCTTATCACCTCTTTATCTTCAACGGGCAAATAGTCGAGTTCAGATACTTTGGCAAGGCATTCCCCGTATTCGTTCTTCACAAGGAAGAAATCAAGAAAGTCTCTCAGGTCCCTGTAGTGGTATCTCCAGCCCTCTATGCTGAAGTGAGCTATGCTGCCGCACCTGAGAGTGATGAAGTTGTACGCCTCCTCGGTCAGATACTTAAGGTCTTTCTTCTTCAGGACCTTTTCAATACTCTTTACTATTCTTTTACCGCTAGGGTTCAGTTTTTGTCACCAAGATATGATTTTTCTGGGAAGCTGCTGTGACTGATTCTTCGTCTACTTTCACTTCGGTACCAAGCGCAGAATTCCTTGACTGCGTACTGAGAAATGCCAAGCATGTGCGCTACTGTTTCCTGGTTCACAGCTCCTGGACATAATGATGAAAGGGTTAGATACACAGACCCAGCAGCTATCGTCCTGGGGCTGAACCCCTTCCCATTATTCTTTGCGTTTTGTGAAATCGCTCTGGCTAGAGATTGGAGGTTGTCTAAAGATGTATTCAGATTGATACTCTTCAGTCGACAGAGCTTGCAACTTCGTAGTTTCTGGAATACCCTAGCCAGGACATCGCTTGTCAATTTTTCCATATCAACAGTAGGGGGTTTGAATCCAGAAGCTATGGTCAGATTCAATATCTTGGAAGCAGATACCCTGTGCCCTGCCTCCTGGTAGGCCTGAATTATCCTCCTCAACGTTAAGGGTGAATCAGTAAGTCTGCTTGCACAGAACAATGAATATGCAGAAACAACTGGAATGCTGACCTTTCCTATCTTGCCTTCACGAGTTATCCTTCGGGAAATGTGGATTGCAGTCTTCACAGTAACTTTTCTTAATCTTAGCTTCTCACCGATTCTTTCAGTCAGCTTCGAGCAGCTTTCATTCCATGATGTATGCCATTGCATGGCTTCACTAACCTTGCTCACCTGCAACCTGTCTTCGACCTCGGACAGCGTATACCTGTGTTGAGGTACTCCCCTCCTTCCTATCATTGAACCAAGCGTTGTGCCAGCTGCTGCAACTTCTGCATTCGCTGTTTCTTCAGCCTCAATGCCCACAACCACACCGCATGACGAGCAGACCACCTCTCCGTCCCTGCTCAGCAGCCTTCCCCTGCACTCAGGGCATTCGGTGCATAACTCACCGTAAGTCAGCCTTTTGTACAACATACCATACAGTGCCTTCAGTCATAAGAGGTGCTGGAAGCTCTGCTCATATCTCGTCCTGATATGGTTGATGGTTGTGGAAAGGGTAGCGAAACCTTGCGTATCTCCTCAAGTCCCTGAGTAAGAGATATGCGCCTTTCTGCACGGGCCTTTGCAATCAGCTCCTTCAAAAATTCAACAGTCCCGTCATGCGGTAACTCAATCCCTTCTTTGGAGGCAAGCCTCAATGTCTCTTCTGCAACCACTTCGTTAGGTATCCTTTCTCCATCAACTATCCAGATTACCCTGTCGTCACCGCAAAGTCCCAGCCAGCTTTCCCTTCGTATCCTACTGTTGAGAAGCAAGCTCTTGTCTGATGTGGTTGGAACAGAGATAATTCCAGGGTTTCGCTGGGGTGAAGATTTTGCAGTGAAGATTGTTCTTTTCCTTTTCTTCCCTTTCAGAGGACCGAGCCTTTTCTCCTCTATCCTTGAAAGCAGCACATGAAGCCCGCCCTGCAGAAGGCACCTGAGGGTTGCTGTTGCACCCAGCATCCTTTCACCTTCTTCTATCACCGGCAGCGTCTCCGGGTCGAGCAGCCTGACAGCTTTTTTCGCTGTCTTTACGTCTCCTCTTGAAAGCTTCAGCGCCTTCAGCCAGATATTATGGGGAATGTCCTTGAAGTCGTAGGGGATCAATCCACCTTTAAACTCCCTTTACTCTGTGATCCACCATTATCCGGAGCAATGCTGTTTGTGTTGCCTGTCTGCTTTGTTGCATGGCGTGCACTTACTCTAATTGACGCTCGAATATCAGGGAAGATCACATCAAGAAAGCAGGTCTTGCCGTTTGTCCATGCAATCACTTCAGAGGGACCTAGAGACTCCATCTGTGACAGTATATCTGCTGCTGTGTTTGCATTATAGCCAAAGAGCTCCCTTCCAACTCTCTCTTCGTTTCCTGGGATGAAGCGAAGCTCTGCAGCTGTAACCTCCTTCACCCCCCATGGAAGCCTCACTATGAACTTCAGCAGACCATAGTATGTTAAGCCGTTGTGGGTAGCCCTGACCTCTATATGGCATTCATCAGGTGATAGACCCAGCCTCTCTGCAAGCTTCTCCATTCTTGACTGGGCTTCACGCTGCTGAAGTCTCTTGAGGGCCTGCTCATTTGCTAGCTGGAATACAGTCTTTCCTGAATGTCCTTGCGCAATAACCAATGCTCTGCTCGAATTGCCTGACTGCGCAGATGCTCCATTGCTATCCTTGTTGCTTTGAGTATTATGGTTCATCCCCGGTCACCTGTGGCAAGACTCCTTGAAGACGAAGGTGCTACAAGCTGTGCTTCTGGCGATGTCTTTATGCAGCTCATTCATCCAGCTTGCTACAATGCTGAAGGTTGACACCAAGCCAGTTTTGCATCTCTTCTCCTGTATGCTAAGAGTCCTTTCGCGTTCTGCACCACAACCTCTTTCCTTGTATTCGCCTTTTCCATTTCCCATTCATATTTCACTACTCCACTCTGCCGTCGATTCAGGGCTGAACTGCAGTTGCAATGATCAGCCTTCGACCTGTCTCCCCGTTTCCTCGCATAAAAGAACAAAACAACATCCGAATCCGTTAATCTGATTCTCCAGCACGATGCTGCCCAGTGAAAAAAGGGGCAACATCAGAAAACCCGACTTTGGGTCCGACCACGCGGCTTTAAGGCATGGACGGGAGGTCAGGTTTGCGGAGAAAGGATTCGAATGCCTTGCCCTCTCTGCTCAGGAGCAGGTTGACAGGTATGTTTTACGTCCACACGGGCGAACGAAACCGGCAGACAGCAAGTCCCACGCGGACGGCCCCCCACTCTGTTAACATATACGGGGCCATTGTCCAATCCCGAGGAAAGAAGAGCCATTGCTTTGAGTGCAGACAGCTTAACATGGAGTTACAAGTTGACGATTTACGAAAGGTCTGCTTGCGCGATTCGAGCTTGCATCTCGGCTATCTGAATAGAGGGTCGTAAATTCCATCTAACCATGCCATGTGATGCGTAGCATAACGGAGAAAACCCATTCAGGATTTGTTTTGAAATCTGAAAGAAAAATCACATTAATGGTCTTTGATAGAGATAATTTCTCATAGTGGTTAATTGCGCAAGCAAGATCGCTTAGAAGACCAGCTGCTCTGGCCTGTGGTTTATCGAGGAAAGAAACCAGCTAGACGAACACAAGGTAAGAAAGAATTTCGGAAACTTAAGCTATGAAGGACAAGCACATAATTGTGCATCTTACCGAATGCTGAGTAGTTTGTGTTAAAATGAAAGGGCAATAGTACAGACACCGTGATGCTTCACGGACTTGACTGCAAGATCTACAGGTAAAAGTTGGATCCATGTGTTTCGAACGGGGTCAAAATGTTGTCCAGATATACCAGGGACGTTGATTCATGGAGATAGCTTCCCTTTAGGGACAGTAAGTCATGTTGTCAAAGCTGGAAGGTCAAACCTGTTTGATCTCACATTGTGTCATGGCATGATCTGAACAGAAATCGGAAATGAGTCACCTTTTGTTCCTTCGACAGTGTATCATGGCACGATGCTGAATGGTTATCAATTGCTTTCGCTATAAGATGGTGTTGCAAGTGCCATCGTCCTGATGGCACCAGCGTCAATATATGTGTCAGGGATGATGCTCCTTCATTCCTTTTGCCGCAGCCTTGGGCGGCTATCCTATTCTTCTGATTGCTTGTCTTTTTCCTTTTGGATTGGACAGCAATAGAAAACAGCAGAACTATTTAACGCACCTAGTGTTGCGTAAAAGACTATCCCTGTCAAGAAGACCTGATGACTTCGGCCACCTTTCTCCCACGTTCTGTAAGGATGTACTTCTTCCTGTCAACAATGGCAAGACCTTCATTGACAAGTGCTGCAAGGTATCTTGACAGCTGTCGCTCGCTTATGCCATGATACCTCTTCATTATCTCAGCCCTGCCTTGAGGCATATTGGGGTCAAGAGCGCAGAGAATCTCGTATAATTTGACCTGGTCCACCCCTGAAGCAGAATCAGGCGATGATTCTGCATCCTTATCCTTCCTCTCTATCAGGTCATCTAACGCTACACCAGAGAGTGGCTCTGTGACTTCGGAGGGAGAAATTGCTTCTTGTGGATTGACGTTTTCACCCATCTCCGCCACTGGCTGAGAGGCTTTGTATTCTTGGTCCCCCGTTTTATCCTTACCGACTCCCGGCTCTTGCGCATCCTCCTCTGGGGTTTCATTCCGCTCTTCCTCTTCTCCCAGCATTCTCCTCAAGTCCTCGATTGACATGCCCACATCTACCACCTGCACGTTGTAGCTTGAAGGGTCGACGTCGCATAGCGCCCTCTGAACTGCTTCCCTGTGCTCTTCGGTTGTTATTACGAAGATTATTTTCTCAAAGCTTTTCTTAATACACTTTTCATAGTTCCTCCTCACCTGCCTCTGGTTCTTGCCTGGTGAAGTCTCAATTTCTACAGCCCATGCCCTCCTGCTGTCCCACTCATAGGGCGACCATGATTCCTTCACCAATCCACCGGCTCCTCTTCTGTCATCATCATTATCAATGCTCCTCAGCTTCGGCCAGATGACCATGATGTCAGGCATCTGCTCGTGCCTTTCTCCGTAGTCAGCATCTACCCAGCACCCCTTCTGCCTGTACTCATCAATCAGCATGTCCATCACCCTTCTGTGCAAAGGTCCCCCAGCCCTCTGAGACTTTGCTTCTGGCCTTGAAAAGAACTTCCTCCTTGCAGCCTCAGTTATCTCGTATTCGTAGGTCCTTGCCCTCTCGAGTTCATCTCTATTGCTTGGGTTAGGCAGTCTCCATACAGGGTTGTTGTACTGGACCTTACCTGTGTAAACCATGCCTGCAATTTCCCTCCTTGATAAGTATCCAAGCCCCATCAGCCTGTCAAGCGCATTCTGGATCAATGATAAGCCCCAGCCATAATCCCTTGCAAAGGCTCTAGAAATGTAGCTGAAGGTTGAGCGCTCAAATCCTCTGCCTTCGCTGTAGTAAAGGTGGGTCAAAAGCCTCCAGTTCAGAGGGCTCATCATTGGCTGGCCTCTCTCCTTCAGTATATTCTCCATCTCCTTCTGGTATACAGGCTCTGTTTCCGCCCTTGCTCCTCCGTACAGCTTCTCCATCTCCCCCTTCATGAATGATATAACTTCAGATTGGCTGTGCACAGCTTCTCTGACTTTTGAAACCTTCCATATTTCAGGCCTAGCGAGCATATTTGAAGATGATTTTCTTACAATCATAGTGTACTTTGGCAGCTTCACCAGAATATCCCTTGTATCTGCGTAGCCTCTTATCCTTTCACCAAAGAGCTTTGCAAGCTTCGAGGCATCGGAGGGGCCAGTCCTGAAGCAGCATACAGTCCTTGCGTTGCTGAATATCGATTCCTGCAGCTCCTGCCTTATCTGAGACATGTTCTGGTGTGCAATTACAAGGGAAAGACCGAACTTCGCTCCTTCAGAAAGCATCCTCTCTATCGCTGTCAGCCTCTGCACAACCTGAAACTCATCGATGAAGAGGAAGACTTGCTTTCTGGATGAGGGAGATAAGCCCTTTTCCTCAATCTCCCTTGCCCTCTGCTGTACAAGGAAGTAGACCTTCAGAACGAGAGTATTCGTTATCACCTCCCTGAAGTCGTTAGGTAGGTTGGCCCTTGAGAGCCTGAAGATCGTTATAAACCCAGGCTCAAGCATTTTGCTGAATGGAAGGGTGCTTCTCCTTGAGCAGAAGGTCCTTGTGGTTATCGACTCTGAGGGCATAACGAAGTTGAATATCCTGTTCAGGACGCCTGTGAAAGCATTTCTCTCCAGAGTTGATATTGCCTCTATAGTTCTGTTAGTAACCTCTTCTGCAACATCAGCCCTCCTGAACATAGCAGCCATATCCTCTTTAGGAAGCCTTACCATGTCGCTCATAAGATAATAGAGGTCAAGGAATGTTGGCTCGTCGCAGAAGCTGTACAGGTAGTACAAGGCTCCACGGTATATCCACTGCATCCTTGGAGTCTGTGATGGGTCTGTGTTCAGGACGTCCACAAGTATAGTTACAAGCTCAGATACCTGATTCTGTATAAGAAGGGCCCTTTCAGAGTTGTTCATAGGTTTAGGGTATAGCTCAAGAGGATTGAAGGAGAAGGATGTGTACTCCGGGTCGAAGAGAAGCAGGTTCTGCCAGTCCTGAATTATTTCAGCCAGGCTGAGAGCTGCATCACCATGCGGGTCTATTAGGATTATAGAGCAGGGGAATGCAGACTGCCTTTCCTTATCTGATAGAAGCGAGATCAGCCTCAAAAGCAGGTTAGTCTTGCCAGACCTTGTCGCACCAAGCACGTAGAGGTGTGTGGCTATGTCAGCTATGGAAAGAGATATGGCAGTCACGGTTAAAGATAATTTTACAGGTTTTAAGCAAGAATGCTCTGCAACTCTTGCAGTCGCATGTTTTGATTATAAGGCTCCAATTCTCGTACACATTGCTGTTGACATTGCTCTTTTCTTATGAACGCCGGCTCAACTCAAGAAACAGCGAGGTCTTTCCTGCAGTGTGCTCATCTTAAAAGAGAATTCACAGATCACCTACAGGACTTTGGCGCCATTCTACTAGTACGCAAAGCATAAACGACCCAAGTTGCAGACCGGAAGGAACCTGGCAGTGTTCAGTACCAAGTCCTTCTTCACAGCTTGTCTGCACATAGCCGTGTAGCCGGCTTCCACATATATGTATGTACGTTCACCGAAGTCAAGTCCAACCTTTATCGGCGTCGAAAGGATACAGAAGAAGTCGATGGTAGAGTTTCCTTCCTCTCCGAAACAGGTATTACGGGGACGCCGGTTATTGCTCATATATCCTGTTACATAATTCATGCACACCAAGAGAAGGTAAACGAACGTTATAGTTGTCGATCAGCGCTTTTAGTCAAGGTAGGGTGGGAGCCAATCTAGTCCTCTCCAGCATGTGAACTACGTGTTCTAGGGACTGAACGTCGTCTTTATTGTATTCTAAGACCCGTCTGTCTAGCGGTCTCTTCTCTTCAAGATGTTTGATATATTCAAAGGCCACCATGGAGCCATTCAAGTCTTCGTGCGCAAAACGATAGCCGAAATACCTGCTTATGTCCTTTAAAGTATACCGCTTCATGGGGAATATGAGTCGTCTTTTTATTTCGATGCCCAAATCTACATGAGGGATGCTACTAAGCAGACGGCAGTCTAGGCCACAACGGACGAGAGCGTCTTTCAAGACCCTGTAGTCGAAGTTACTGCAAGAGTAACTTACGAGTACAGAAGGCCTATTCTGTGCCAGAAATCGGAGAAACTCCTTCAACATACTCTTTTCGCCTCCCCAGGTGTCAGAATAGAATTGGTGGAATTTACCACGCCAGAGCACTCCCACCAGCCACACCCGTTTCCAGCTCAAGTCTGTCTCAATATCGAGAAACATGGGGTCGTCCAGTCTCAGGTCCCATGGAGCGATCTGTTTCATCTTACCGTCAAGTTGCACTTGAGCCTCCAGCCTGAGCTTGCTCAGCATCCTCTCGGTTATTCCTGTCCGGAACGATAGCGTTCTCAGGTCTGGACATTGGACTAGGTCGGTGATCGTCTGTATGCCAGCCTCTCCAAGCCTGTGCCACCTGATAGAGCCAACCCGGTGCAGGTTGCGTACCGAATCGGGAGGGATGAGGCTCAACGTAGAATCCCAGTTTACAGTCAGTGGTTCTGTCGATGGGTCGTAATTAATAAGGGCGAATCGACCTTCGGCGCCAGGGGAGTCGTGAGAAGCTACGTTAACAACTGAGGCGTCTTTGAAGCGCATCTCCCGCCCCCCTTGAGAATGGCAGTGCCCACAGATCACGAGCTTCACGAACGGATTGCTCTCTACGTAGTTTCTCAGCGATAGAGAGCCAATGTGGTAGCTGCCCTTATCAAATTCGGCGAACCTGATCCCCTCATCCAATACCCCGTAAGGAGGAGGATGGTAGATGATTACGATTTCTTTGCCCTTTACTTGTCTACCCTGGGCGTTCAGATGTTTCTTGACTTCATACTCCGTATGCTGCAAACAGCCCGGCCCTCTTGTGGAGCCTTCGACGCCCAGAAATGCGGTGTCGCCATAGATGAAGGGCTGTCTGCAGAGGTCCCATACGTTCTGTTTCGAAAGCACCACCTTCTGCTCGGATGTGTCATCGTTCCCCGCTACAGCTAGAAGGACACCAGCCCTGCAGAGCCTTGCTAGCTCGCTGAAGTAATTCACATCACGCTGTTCGAATCTCATCAGGTCATCGCCGGCGTAAGCGATTATATCTACGGGTTCCCGTAGTGCCTTGACGTACTGCACCGCGTCCTGAGGGTCTTGAACCCTCCAGTCAGAGAAGGCCAGTATTCTCAAAGGCGCACCCTCCGTTGTGGCCTCTTGCGGAACTAAGATCAGGCAGAGTATAGCTGAATCTAACTCTTTCCATCCTGTGCTTGAAAGTCGTCCCCTCAAAGACGGTATAGTCTAGGGGTTCGAAGAACGCACTGCGATCGTTCACGACGTATGGGAAGCTATGTGGGACCAAAGCTATCTTCTCTAGTGCCTTGCCCATCTTGACCTCGATTGACTTTACAGCTCTGCCCGTAAGTTTCGATTTCTCCTTCCTGTAGCCATCTTCTACCGATTGAGCCTCTTCCAGAACGGTTTTGAAACATCTTACCGCGCAGTAAACGTTTTCGTCACATATGAGCAGGTTCCACACGCTAAGCAGATGCTCCTTTTCCCAATAAGGGCATTTTCCCATTGGCACATGATCGCTCCTGAGCTGGTCGACTATCTCTCTTGCTTCAAACGAATATTTCGGGAGGCCTAGATTCGTCAAAAGGCTAATGTATCCATATTGCTTCAAGCTATTGCAAATGTCCAACTCAAACTCCTCCCGAACTGGCAGAACCCATCTGTCTCTTCAGTTCCATGATAGCGCGAAGCCGTTCGAAGCAGCCTACATGGTATGAACTCCCGTCATGTTGTACCAACAGGCCAAGGGAGCTCTCAGTGACCGTCCCCTCCATGACCCCAAGCTGTTCCTTCTCACCGCTTTTGTACTCATATTCCTCTTCAAATTTTTCGTAATCATACATTCGTAACCTCAAGCCGAATTCTCCCAACATGGTAGCCGCCGGACCACACAAAGTCAATACAAGACGTCTGGCATCACTCTGACGCGCCCGCAGGATTTCGCTCACGGACCCCCAGATTGAATGAGCACGACTTTCAAGGTATCTCTCATCATAATCTTCATGTGAGAGTAACTTTAAGCCGTCATATGACATTCTCAGGAGCGATTCGCAGTCCCGAAGGCTTCCGACGAATTCCATTTTTCCTTTTAGGAGGTGGATTATCATGCCTTCTTCCGTTATCAATGAAGGGATACCCTCAGATTCCTTGCCCTTCATGACAAACGCAAGAAGGCCTTTTAGTTCGTTCCCTGACAAATGCGGTAACACCTCGGACAGGGGGATCGACGCTGGTCTAATCATCTGGATAAGGGAGGCAGCATCAATTGGTAGTCCGCAAAGGTCACAAGCCTTGTCTACTCTTATAGTACCCCATTCCCTGAACTCTTCGTCAAGTTCTTCCTTCAGGCAGCTCGTGTGCAGAAGCGCGCCCCGATGAAATCGCGCTTCACCAAGCAAGGGGGCCGACCCGTCCAAGGACTCGATCGTCTCTGGGATATGAAGCTGGGCGACAAGAGGATCATCTTTAAACGGTTTGCCGCATCTCAAACATACCATCAACTCCGCAGCGCCGATGTAACTCAGTTGATATGCCTCTTCGAATAGCGTCTTCCCTGCAGAGTTAACTGATACGACGGTCTTTGTGAGAAGGCGCCTTAGTAACAGTCGCTGAAGGGTCTCCTCGATCTTCTGTTGCGAGAAGTGCTTTAGCGTTTCATGTGATTCTATCTGTGTTACCAACTTTGGTTTTTCGCTTACCACTTGAAGCACCAATCTATCCACATGCTCTTGCTTTATCACCTCAAGGACACCGTTAACCTGCTCCAGAATCTTTGCCCGTTTCAGACCTGAGGCATGGTAAGACAGCGTGGATGGCAATAGATGAAGCTCCTTGGCGAGCTTGGAAAGGCTTAAGGGCTTTCTTTCTAATATTTCAACTATCCTTCGACAGGTCGTGCACATAGAAGGGCTCCTGCACAATTTTCCTTTTCCTTCGGCATCGATGGATTTCATTTGGGCACAGATAGGTTTTCGAAAAATAAAAACATTTATTCGTAAGAAAACCAAACAGTATCGAATTTCTTCCCCTTAGAAGCACACAGAAGTTTGAACTGTATCCCTTGTCTGTCGAACAACGTAGATCCGACCAGATCGGATTGGGGGCTTGGCTTAAAAGGCTGGACAGTTACGCTTTATCATGTCCACGACCATAAAAATGATTAAGGGAATCAAATATCTATATTATTTCAACTACAACGACAGGAGGAAGGTTGAGGCTTGCTACGGATAGGCTGATGATCCTGAAGCTATGAGAAAGATTTTGAAATTGGAGCTAAAGCATCTGGTCGAGAAGGCCAAGATAAAGTGGGAGCGAAAAGATATCGCCGAGTTCCTGGGCAAAGCTATAGGGACTCTAAGGGATGCCTGATCAAGCGGGCCCTCCTCTATCCCCTTCATCACGAGAGCCGCGAGATGACCGTCATCTAGGCGCAGCTCGCCTTCCTGGACTTCATAGAACGCCTCTACCCGATCTTAGTTTCTTTTCAAAGCTCCTTCTCTCCACTGTTCGGCTTCAACATCAATCCGTGGTCGGGGTAGTGTTGGTGTACTCGTAGCAAGAACGCCGTTCAATTGCCCAGCCGCCCCCTATGAGGCTGCGTTTTTGATAGACGAAGTGCTACGTAAGGAAGGGGTGAGGGAAAAAGTACAAAAGAGAAACAGCTTACAACACAGAAAGAATGGTGCTGAAAGTCAACACGCAAAGGAAACAAGTGCTCTTTGAGGTGGATGAAGCAAAATACGATTTGCTTGCAGTTGTGCCCCCGCACGTTGCACCGGATCCAGTGCGCGCATGCGGACTCACCGACTCAACTGGGTGGGTGCCCGTTCAACCGAATACACTCGAAACAAGATACAAGAGCGTATACGCACTAGGAGACTTGGCCTCTATAAAGCTACACAACGGGTTATTCCTCCCGATGGCAGGTGTTTTTGCAGTAGCCGAAGGCATAACCGTAGCCCGCAACATAGCCAGCGAGCTTGGTGAGGGTTCTAAAGTTGAATTTGATGAAGAGGGGTTCTGCTATATCGAGTTGGGTGGAGGTGTGGCAGCAAAGGGTCAAGGGAACTTCTATGCCAAGCCAGCACCCAAAATCACACTTCAGCCACCCACAAGAGAAAACTGGCTTGCCAAACGAGAGTTCGCGTCTATGATTCTCAATTCTCTAAGCGATTGAAAACTTTTTATCTGATTGACTACATAATTTATAATCTTATTTTGATATTCGGATTAGGCGGATTCCATGGTTGTTCCAAAGGTTTTTGTTCTATAACCTGCATCCATAGCGCTACCATAAGCAATTTTTTTTACTCTCTTGCTTGTCATGGTGTAAAGCATGCTTCCAGAGACCGATTTATATTCCTCTTCCAGATCTTAGTAAAAGAAGACTCTAGCAATACTTAGTATAAATGTTCGCGACAATCTCAAGCTATTCTTGCATGTCAAACGACTAGCTTATGTCAGGGCTTTGTATGCCCTTTTCGGTTTCAGGATGCTGTTGATGCATACCAGTTTAAAGCGTTTTACAACCTAAGTTACTCTGTCGTTTGTGGAAGAGTAAAGGGCAAGAGCAAAACATGTAAGAATTCTTACCTACTCAAGCCCTAATACGATTCTCATAGAAGACGGAATAGCTGACTCCTCCACGAATTCGAATCCACCGTAGATCGAGACAAGGAATCTTTTATAGGCTTCGAGGTCTCTATCATCTGTCGAACCTATGAGTAAGCTGGTCCTCGCCTTATTGTATAGTAATTCAAAGCTTCTAGCTAGGGAAGGCAGATGTTTGAGCCTTGAAAAGGCTTCAGCATCTAGCTTTTGATTAATCTGGGGGATGGTTTTCATCCTGGATATGTGGAAATTCCCTTTGGGTGTCTTGATTTCAGCCTGTGGTTCCACCACAGGGAGCAAGAGAAGGTCTGGTATGCTTGATTGATTCTCTTTTCTTCGCTTTGCGTAGGGGCTGTCTCCAGAGTTCAAGCCAGAACCTACTCCAAATGTGGTGAATCCTCCATTATGTTCCTCCTCATCAAATTCAGATGGAAGAAGGCTTGATAGATGCTCGGTGATGTTGCCGACTGGTAAATGGACATAATTTCCTAGATCTTCTGCCGCAAGTATCAAGGATGGAGGCTCCATCCTTGATCCTGAATACTTTCTGAAATAACAGCTTATGTCGGTCACAAATCTCCTGCGCACTAGCTCCAGCAGAACCCTAGGGTCCCTGTAGGTGAAAATAGCAAGAGAATCGATTTCGTCTCTGCAGCTTTGGAAGGTGCTGAGTTCTATGCGAACGCTTCTGGGAGACTCTGAAATACCTTGAATTGCCTCTTCGCCTTTTTCGACCCACATCCCCTGTATCCCCAGCAGGACCTGATGCGAAGACATCAGCTCGTCTATCTTCTTGCACCTCAATTCAACAGTTCTGTACCATTCTGAGTCCAATTCCTTCCTTCTCCTTGGTTCGCCTTTTCCATTCACTTCAGGCGTCTCTGCAAATTTCTTGTAGGACAGCAGCTCATTTTTGAGCGTCATGAGCTGGCGTGAATAGTCAACCTGCTGAAAAATGAACTGAATCCAGGCGAAATCAGGATCCCTCTGCTCCAATTCGTGAATGAGATTGCCGATGAACTCCTGCTCTGGCTCATATCTGGGTCTTGACATTAGGTGACCATTCTTTAGGGCGACGTTGAAGAATAATGTATGGTAAAGGTCAAACATCTTCCATCAGATGCCTGATTCGTGAGCCAAGGCGGGGGTAGAGTAAGAGCATCCTTCTTGGCTGATTAGGAAGAGGTCCAAGGTACCACTTGGATATAAAAGCGAAAAAGTAGGAGGCAGGAATGAACTGGGATAGGATGGGAAGAGCTACCCTGAACAAAGCTGGAAGCGAAGGGGTCTTTTGCAATGCAAAGACCATCGTTAAGGTAATGGTCACAGAAAGAATGACAGTAATGCCGAAGGTCAGGATAAGCCTCTTATCGCTACCGTACTCTGGCCCTTTCTCAGGAAGTATCGCTTCCACTCCAAGTGCCTTCAGTACCTTCCTCCAGTCTTTGATTGACGCATGCTCATGAAATGGCCTGAGAAATCTGTTAACCTCGTGTCTGTAGGCGGCCAAATATATTATAAAGAACTGAATAATGGGAGAATACATTACGATAAGAATTGGTTCCAACAAGCAATTAGCAGGACATCAAATATAACGGAAGTGAATATGACCAGCGATAAAAATGCAAGGTTCGGACGAGTACTGTTGTATCCCTTTCTGTCTGTTTTTGCGTCTTTCTCGTTGAGAACGTCATATATCCCCGAATAATCACTGAATGTATACAGGTACCCCTGTACTTATCAAACCAAGAAACCTGGCAGCTTCATCTTCTGTATCGGCTCCTATTTAGAAACGCTTAAATTTATATCTTAAAAATGCTCTGTCGAATAACTGATTGTCGTTTGATTCTTATCACTAGGTACCACGTTTTTCCTGGTCCTTTTTCCGGTGCTACGCCTTTATAGCCAAGAACATGTTATACAGCCTTGCCTTTGCGAACATTTCATTCACCATGTACTTCCATTTCGTTGATGTAACATACTCTCCGAACATCCTCTTGAAGGATGATATTGAGGATTCTACTCTCCATCTATCACCATACCCATGATTCTTTCTCCATCTGTCGTAGTCAGAAAGCTGTTCTATTACTGCTAGCTTTCTTGCTATTGAGCCCCTAGCCTTTGAAGAAGAATTCTTTCTGACCCTGATGACAGGTTCTATATTGTTTTTAGATAGGTAGTTGAATATACTTCTTCTGTCATATGCTC
>Ga0208548_100357_pt1 | contig 19529 bp, 20 predicted proteins | sample ECH_Chost_MetaG_FD_187133 | JGI IMG/M metagenome (GOLD analysis project Ga0208548, IMG submission 187133) | Hot spring microbial mat communities from Yellowstone National Park, Wyoming, USA - ECH_C host_MetaG (SPAdes) (version 2) | ecosystem: Environmental > Aquatic > Thermal springs > Hot... | reverse complement strand
AAAAATTCTGCATCAAAGTTATTAGCTTTTATCACACTGGTCTTTCATGGAAAAGTTTCAGTTTAATGGTTATCCAGCTTTCAGCCTGAAGCTTAGCGACGGGAGAGTTGTTGCTTACCTGGATTACTGCCCGCACAAGGGCAGACCGATCACAGCGGAAGGCTTCAAGCTCGAAAAAGACGCTATAGTGTGCCCTTTTCACGAAGCAGCCTTTGATCTGAAAACGGGAAGCTTGCTCAGGGCTCCATATTCGAAAACTCCGTGTCCTCCTCAGTGTTCCCTTATAAGATTGATACTAGACGATAAAAACGAGCCAGTAAGGTTCGAAAGTGAGCCAAGGATGCCAGAACTGCCAGAAAAACGGGAAACCTTTAAGCAAGGTTAAAGTCCTGAAATTCTATTTAATCTGTTCTTAGGCTGGTCTGAACGTTCATAATAATTAACTACTTTGAGCTTACGGTCAGTGCTTACAGGTTTACAGCCACGTTTTAGCATGAGGGATGCTCAGCAGGTTTCGCAATCGTGAAAACCGTGTTGATTCCGCGGTCCACAGACGGAGCCGTGTTTTGACAAATGTTCTAATTTTGTCAAACCTGTAAATTTGTCTCGCTTTGTAAGGGGTTATCTTCAACTTGCTGAGTGGACTTCGACCCCCTTAGCACCGTAAGTTAACGTTTTTTGAACATAAAAATAATCTCTTCGCATCCGTAACTATAATTTAGAGGAAAATATTTTGAGGAAACTATATAGGATGTGTCGGAAAAATAACGGGTGAAAGTATATGACGATATTGACTCCTGGACCAACTGAAATGAATCCGGATGTTTTAAGAGAAATGCTCAGATCTATCAACCCTGACCTTGACAAAGGTTTCTTCAGGATTTACAACGAAACCGTTGAAATGATAAAGAGGTTGATAAAATGGAACGGCGACGTCTACATAATGAGCGGCGAAGGGATGCTCGGGCTTGAAGCTTCGATCGCTAACACTGTTAGAGAAGGAGACAGTGTTCTCTCTCTTTCAAACGGAGTTTTTGGCGAATCATTCGCTGACCTTGCGATGAGGTACGGCGCAAAGGTTGATACGGTTAACTCACCTTATGATGAGCCTTTTGACGCACGGCTTATAAAAAACGTTGAAGGCTATAAAGCTGTAACTTTTGTTTATATTGAAACGCCTTCAGGTTTGATCAACGATATTGAATCAGTTTCTGAAAGAATAAAAGGAAAAGGTTCTCTTTTCATCGTTGACGCGGTTTCAGCTGTTGGAGGGTTGCCCATTGACTGCGATGCTCTGGGCATAGACATATGTCTGATGGCTAGCCAGAAGGCCTTCAGCTCTCCTCCTGGACTTGCTATTATTGCTGTTTCTAAAAAGGCCAAGGAAGCTATAGAGAAAAACAATTACAGAGGCTATTATATGGGAATAAAGGTCTGGGATGAGTATTTAAAACAGGGAATGTTTCCATACACGCCAGCCGCAAACGATATTCTTGCGCTTAACAGATCACTTAAGGACATCCTCAGAGAGGGACCTGAATCAGTTTACAGGAGACATCTCGCATCAAAAGAAGCAACAATCGAGGGGATCAAAGCCATGGGCTTGAAACTTTTCGTTAAAGATCAAGCGTTTTCAGCTCCTACCGTAACCGCAGTTTATTCTCCAGTAAGTCCCGAAAAGATAATCGATTTTGCATGGGAAAAGCTTGGCGTTATGCTGGCGGGTTCATGGGGCCCATTAAAGGACAAGGTAATAAGGATAGGCCATATGGGTTACACAGCTCAGAGAAGGTTTGTTGCGGAAGGAATAGCAGCTCTGGGAGCCGCCCTAAATCATAACGGCATTCCTGCGGATACAGTAAACGCGCTGAAAAAAGTCAATGAAGTGTTTGACAGGTACAACCTTTAATTACTTTAAAACCTTTTATTGCTGTTTAGAAATGGATTGACATTAACTTATAAGCAGTTCAGCTTCCGAGCATAACGCTCCTCAGAACAGAAGGGCTTGGCACAGTTATTCCTGCATATGAAAGTTGTTTTTCCAGTATACTTATATCCACGTCGTGATGATACGTGTAATGTTTAAGCGTTCTTTCGACAAGACCATAAGGTAAATCAAGCAGAGCCGAGTAAGAGAATGCAAACCCGCTCCTGTTCTTTTCGTAGATGTTTATGCTTTCGAAGAAATATTTCCTGAATGATTCAACTACTGACTCTTTTAACGAGGAATGCGCTGAAAGGGTGCAGCAGTAATGTTCTATTTCGCTGTAGCTGAAAGTTTCCTTTTTACCTTCAGATCTTAAAATGGTTGCAAAAGGTTCCCACACGGTAATGGCATCAGCTTTCCCGTTCAGGTATTCGTTTAAAGCTTTCATTGGATCATCAAAATAATCGACAGACGAAGGATCCCTTATTAGAGAGCTGTTGACAGCGGTCCTCAGTATCATTTCCATTGTAGAAAGCCTGCTGCTCAGGGTTCTTGGCTTTCTGTCGGTTGCTGTGCTGAAGAGGTATCCTCCTCCAGATCCAGCAGGGGCTATTATTTTAACCGGAAAACCTGCGTATGCAAAGAATATCTGGGATATTGCCGGCGAGATGCCAAAATCAAGTTTTCCCATCACAAGATCCTTCATTACTTCAACCCCACTTTCATATATCCTAACTTCTAGCTCATACCCTTTATCTTTAATTATTTTTCTTAACGGTATTATGTAACCGTATTCCGATGACCTTATTATCCCTATTTTAAGCAGGTTTCTCGATTCCCTTATGTATGAATTAAGCGAAACAACATAATTCTTCCCTATCCTCTCTCTTCTTATTATGTTTCTTTCTTCAAGATCCTTGAGCACTTCGGACACCCTGCTCTTTGAAACGTCAAGCGCTCTGTATATGCTACTCTGAAGAGCCTCTCCATTCTCAAGCAGCCTAATAATCTTTTCCTCTATATCTTTTTTCATCCGAACAAAAGTTCGTAAAGGTTAAATATTAATTTTTCCGAACTTATGTTCGGAATGGAAACCTACGGAGTTGAGCAGATTCCTGCTGGAATGAGACACGGAAGGCCATTTTATCAGTTCACGCTCTGGTTTTCTAGCAACCTTACTGTAGCAGATTATGCTCTTGGGTCAATACTTATAACGCTCGGAATTTCATGGTTCTGGATATGGGTTGCTGTTTTGCTTGGTAACCTGATCGGAGCTTTTCTTGTTGGCTACCTTGCATCAGAAGGGCCACGCTTTGGCCTTCCCCAGATGATGGTATCAAAAAGGGTCTTTGGCAACATCGGGAACATACCTTTTTCACTTGCACAGTGGATAAGTACGCTGGGCTGGTTCTCGGTAAACGCGATAATCTCAGGTTATGTGCTTTACTATGCTTATCCGGTTTTACCGCTTACTGTGTATATAATTGTCTCAGCTTTCTCACAGATAGTTATAGCTATATTTGGGTATGATATAATACACAGATCTGAATTTTTACTATCATATGTATTAGGAGCTTTCTTTGCTTTAACCTTAATTCTGACGATAATGTCCAAGCCGGTACTGCCCGTTAACGTTCCTTTCAGTCCAACAGGCTTCGCAATAGCCCTTGCAACAGTATTCAGCTACATAATGTCCTGGGCGCCTTACGCTAGCGATTACAGCAGGTACCTTCCCGAAACTACCAGCAGGATAAAGGTTTTGTTGTACGCGATGCTCGGAGGTGCTGTAGCATCTATCTGGATGGAAGCAGTCGGCATGTTAACAGGGCTGGCTACGGGCAACTACAGCGGTCTGCCTACTGTGCTGCTTAGTTTTATGAACAGGTACGGAATTCTTTCTCTTGCGGTTTCAGTGATGATGATATTTCTGGCAGCACTTTCAGCAAACGTCTTAAACCTTTACTCAAATTCACTCGCACTTTTAACCCTCTACGAGAAAGCTAAGAGACACTGGGGGTTAATACTAGGCGCTATAGTTGGTACAGCGCTCGCAATTGTCGGGGGAATCAACTTTGTTGGTTATTTTGAAGACTTCCTTTATTTTCTTGATTATTGGATAACTCCATGGATAGGCGTTATGATTGGAGCAATTTTAAACAATGACTTTACAGCAAAAAAAGCCAACATACGTTTGCTAACGGCTTATTTCCTTTCTCTTTTGGTTTCAGTGCCTTTTATGAACCTTCAGGCAGCAACGTCCGACATGATAAACTTTGTAGGGCCTTTCGCTATAGCTCTTGGGGGAGCTGATGTGAGCTACTTCGTCTCATTTATCTTAGGTCTCGTTTTCGTCCTTGCTTTTAAAAAGTAAACTTCTTTATTCCGTAATTTTTTAATTTTTAAACTTTTTAAATAACTAAATATTATTAAAAAATTATACGACTGGAGTTTCAATTGAAAAATTAACTGCTTCAGGCTGGTTCCACTTATTGAAGGATCATACAGCGTGGATAAAACTTCTTTAGTGCTCAAGACCTGTTCTTTAAAAGACAAACGCGCTTATATTTCAAAAGCTGAACCTGAAAGCTCATTAAGGGAAAAGATTAAAATTATTGTTTCTGAATACGGTAAACTACCTCGTCCTAACCGGTAGATCAAAACTTTTGTCTGATTTTATGATGGATTTGCCAACTTAACAAGTTTTATGAGCAGCTTTTCTTTAACACCACTTTAAACTGTCAAGCAGGTTAATTAAATATGCTGATTTTCAAAATCCCTTAAATTTAATAGTTAATTGCAAAAGACGCGGTTATATACTGATAAGTCAATCTTTTTTTTGGTTTTGTTCCCTTAACTCTAGACTTTATGATCACAATACATCGTGACAGTCCATGGCAACTATGACAGGTTTTTGAACGCGCCAGAATTTTTCATTTTTATGCCCATAAATTATCATGTCCCTGCTGCTTCATGTTGTTCTTTATAGTCTGTCTGCACAGTTTCAAAAAAGCATTATCCATAGATTTTTCCAATGATTCATTAATGTACAATGCGCTTTTATTAGATCGCAGGATTGTTTATGGTTTCCATAAACGGCAAAACGCCATCCTGCACTAAAAAAGTTTTGATCTACTGTAACGGACGGGGTCTCTGGTGCTAAAAGATGAAACCCAGGGTTAATTACAGCGGGAACAGCCTGGTTGAGCTAGCAAACGAGATCGGTCTAAAAGACGTTTGATGTAAGTCCCGGCTTTTACTGTTTTTTATGGAGCTTCTGCTTACATATTTTGGAAATGATTTAAAAATAATTTATTAAAAAATTTTAAAAACCGTTATATTACATGCCTGCTTTATTAAAAATATGGAGTACATAAACTTAGGAAAAAGTGGGTTAAAAGTTTCAAAAATAGGAATAGGAACCTGGCAGGCGAGCGGGGACGCATGGGGTCAAGACGTTATGGATGATAACATAATCAAGGCAATAAAAAGGTCATATGAGCTGGGAGTAAACCTTGTTGACACAGCTGAAATCTATGGCAATGGACATTCAGAAACAGTTGTAGGGAAGGCTTTAAAAGATATAGGGAGGGAAAACATGGTCGTGGCCACAAAAGTTGCGGGAGCTCATCTCAGGCACGATGAACTTTTAAAATCAGCTGAGTTGAGCATGAAGAGGTTAGGCATAAGCTACATAGACCTGTATCAGATACACTGGCCTGATCCGTGGGAACAGATACCGCTAAGAGAAACAATGAAAGCTATGGAGGAGCTTTACGTGCAGGGTAAAATAAGGGCCATAGGAGTTAGCAATTTTGCAGTAAGAGACCTTGAAGAAGCAAGGTCTTACCTTTCAAAGACAGATATAGTTTCAAATCAGGTTCGTTATAACATGCTCCAAAGAGAGATAGAAGAAGAGGTAATGCCATACTGCAGGAAGAACGGTATAATCATAATCGCTTGGAGCCCCCTTGCTCAAGGTGCCCTGAGCGGAAAGTATAGCACAGAAAACGTACCGAGGGACAGAATAAGGAGCGGAAACGAAGTATTCAAACCTGTAAACATGAAACAAATAGAACGTCTCATAAAAGTTTTAAGAGAAATAGCACAGAGAAAGAAAAAGACTGTGTCCCAGGTTGCACTGAACTGGGTTATATCTCACGAAGGCGTGATTGCAATACCCGGAGCGAAAACCCCCGAACAGGCTGAAGAGAATGCAGGAGCTGCCGATTGGAAGCTTTCGGATGAAGAGCTTAAACTCATTGAAAATGAACTTTCAAAGATAGACATAGATTATATCTGACCTCCTCACCGCCCTGAAGGGCGATGGTTCCGAGGTCAAGAAGGTTATACCCCTTTAACGGGTGCTATTGAGCTGTATAAAAAGAGCGAACATAAAACCTTTATTATCGATTCTGGCTTAATGACTTTATCTCTGCCACAAGCGGCGAAGCTTTTAGATATCTAAGGAGATTTTTTGCTTTTTAACGATAAAATGTACATTTGGACATTCTCTTATCTGGAAATTATTTCATGGTCTTAAACATATAGCTGATAAAGCAAATTAAGCAGATTTTGGCTAAACCTAATGAAGAGGTATGGGCGTAGCATGCTTAGCGAAGATCAGGTCAAGTGGATCGTTAATGCTAAGCTTGAAGGAAAACTTACTAACAGGGAAATTGCAAGCGTGCAAGGCGTATCAACCAGAAGGGTACAGCAGCTTTATAGAGAATACAAAAGGAACGGCACATTGCATGTTCAGAAAAAAGCTGGGAGACATAAAAGGCCTTTGCCTGAGCAAGTTAAATATGAAATCATTAAGCTTTACAAAATGTACAGAGCCAATGCGAGCTATATCGGCAAAATTCTCAGAGCGAAAGGATACAGCATTGACAACAACAGGATCAACCAAGTACTCAAAGAGGCTGGTTTTGCAATGAGCGAGCCTAAAAAGTGGCACAGAAAGAAATGGATAAGGTATGAAAGAGAATGCTCATTATGGCACGTTGATTAGTACGAAATATAGGATCCAAGGGTTTATGGTTAATAGTTTATAAAGACGATTCTTCCAGGTTTATAGTTGGATATGGCGTTTATCCAACTCCGACATCTAAGTACTCAGTTGATGTATTGAAGAAGGCAATAGAAAAGTACGGCAAGCCTGAGGAGATTTTATCAGATCACGGAACAACTTTCTATGCTGTTGAATCGGATGAAAGGGATAAGGACTAACTGATTTTGAAAAGTTCTTGATAAAGGAGAAGATAACTTTGATAGTTGGCAGGGTAGACCACCCTCAAACAAACGGAAAGGTTGAGAAGTTCTTCGACATATTTGAGAAGAAGGTAAAGTTCTTCAATTCTGTTGATGAATTCATGAATTGGTACAACTTCATAAGGCCATATGGAGCCTTTGACATTGAAAGGCTTGAAACGCCAGCAGTTATATACTATAAAAGGCTACCTAAGAGAGAAGTTATAATGGACCCAACATTACTGGAGAACATAGGAGGGGTGAAATGATTTTTTGATAAAACACTAAAAATGGGCTTGTTGAGCTTATAAAAGAGCTTAAAAAGAAATTATTAACAAAAAGATTTTAATTGTTTTAAAGTAATATTGCATTAAACTTAAAGTAATGATAAAAACGAAACTTGTACGAATATATCTGAAAATGAAACATTAATAATGCTTATGATAAAATGTTCATTAAAAATAAAAAAATAAAAATTTAAGATATCTTTGCGGCTTCTTCTAAACTCTTTTTCGCAAGCTCAGGTCCTAATGCTATTTCAGCGAATGCGCCTATCAGCATCACGATGCCGGTTATGACAAAGATTGGCAGAAGCCCAGAAATTTTCCCAACAAAGGAAGCCAAGGCGAACGGAGCAATTATTCCGCCAAGCCTTCCAAATCCTACTGCTGTCCCCATTGCTGAACCCCTCGCTTTTGTAGGGAACATTTCGCCTATCTGCGGGTACAGGACGCCTGCAGCTGCATAAACAAAGAAATACATAAGCACTAGCAGAACAAGGAAAGCTGAAAACGATATTGCTGTCACAATCAGGCCGATTATTATGGAAAGAATTCCTCCTAGTCCGTAGGATAGGGTTATCGTTGGTCTTCTCCCAATTATATCAAGAGCCCATGACATAACGAAAACTCCAAGCACACCTGCCCCTGTCATAGCTGCAAGGAATAGTGCAACCTTTGACCCAGGAAAATCGAAGACCTTTGTCAGCACAAGCGAGATAACTGAAAAAGCTGAATAGTATGGCCAAGTCTCCGTAAAATTAAGCGTCCAAGCCAATATCAGCCTTTTCTTATATTCACCGAAAAGCCTTCTGTAACCACCTGCTTCTGACCCCTTGCTGAAATCAAGCTCTATGGGCTGTACTGGCTCCAGCTTTAAGCCTTTTTCAGTAGCATGCTTTTCAACGCTCTCTGCTATTTTCTCAGCTTCTTCAACCCTTCCTTTTGATAGCAGATATCTTGGTGACTCAGGCAATCCTATCCTGCCCACATATATTGCGGCAGCAATAACAACGCCGACAAGGAATGCAGTTCCAACCGCAAGTGAAGTTGGCAGCAAAGAGAGCAAAAGGGCAGCAACCAGCGATGCAACTACTGTACCCAAGTCAAAAAGCACAGCATTACCTGTTCCCGTAAAAAGTCCTCTAATCTTTGCTGGTGTAAACTCCTGCAAAGCTGCTATAGAAGCCCCAAACTCTCCTCCTACCCCGAACCCGGTAATAGCCCTGAGAGTTACAAACAGAGCATAGTTAAGCCCGTGTACTATGAACAATATTCCTACAAGGACGTCGCCGGTCATTATTATAGCTAGGCTTGTAAGGAAAAGCGTTTTTCTCCCTTTATTATCCGCTAAGTACCCAAGTATAACAGCCCCAAAAAGTTCACCTATAAGGAATATAGGGGTTACAGCCAGAGCTTCTATAGTGCTGAGATGGAGCAGTTTCTCTATTGTTCCTAGCTGAGTACCAGCTATGCTTACTGTAAAGCCTTCCAAAAATAGTCCGCTTCCAAGTATGAAAAGAATGTAATAGTGCCAGCGAGTTATAGGAACCCTGTCAAGCCGTGGAGGAATGTCAGTTACTACCTTCCCTTCTTCTTGCTTTGACATAAATATCATTATTTTTTTTTGCGGATATAAACCTATCTTTTTTAGTCTTTATAAAATATATAAAATAAAAATGTGATACTAATAATTTATCAGTTTCTCTGTCTTTTTATCGTAGAAAAGCATTTTATCTTCTACAAATATAATCTTTATGCCCATTCGTGCTTAAGCTTTACCAGCTCTGCGTACTGGGCCGTAAGCTTCGTGTTGTCCACTTTTATTTCCAGATAAGTTACAGCTCCCATGGGTTCAACGTTCTTGATCTTGGCATCCAGTCCCTGATCGTTAGCGATCGCTATGTATTCTGGCCTTATCCCCAGTATTGTTTCTGTTTCGTTATCGAACTTTATCTTTTAAATCAGAGACCCCTCAGTGAGGGCGGGTATTTTACATAATATATTTAAAGATAAAAAAAGATTTTATCCTGAAAGAAAGCGAGTGGAGCGACTGGATCCTCACCAATGCAGACGGTGAGTTGATCGTTTTCTGAATCAAACTTGTAAGGTTAAAACTTTAAGAAAAACCAGAAGTTACTGTTTACATATCTCAGGCATTTAAAGCCTGGGGATGGGCCTATCCAGCTGGTTTGGAAGATACGCTATTAGAAACGTCAGGTCAATGGGTTGAAGGTTTTGAAATACCTTTTATTTCAGATACAAAAAGGCCTTAGACCTGAACTGCGCGATGTTGCGCCGACGATTTCTTATATACTTAACATACCCGCGCTTTTGGATTCTGATGGAAAAGTTATATACGAAATTTTAAAATAATTCCTTCTTTTTTTAAGAATATTATAATAGTTGATGATTTTTTAGCTAAACATTAAAATGCTAAAACCAATAGGCTAACATGGAGAACTCGGAAATACAGCACCTTGCAAAACGGTCAAAGACAGACTGGTTAAAGGAAATTTACCTCTTCTATACACAGCTTGCGGCCGGTTCTTTATTGATAATTCCCGCTATAGTACTTCCTCTTTATTATAATAGCAGCGTTTCAACTGAAGAGTACATGTTCTTTCTTGAATTCCTTGGAATGCTTGCAGGTTCTGTATGTATTTCAGGAGCATCGGACAGGGTAGGAAGAAAACCTGCTTTAGCCATTTCTATAGCGCTTTACTCTGTAGGATCGTTTATTCCGTTTATAGATCGTTCTTTTTATGCTCTTATCCTTTCCATGCTTATAATGGGCTCAGGCATAGGGGCTAACGTACCAGTCGCTAATGCGATTATGAACGAGTTCTCTGAACCGTCAGTAAGAGGCACCGTAATGTCAATTGGAAACTCCATATTTAATCTGGGTTTTGTACTAGCACCCCTTTTCATATTTTTCTTTGGCGTAAAATTCATCTTTATTTTCGGGATAGTACAGCTAATTACTCTTGCCCCTATCCTCAGGATTCCAGAAACAAAAAAGCCTTCTCAAAATTCTGGTTTCAAAGATCTTTACAGAGGTGAACGCATTAAAAAAACGCTAGCAATATCGTTAGCAACTTTCTTTGTGTTCTTTGTCGTTTACGGAATAGTTGACTGGCTCCCTACGCTTTTATCAAGAGGATTGGTAAAAGTACCATACATACTCCAGAAAGACTACATACTCATAACTAACCTCGGAGCTTTCCTAGGAGCCCTATTCATGGCACCTTTAGTAGACAGGACAGGCAGAAGGATACTTGGCGTAGCAGTAAGCTCCGTTGCAGGCGTTGCAGAATTTTTAACGCTTTTATTCTCTAGAATAATGCCCGCTCTTGCGGTAGCGTTTACCTTTGTATCCCTGTTTTTCATGGAAGGTGCTCTGGCAATAGTAACAATAATGGCTTCTGAACTATACGATCACGACATGAGGGGGAGAGGTCTGGGAAATTCTCTTGCATGGGGTAGGATCGGCGGTATGACATCGCCCCTGGTTCTTGGCAGCGTTCTTGAAATATTCCGAAATCCTGGACTGCCTTTTATTGTCCTCGGCATGAGCTCAGTTTGCGCTGCAGTGCTTCTTCATAACCTGCCGGAAACCATGCAGATAAAGAAACTTTAGAATCATAAACCTTTTTCATAAATTATTGTAATGACCTGTTTCATTTTATAACGTTTAAAAGTTTTTTAGTAAACCTTTTAAACAAGTAAACATGTATTACCTGTATGACTGAAGAAGGAGAAGATAAAAATAAAGAAGATGAAAAGACCGTTACTATAAAGGGTGTACGCAGTGATCTTTTTAAAAAAATTAAGGAAATGGCTTACCAGAGCGGAAAAACTGTAGGAGAAATTACAAACAGAGCATACGAAAGTTTGCTCAACGGAGCCCAAGGGCTTGGAGAGATCTCTAGGTCGTTCCAGAAGGGCATTCAGGAATCCGGGTCGATTCTCATAAGTTCTCTGGATGAGCTTTCAGTAGACTCAAAGGAAATTCTTAGCGAAGGAAAAAGGGTAGTTTTCAGAAACATAAAGAAACTCACTCTTACATCTCTTGATGACGCAACAATAGAAAAATACATAGGCGGCATATACGAGGTAGAAGAGCTCAACGCAAGTGGCAACTTTTCCAAGATAAAACTTCTTGCCAGATGTAATCACGTAAAAAAACTTAACCTTTCACAGCAATAAACATTTGCATTATAAAAATAATTTTTATTTTTCTTTTTTGATAAAATAATTAATCTTCTATTGGTTCTCTCATTTCTTTTAGTTCTCCTTTGATCAACCCTTCAACTGATTCCTGCAATGTGTGCCCTTTTGGTAAATATATTTTTATGCCCATCTGTTTTAAAGCGTTGAAAGCTCCTGGGCCCATTATGTATGTTATGAAAGCATCTGGCTTCTGGTCAAAGATTATCCTTAAAAAAGCGCCGCCATGCCCTCCGTGTTCATGATGCCTGCGGTGCTCGTGTTCTTCATTTTCTTCTTTTGCGTGTTGGTTCTCGTATATCTTGTAACTCACTATTTTATCTCCGTCAACTTCAACAACCGCATAAAAAGGGGCTCTCCCTGGGTGCCCTGTTACCATTGAATTAAGCCCGTTATTTTCCTTAAGAGGTACAAATATTCTCATACAAAAAGGCTCGACAAAATAAGTAAAAAGGTTATCTATTTATTTTATTTTGAAATTATTTTAATGATTTTTGAAAGTTTCTGCTTTTAGATTTTCAAAAGGTTTTATATCTTTAATATTTAAATTAGCATATGACAACAGCGGTGCTTTTTGCATTACTTTCGTTAATACTGTTTACAGCGGGAGATGCATGGCTAAAGGTACCTTCTGAGAGACAAGGAGCGCTGAAAACTACCTTTTTTATAACCTTATTTTCTGCCATTATCCTTTTTGCCGTTTCTATATTTTGGAAAGGGACTTTAAACGCTAGCTCGATTGAGTTTTCAACGATTTCCGGGCTTCTTATGGGCGCGGGGCTGCTTTTCGTTCTTATTTCATTGGAAAAGGAGCAGATGTCCGATACCATGAGCCTGATACCTGTCTCTTATCTTGTGCCTGTTCTGTGGGGTTCGCTTGTTTTACACGAAAGCATAAATGTCTATGAGGTTGCTGGAGCAGTCCTGATATTTATGGGGACATTTTTTATCATGTTTAAAACTCTCAAGCTTAATTTCGGGCTTATCCCAGCCCTCATTGGTAACATATTCTGGGGGTTTCAACTTGTAGCTTTCAACTATGCCGTTTCCAGCTCATCTAACTATCCATTAGTAGGGGCTTTTGGAAATTTGATCTCATTCTTGCTGATACTTGTTTTTGTTATTTTAAGAAAAAGCTTTGATTTTGATAAAAGGTATGCATCTCAATCATTTATAATAGCGCTGTTGCAATCTTTTGCGCTTTTATCTGCGTTAATCGTTGAAGCGTATAAATATATGGTTGTAGGCTTTTCGGTTGTTGCCGCTGAGCCAGCATTGCTGACACTCATAGGGTATTTTGTTTTTAAGGATAGAATAAACGCCATTCAGCTGCTTGGTGTTCTGAGCATGTTTGTAGGCCTTTTTATTCTCTCATAAATTAGCTAAAACAAATTAGAAACGATTAATGTCCATTTTTGATTGCTTGAAAATTATTTCCGGCAGACTAGTTTTATTTATGTGAACTAATATGTGAGCAGGATTAAGGATATTAGGAAATCAGTTGACATAACACACATGTACGTTGGATTGGATCTTCATAAGGCAACTATAAATGCAACTGTAATGGATGAAAATGGCACTGTGTTAAATGAAGTAAAAATAAAGTCTGAACCAGATAGCCTAAGAAACTTTTCAGATTCAATACCACTTGGATCGGACATAGTAATAGAGAGCTCTTCAACATGGTACTGGGCATATAAGATATTATCTGAAAGGCACAACGTTACCTTATCAAACCCACTAAAGACCAAGGCAATAGCTGAATCAAAGGTAAAGACGGATAAGGTAGATTCTCTTACTCTTGCAAACCTGCTAAGGGGAGGATATATAGCGGAAAGCTACATACCTCCTATGGAATTGATGCAGCTAAGGGAGATGGTCAGGTACAGGGCAAGCCTTGTAAGAGTTAGGTCAATAATAAAGAACAGAATACACGCTCATTTGCTGATGTACAACATAAAGATCAATGCATCTCCTTTCACAAAGGAATTCATTAAAACTTTAAGAGAGCTGAACGATTACAAGATAAACGGCTACTTAAACGTCCTTGAAGTTTTAAACAAGGAAATAGATGACATATCTAATAGAATAAAGGAGATTGCAAATGACAATGAAGATGCAAAGCTTTTGATGAGCATTCCAGGAATATCGTTATACTCTGCGCTTTCCATAATCAGCGAAATAGGGGACATAAACAGGTTTCCAGACTCAAGACATTTGGTTTTATATGCAGTAGCTTCATCAACTCGTTCTTCAGGGAATAAAGTGTACCATGGACCGATAACAAAGCAAGGAAGCAGTTACTTAAGGTGGATACTCAGATTAAGTGGGCAAACATAAGGAAAGAGCCAAACGGAACAGTTGGCAACTTTAAACTAAAGAAGAAAAAGGGAAGCGCTAAAGCAAGTTCTAAAGCAAAGATGCTTAGGATAATTTACTGGGTGCTTAAAGAGCACAGGCCATATCAAAGTTAATGGGTCATGACCGCAAGGTTGGGGTTGAGGATGCTTGATGAACTAATTGCGGGCTGACGCGTTAACAGCTGATGCTTTGACACTGGGGATTGCCCCGAATGGGTAAGTGATATATCCCTCATGAAATGGCAGAGATACGCTAGCTCGCTCTATAAGCCATGACTAAAAATGCTAAATGACATCGTTCTAAACAGCATAATAGTTACTATTGAAACGCTAACATACAGAAAAAGCATTGCCGATAAATTAATAAGCAGCTCACATGGATATAAAAGGGAAAAAGTAACAGTTCAGTACGTGAAGTTTTTATTAACGATTGAAGCTTTAATCTCTAACGTATACGTTAAAATATTCAGATAGCTTTTATTTTAAGCACAATAAGACTTCACTAGCTTAAACCATGCTTTATTTTTGGCTTAAATCGCTATTTTTATAGCATAATAAGGTTAATCAGCGCAATTTGATTGCTTGCTTAGCCTTTCTAAAGCTTTTGTACATAGATTGCATTTAAAATCTAGTTTAAAATCTGGTAAGATAGCAAAAGCATCATAAAAATCAACAAAAGTTTTGATCTACTGTAACGGACGGGGCTTTGGGGTTAAAAGATGAACTTCCCCATTAAACCCCATAAAGTTAAACTTCAACGTAATAATTTTCTTCATATAACTTCTGGCACATAATTTTTTAGAACGTTTTTGCGGTCATCCCTGAAAATCTTAACAGCTTCAGGAAGGTTCTGGAGTATATCTTCAGCAGTCATTCCATCTTCACCTTTTCTAGCCGCAACAAGGTCACCAGAAAGCCCGTGAAGAAACACACCGGTTCTCAGAGCATCTCCGGGTTCAAGCCCTAACCCCATCATAGCAGCAACGGTTCCGGTAAGTACATCACCTGATCCAGCAGTTGCCATGCCTGAGTTGCCGCTCATATTTATGAATTCTTTACCGTCAGGATATGCAACTAAGCTGTGAGCTCCTTTAAGCACCACATAAGATTTTAGATTTTCAGCGGCCATTTTGACTGTATCGATTCTTTTTGACTCAACCTCACTTATGCTCATATTCATGATTCTTGCCATTTCACCTGAATGAGGGGTAAGGATTGTCGGCTTCTTTCTTGATTTTAACACTGAGACGTTTGCAGAAAGCGCCGTGAGACCATCTCCGTCAATTATTGCTGGCACATCAACTTCAGCTATAAGATTCCTAATCAGCGACTGTGCTTCATTATCAAGAGATACACCGGGGCCTAGAATGACAAAGTCTATCTCGAGATGTTCTATGAGCTCAAGTATTTTCTTTTTGTTTGAACTTGAAAGAGCGCCGTTTTCGTTTTCTTCCATCGGTAAGTAAACAACTTCGCTGGCCTTTGTTGCTATAAAAGGTATAATTGATTTAGGAGCTGCAAGCATTGAGTATCCTCCTCCGGCCTTAAGAAATGATAGAGATGAAAAATAAGGTGCGCCATAGTAGTTTCTTGCGCCTGCGACTACAAGAAGCCTACCGAAAGTTCCCTTGTGACCCCACGGCAGCCTTGGTGGAAGCTCTGGGGGTTCGTTGATTTCAACCTTTATTTCATCAGAATCGTAAAGTTCTTGCGGGAAAGATATGTGAGAAACGTACAGCTTTCCGCCATAGTTATACCCGGGATACAGGAGGTTTCCGAGCTTTGGAAGTCCAAAGGTCACAGTGCAGCAGGCTTGTACGGCCGAGCCATGGACCTTTCCGTCGTTTCCTCCTATGCCTGAAGGTATGTCGACACTGAAAACTGGTTTTTTTGCAAGATTTGTTTCTTCTATTACAGCCCTGTAGATCCCGGTTATGTTTCCGGAAAGCCCAGTTCCGAAAAGGCCATCAACGACAGCATCGCACCATGATAGTGCTGACCTGAATTCTTCAAGAATTTCATTTTCTCTGATTGTGCCTGAAATCAGGCCTATCTTCAAAGCGATGTCATAGTTTTTTAGGGCAGGACCTGAAAACTTTGCAGGATCGCCCACAACGAATGCCTTTACTCTGCCCCCACCGGAGTTAAGCTTTCTTGCTACTACCAGAGCGTCTCCACCGTTGTTTCCGGTTCCTGCGATTATAACGAACTTTTTGCCGAAGACTCCGAGCTCCTTCTGGATAACGCTGTATACAGCGTTGCCGGCGTTCTCCATAAGCAGCAAATGATCTATGCCGTATTTTTCAACAGCAATGGAATCAAGCCTTTTCATCTCTTCAACTGAGCTTACCTTCATCTTTTTACCACCCTTAAAGCATTAAAATTATTGGCCATAAATGATCAATAGTAAGAAAGTATATTTATAGTTAGTCGATGGTTATAGAATGGCTGCATCAAAGTTAGGACATATACATCATTCAGTTTTATAAAAAGTTTCAAGAAATTACAGCGGGTTGATTATAATATATTCGACGAGGTTAGCCAGCAGTTTACTCTGCGAGCGTATTGTTTAAAAACTGCGATGTATATTATAATGTAAAGTGAAGGACAAGCGCCTTGGGGAATTAATAATAAGTGCTATAAACGATTACGGAGATGAAATGCTGGCTAAGGCTCTATTGTGGCATATGGAAAACAAAAAGAAGATGAACATTGATGAAATATCTGAAAGGCCTGAAGAATTTGTAGCATTCCTCAAGGATGTTTACGGTCCTTTTGAACATTTTATTGAGGAGAGGATAATCGAAAAAATATCGCAGGAGTACGGCATCCCTAAAGAAAACGACCTTGTAACTATTATAAAGAAGCTCTATGAAAATAAAAGTTAGAGCAATGATTGTTTTACTCCATTAAAAGTTGAGCAGAAATAGCATTTAGTGTTGGAAGAGCGGTTAATATTTTCGTAAAAGCTTTAAGATTAACGTTAACTTTACAAGGTATAGCTTAAAAAGTGCATGATTTTTGCACTATAAAAATACATTTTTTACAGTTTAAAAGGGTAAACGTGCGTGACAAAGTTCAAATTTGTGAATATATGTGAAAAATTTGTTTCACTTTTTAATGTTTTTTACAATTTTGTTTCACAAAGACGTTTTAATCTGCATCATCATATTATATAGCATGGATGAATGTACTGAAAGGCATGTGCTTTCTATCATGAAACACAAAGGTATCAACGACATAACGGAATCAATTTCAAAGTTAACGGGTAATTTTGATATGTCTGAGGAAGATCTTTTAAGCAGCCTGGAAAATGCAGATCTGAATAAAGTCTACGACTTTGAGCCAATCATTGAAGAGATATCAAAGATAGGCAACGTAAAAAGGTGCGCGCGTGTTGTAGGGGAATCTGGCGCACAGTACGTTTTTGATATGCTTGCTGATTTGGACGGGTTCAGGATAGCCGTATACATAAAAATCGGCAGGCCAAGCCTTAAAGAAATAATAAAGTTCCTTACAGCTGTATACGATGCAGGGATAGACGACTGGATATTTATAGCTTTCCCCGTTACCGGAAAGGACTTCTCCTCTTACTCAACAAACATAATAGAAGCTAAGGACTTAAACGACGCAGTAAAAAATTTAAGGGTTGTTCTAGAGGATAAAAGAAAGGGTTATCAGCTGCAGTACTATAATCATAATTCTGGTAACGTTCTTTAACTGTTTTATGTAGCTTCTATCGAGGTTTGGCCTTTTCAGAACTGATACGTTCTTCATAAAAAAGGCAAAAAGAATAAGAGAGAACCCAATGTACAACAGGTTAAAAATTTTGAAAGAAATCAACAGCGCTGTTTCAGCTACCAGCTGAGCAACAAGCAGCACCTTCAGCAACTTTATCGCATTATCTTTTCCGTAAGCCACCGCAAAAGTAATTACCCCTGTTTTCTTATCACCTTCATAGTCAAATATATCTCCAAGATTTATAGAAAAGTCCCCCCAGAGCATCAATATCAACGCCATCAGAATGACTCTGACCGAAAAGCCTGTTATGGATATAGCTGTGAGCGGCGCTATGAAAACGCCAAGGCTGCTGATCCCTATCTTTGACCACCACCTAGACTTTGCTCTTATACTATTTCCTGAATAAGCATATGCTAAAACCGCGGAAACGATCAGAAAAGCTTCAAAAAAAAGGTTTATGAAATAACCAAGAACGAAAGCCAGCACATATGACACGATTATAAATAACTGCGCAGTCCTTTTGCTGACCTTTCCCGACGCGAGAGGTCTTTTAGGGTTGTTTATTCTGTCTTCTTCAAGGTCAAGCAGGTCGCTTAATGTGTAGTTTGCCAGAGATATCAGATAAACTGACAAAGTTGAAATTATAAAGATAGAAGGTGATATCCTGAAACCTGAAACGGTAAGCAGCGTTGCATCAAAGGCCACCACGTATACAATAACGCTTAACCTGGCTTTAATAAGTGACAGTATTTCAAGCATTTATATCACCTTTAGGCTTTACAATGTTGTAAACCGGATCTTCTTCTCCTTTTTCGAACAACTTTTCAAAAACGCCATCGAGCTTTTCTGCGAGAGTCGGACTTTTGAACCTGAAAGCAACAAGCGGTGAAGAGTCAAAAGGATCTGGTATTTCAATGCCTATTTCTTCTCTGTCAACGATAATAAAGCTGAACTGCACATTGCTAACTTTTATCTGCAGGTTTGGTGAAGAGAGCAAATAATTTAAAGTTTCTACAAGTGTATTATCGAGATTAAGATAAGAAAGGTTGGCGAGCCTGGCAGCTACAGCCTTTCTATCGCTTATGATCTTTACATGAACACCTTTTTTAACCGCTTCTTTAAGGTACTTAAGGATCACCGGATCGCTGTACTTTGTGGCTATCTTTATGATCCTTTTTGCGTTAACTAACAAAGACAGGTCCGAAGACAGCGATTTCCAGTCAGTATAGACCCTTATTGGTTCAAAGTTAGATAGCCCCACCATCTCTTCTAGGTCCTTCAGGAGTGTATAAGAAAGTTCGTCTCCGTTATCCCTGTTGAGCAGCTCCGTTATGCCTTTTATCTCGTTTTCCTTTGAAAACCACTGAAGCAGTTTGTCCTGTACGCTGTAAAGAAAATAACCGAAGGGACTCAGGTAGTACTTTCCATCTTTTTTTACAGCTATACCGCTATCCTTAAGCTCCCTGAGCGCATAGTAAAACGTTCTCCTTTCAAGGCCTAAAGACTTTAACGAGCTTTCACTTGCGTCTATACCATTATAGAGCGCTTTGAAAAGCTTATAGTTGCTTCTTTTTGAGAGCACCTTCTGTACTATATAAATTTTGTCTTCTTCCATATATAGCAAATAACATTACGCACTTTTATTTTTTACTGATTATGTTATGTATTACCGTTTATTTAATAAAAAACGCAGGAAAATCCGCATCAATCTACTAAAAAAATTAAAGCAGCGTTTGAATTTAA
>Ga0208548_100351_pt1 | contig 19625 bp, 19 predicted proteins | sample ECH_Chost_MetaG_FD_187133 | JGI IMG/M metagenome (GOLD analysis project Ga0208548, IMG submission 187133) | Hot spring microbial mat communities from Yellowstone National Park, Wyoming, USA - ECH_C host_MetaG (SPAdes) (version 2) | ecosystem: Environmental > Aquatic > Thermal springs > Hot... | reverse complement strand
CACGCTCAGGTGTGCGGCCACGTGGTTCACGCTCAGGTGTGCGGCCACGTGGTTCACGCTCAGGTGTGCGGCCACGTGGTTCACGCTCAGGTGTGCGGCCACGTGGTTCACGCCACCCTAGACCCCCATCCCGCCTCCACCAACGCCAGTCCCAGTCTTGTTCACGTGGTTCACGCCCATCATTCCTCCCCTGGCCGACGCGGCCCATATCTTTCTCCGCGGTCCGAGCCCCAAATATCGGTATGAGTGTGTACCTGTCCTCCAAGGTGGCCACGCGGGCCTCTTGATCCTCCATCAGCCTCCTATTATAGTCCTCGACGTCGAGTTCACGGGTTGCCTCGCCACCCCCAGCATCTGATTGGTTGGCTTCCCCCTCCTCTACCTCTTCGGTGGTGGCAGCCGCGTCGACGGGTTCGATTCTCGCTTCGAGGAACTCTGTTTTGGTAAAGTCGCTGAAGAGCGTCCTCAGTATGGGTATCTCGCCGAGCCTGCCTTCCGGGAGTGTCTGCTTTATAGTCCAGCCCAACTTCTCACCCGTCACAAGCTTTGAGCCCTCATACTGGTAGGTCTCAATTAGTTTACCCTCCGCGTCGTAGAGTGCCTCATCACCCTTCAGTCTAAATATGTTTCGCACCTTATACATGGGCGTGGTCTTCCCCTCGATTTCAACGGTGATGTCCGGCTCAGCGTTGGGTGATGGCGGTGTTGCGACATACATATCGGTGAGCGGTCGACCCATCTGATCCACCAGGGGGTTACCCTCGGGGTCGAAAAGCTGACTCCTGTAACTCGCGGGTGCTGTGAGCTGCCACTCAAACCCCCACTTCTGGGCGCCTCCGAGCTCCTCGTGACCGTAGAACCAATTTTCATGGGGCACATTCACGCGCCCGGCACCCTCGGTTCCCTCCCGCCACCTGAAGCTAAGGTAATCCTCGCCTGCATCTGGCCTGAGCGTACTCACTTCTTGGTCAAAGAGGAGCTGGCGGATCACGGGGCGCTTCCCGAGGCTCCACCGGGTGGGTATATCCCGTTCACCCGTCCTGCCGCCGTAGAAGTCGTATGACACCGCTTCGCCCCCTCTCTCTTCGGGTGGGGCGAGGTAGAAGTCGCGGGTGTCACCGGGGCGAGGACCACCGCCCTTCAACGTCCACTCAGCGTTCTCCCCGAAGTCGAAGGTCGTGGTATGCGTCAGCAAGGCGCGCTGACCGCCGAACTCACTGTAAAGCTCGCTGCCCCCGACTGTAGCCTTCAGTGTGTCTCTCGGGATACCTCGTACGTCACCATACCCCTCCACACTCGTCAGAACCTCGCCTCCAGGGAGTGATTCAGAGGGGGTGTAGCCGTGCAGTATGGCGTTGCCAACCTTCGAGCGGAAACCGGATAGGATACCCCCCTCATCCTCGGCGGGCGTTAAACGGTACACCGCGTCAAAGAAACCCTTCTTAACTGCCCCGAAAGCCTCTGGGGCGAAGCCGAAGGCGGCGCCGATAGCCGCAGCCTCCGCGAGCTGGGTGGCGTTCCGCGTGAATGGGAGTGTGAGGACCACGTTCGTAGCCGACCCCCCGAGCACGCGTGTACCCACGCCGAGCAGAGCCCGCGACGAGCTCGATAAAGCGGAGAGGTCTCCCCCCGCAAACGATGTAGCCATCCTGCCTAACCCCGCCTCGATTATGCTCCCACCCACAGCCCCCGCCGCGCCGAGAGCGCCGCCGATCGCTGCCTCTAGGCCCACCTGCTCGAGGGACTGCCACTTACCCGTCGTGAGCTTACTTGAGAGTTCACCGGTCCCCACGTTGAGGGCGGCGCCGATAGCCGCAGCCTCCGCCAAGGCTTCGGGGGCGACTGCGAGGTCTGCGCCCCCCGTGAACACCGCGCCCAAGCCGAGGGCGACAGCTGTACCCGCTATAATAGCGGATTCGACGGGGTGCCTCTCTATTTCCCTGCCGAGCCACTCAACCTTACGCTCAACCTTACTAAGCGCTGCGTCTGGGTGCCGGACCATCCACTTCGCATCAGAGTACACGTCTTTCGCAGCCGTGGTTGCGTCGTGACCAAGAGTGCCCATAACATTTTGGACATTTTGGGCGCCTCCCATCAAGTCGTTACCCACAGTTGTGAAGGCATTCTGAACGTCCGAGCCAGCCTTCTGGGCGCCTCCCATCAAGTCGTTACCCACAGTTGTGAAGGCATTCTGAACGTCCGAGCCAGCCGTGGATAACCAACCCCACAACCCCCCGCTTTTACTTGAACCCGAAGGCGAGCCTGAGCTGCCAACGGGCTGCGGGGTGTTCACGGTGGCGTCCTGTACATCTTCACCTTTTGCCTGCCTCCCCCTACTAGCGGCTCTGCGCTCAGCCGATAAGTTGGGACCCCTACCATGGCCCAGGTGCGCGTTCGTGGTGTCCTCCTCAGCCGCCCCGCGCCGGGAGGCAGGGTGCATACTCATAGGTTGAGCCTCCGACGTGGAGGTGCTTGTCGAAGTGGTTGGTGCAGTCGACGCCCCACCTGTGCTGCCCACACCCAGATCGCCGTGGCTTAGCCTCGTATCCATAATTGGGGGTTTACTGTTACCTGTACCCGTTCTCACACGCCTGGGGGGCGTCCACCCCGTCGATCCCCCACGTCGCCCCGTGTTAGTCTTCCCAGTGATTGTTGTGCGGATGCCACCAGTCAAAATGGGCTCCGGCAGAGGTGTAGGCGCCTGATCCCCACCACCACTACCCTCACCTCCTAATCCGAGCGCTGAGAGTATGCCTAGATCTATGTGGCCTCCGACTTGGGGTTGCGGCCCGGATGTCATCCGCGGCCCGGATCCCAGATAGTAGTGCTTGGCGGGTGGCGACACCGGGTTGACTATGTCTAGGAGGCGGTGTAGGGCGGGTGGCGACACGTGGCCACCTTTCCCACCGCTGCCTCCACTACTACCGCTCCCACCTAATCCGAGTCCGAGCGCTGAGAGTATGCCTAGATCTATGTCTTGGTGCTGCGGTGGTCCCGGTTTCGACGTGGATCCCACGTAGTGTTTGGCGGGTGGCGACACCGGGTTGACTATGTCTAGGTGTGGTGGGGGTGAATAGCGCGCCCCCACGTGGCCGCCACCCTCACCCTCCCTGTACGCTGCGAGCCTGGCCTGCTCTTCTTCGGCGGCCGCCTGGTTCTGCCTCTCCCCTTCAATCTGTTCGTAGGGTAAACCTGGCCTCATACATCCCCCTTTTTCTTTCGAGGGCTAAAATATGCTTCCCGCCCGAGTGGGCGGGGCCCGTCTCTTCACCTTCTTGTGAATGCGAAGTAGAGGATGGTTGCGATAGCCACCACGAAGAGAACGTAGAATAACAGCTGTGCGGGTCCGGGTGTTAGGGCGCCCATCGCGGGGAGGGCGAGTATGAGGATGAAGAGCGCTAGGTAGGTGTTCTGGCTCTTCAGGTAGACCATGATGGAGAATATACCCATGACGAAGGTGATGAAGAAGTATAGTCCAATCACGCCCGCGTACACGTCGACAACGGCCGGGAAGATGCATCCCTCTTCGAGCTGCTGTAGCGGTGTGGGGGGAAGCAGCCCGGGCGCGCACACATTTGTCGTATTATATATGGGCGTAGATTGACCCGTAGTCTGCGGGGAGGCAGCCCCCCAGAATACGGTTATGTTGGCGTACGCATTCTGAGGCCAGCTGGCGAGCACCTCGGGGTTGTTTGTGAAGGACAACCAGCCCGCGAGGGCCCCGTTTAGGTAGACGCCCGACACGTTCACGTTGTTCTCGTAAAGGTAGAGAAAGGCCGTGCCGTAAGCCGTCCCGGGTGGGGCGTTGAATAAGAAGTAGGCCGAGGATTGCCGGCTGCTTATATCGTACAGGTATGGCTGCGGAACGGTGAAGTTGGCGTACAATAGGTATACGCCGGTCTCGTAGTGCTCGGCCCATAAGTCGAAGGTATACCAGGAGATGAGACCCCACGGCTGAGTCTCCGAGTTTATCTCTATGTGTGGACTCGTGGACTCACCGGTGTACACGGATGCCTGGGTGTATGTCCAGGAGGTGCGCCCCCACACCCGGGACATCGCGGTCTCGGCGAGCGTAGCGTTAAGCGGGGACCCGCCCGCATACTGCTCGGCGAAGTAGGCTACGAGCATCGCCTTGTACGTCGAGAAATCGGTGTCTATGTACGTCTGATTGGCGTACACCCACAGCCTATAGGCGTCCGGAATCGAAACGTATCCCAGGGGAAGCACGGAGAAGCCCGGGAAGGGCGTCATACCCCAGTGAATGGTGCTCAGAGCGTCCTCGGCCGCTGTCAGGTAGGCCTGCGTACCCGTAGCGTGGTAGGCGACCATGAGCGCCCACCCCGCCATGGCGGTCGTGTCCAGGAAGTAGGGCTGCTCTGTCCTGATCAGGTAGCTGCCCTGTATCGAGGCGGTCTCGGATAGGATCGGGAGGTAAACGTTAGAGGGTCCGTTGGTTGAGTCGTACAGCACGTACACTGTGTCACCCGTCGGCACCGAGACCTGCAGCTGCACCTCCAGAGCCCACCCCTCCGGGATCTGCTTGTTAAGGTTCAGCGTGTAGGTGTACGGGTAGAACGGAGGCGAGCCGCTTCCACCCTGCAGGCTGACGGTTTCGCCGGCACCGGCTGCAAGCGTGTAGGTGGTGCCGTTCGGCGCCACTTCGTCGAGCGTTACCGCGTAGGTGCCCGATACGCCTGCGGTGTTCGCGTTCATGTAGAAGGTCACGGATACGGGGCCGTCGAGATAATAGTACGCCTGCGCGGGCGGGTTCTGGAAGAAGTTCGCCGACACTGTTCCCCCGCTCATCACGACCCCCACACCCATTGTGGAGGTGGTGTTGAATATCTTTCCGTACGTTGTCACCCCGTTCACGCTCGATATACCGGAGTCCTGGTGGAAGTACTCAGTTTGCGGCTCCGGATAGAGTGCGGGGGTGAGGGTGTACGTGGCCGCGGTGGCCGCGGAGGGGATCGTGAACTCGTAGTGCCAGAGGGAGGGGAACACGAAGGGAATCTGAACGCGTGAGGGTCCGTTGGATGAGTCGTACAGCACGTAGACGGTGACGCCGCTCTGCGCGGCGACGTTGAGGTGAACCTCAAGCGCCGCGCCGTAAGGAACCACCGCGTTACTCAGCTGTATCTGCGCGGTGTAGGGGAGGAACGGGGGTGAGCTGGCCCCTTGGCCCAGGCCTACGGTATACGTAGGGGATGCGGCGAGCTGGGTGTACACGCTCTGGGCGTTCACGTAGCCCACGGTCACGGAGTAGGTGGCATAGGAGGGTTGATTGGCGTTCATGTAGATCGTCACGTTGAGTAGGCCATTCAGCGTAAAGCTTCCACCCGCGAGGTATGCCTGGCTGTTCGGGGGTGACTGGAAGAAGCTCACCGCGACCGTGTTGCCGCTGAGAACGGTGCCCACACCCATTGTGGAGGTGGTGTTGAATATCTTTCCGTACGTTGTCACCCCGTTCACGCTCGATATACCGGAGTCCTGGTGGAAGTACAGCGTCTCGGGTTCGCTGTAGGTTGAGGATGTCGCCTGGTATTTTTCCAGGAGGTTTGCGGCGTAGCTTATCGCGTTGAGGTAGGTGGTGTTCACGTCCCCCTGCGCCACCGTGTACCTGTAGAGCATGTAGCTCGCGTTAACGAATCGGGCGAGGCTCGACACGTAGGTTCCGTTCCCCTCCGACTGTATCATCCTGTAATAGTAGTTCCATACGCCTATACCCGCGCGGAGCGCCTGTGGGTCGTTTGTGTTTATACCGAACCCCACTAGGTCCTGAGCCACCTCGCCCGCATAGTAGTTGAGGCCTATGTTAGTGTTATTCCACTGGTTCAGGTTGTCGCCGTCCAGGAAGTTGGAGTAAACCGCCATGTTGGTCCAGTCATAGGAGTCTACGAAGACCCACTTCTGCGTGTAGCTGAACTCCCCGCCGCTCAGCGCGTAGCCCCAGCCGATCTGAACCCAGTGGAGGAAGTCGCCGCTCCCTACGTAGGTGTTGTTCTCGTAAACAGTGTTCCGTACCTGGCTCGGCGGCGTGGCGGGGTTGAACTCGACGAATATCGCGTCGTTGCCTATCCAGTCCGGGACGCCGTGCATACCGATGGCGAACCAGTTCTGGTTCCAGTCCCCCGTGGCGTTCCCGTACTGCGGCTCGTAGTTCTTGGATAGATCGTTCGGGCCCTGGTTCGGCCTGATCCAGCCGACGCCTGGGAAGTAGAGCCACGCGTAGCCCGACCCTATCGTGTCCAGCCCGTTGAACGCGTTGTACACTACCCCCGAGATAGGTGCACCCGAATAATCGTTTACGGTGGTGTTCACATAGACGTAGTTTGCGCCCGGCTGGAGTACGTAGTCTATCGTGACGTTGAACGCGTTGTTCGTGTACGCTTCCCTCATCACCACGTCGGCTCCACGCGTGAACATCGTGTAGGAGGTGGTGCCCACGAATGCGTTCAGTGCGACGTTATCCATGTAGACGCCCACGGGGGTACCCGCGGGGGTGGACGCGGTTGCCGGCGGGCCCGAGAAGCTCAAGGCGGAAACCGTTTTACCCTGAGCAAGGCTTGAGCCGGGTATCACGTATTGCGTCCAGCGTCCTGGGGCCTGCGTTGGGTGGGGGGGCGCCTCGCTGAAGCTTGAGGTGGTGCCGTCCGTGTAGGTTACGGTTACTGTTATGTTTTGCGCCTGCTTCGAAGAGGCCAGCCAGAACGTGATGTTTGCCACCTGAGAGGTGGGCACCTGCACGCTCAGAGTCTGCGCGACGGATTCACCAGCTTCGAACTGGTAGCTGTTCGGCGGGGAAAGGTAGTATGTGGTGTTCAGAGTGGGTGAAACACTCCATGGGGGGCTCTGCGAGCCCGAGCCGTCGAAGCCGCCGTCCTGGACGAGCTGCGTGTAGCCGTTGTCGATCTGGTAGCCCACGCCGTTCGCGAATATCGTGGCGCCCTGTATGTAGGCCAGCGTGAGTGTGGGGTTCTCGTTCGAAGACACCCGGAAGGCGTACTGGGGGTTACCCACACCCAGCGTGGGGTTTCCCCGGAAAATGTACAGGTTGTTTCTCGCAACCATATCGTATGGAGGTATGTTCGATACTATGCTCGGAGTTATCTGCACGCACCTCTTAATCAGGTAGCCGCCGACATCGTTATGCAGAAGGAACCCGAGGATGTTCTCTTCCTCTGAGACGTAGGGGGCGTAGTCGAAGCTCAGAGCGTAGAGGGCTTTCGCTTGGTCATCCGTCCACCAGTTATAGGACACCGAAGGCGCTTCGTGTAAGGCGTAGAAGGGAGAGCAGGGGGAGGGCGAGTAAAGTTCAGAGATCATGGTGTTCAGCCCTGCGGGGTAGAAGGGGAACTCGAACGAGTTCACCTGGTTCAAGCCAGGTCCTAGTGGGGGTGGCGGTAGAGGGCTGCTTCCCGCCGCTAGAGAAGCTGATGCTACTACCCCCAAAACGAGCAGCACTAAGAGCGGGAGGATCCGTCTAAGCACGATTTATGCTATGTAGCGGCTGACAAAAAGCCCTTCCACGAATAGCTCATAGGGGGTGAGGCCTGCTCATCATCTTGTCAGCCTTCATCCACCATCACGGTGATGAGCGCGAGAAAGAAGATGACGCCTAAGAACGCAAGCACCGATAGGGCGATCCCCAAAAAGAGCGTCCTCCGCCCGCCGAACCTCCACTGAATAATCCCCGCAGCCGCGGCCGCGAAGACGAATAGGGCGTAAAAGGGCGTCAGAGTATAGCCGCTTACGGAGGAAGCAGCGTCGAAGACCAGCGCGCCAAGCGCGCCACCAGCCAAAGTAAACAGGAGTACTTTAGCAGCGTATAGCGCAAATTTTACAATCGCTCGCACAATTGTTTTACATGGATCTTAATCTTAAATTTTTAGAAAAGGGGTGGTTGTTCAGGTGACGATCAGCGTGATCGGTAGCTCCACTATCTGGTCGCCGAACACATATTCGAGTATCGCGGTGTATCTCCCTGGAGTCGTGTTCGATGTGGCGGCAAACGATACGCGGTAGAGGACGGGTCCGACCTGCGCTTGGAGTGGGGTTACACTTGCCATTAGATTCGTGGTGTTGGTGGCCACCTTCAGATAGCCGTAGTTACCGAGTAAGCCGAACGGTGTCTCTTCCTGAGTCAGGTTGAGCACCTCAACGGGGATGCTGACAGTCGAGCCGCGGGTCAGGGTGACGCTGGACACACCCACCGCGATCACCGGGTTGGGTATGTTGAAGAACGCGTACTGTGGGCCGCTCGGATCCTCTATCGCAGCATCCACTATCCACCAGTCGGAGGGTGACTGCGTGTTGTAGGTTGTGAGCTCTATTCCGAGGGTGTATAGCGCGGTGGATGAGAGGGTGCCGAGGTTCACCGTTATCGTCGTCAACTGATCCACCCCTCCCGTAACGGTTCCACTGTATATCTGGTTGCCGTTGAGGTAGACATATATGTCGCGGAGGTAGGCGTCCCCCTCGTTTATGACGTTGAGGTAGAGTGTGTAGGTACCGGACGGGTAGAGACCGTTCAACGTGAATGTGTGCGTCACCACGGAGTGCCCGGTGCCCTCGAAAACGTAGTTGATGAACGGCTGCACACCCATGTTAATGGTGGGGTCATTCTTGAGCACGACCAGGTTGAAGTAGGTGAGTAAGGCGGCGAGGTACGCCTGAGTCGTCTCCTGGTTGGTGGCTATGATGCCCTGGAACTCCGCGGGCATCCCAAAGGACCTGATTACCGAGGTAAACCAATCCGACGGCACCTCCTCGCACCCCACACTGCTCGACATGTTCCAACCCACGAATGCGCCGCCGGTTTGGCCTGGTCTTGAGAACACATAACACGTCCCGCTATTTTCGGCGTAATCAACACCCTGCGGGAGGCCCGAGGAATACCCGGTCTGCACACCCCACTGGGTGTCGATCAGCGTCTGCACTAGATCGTTTGCGAGTGTTTCAAAGTTTACCCCGTCGTAGCTGGTCACCCCGTACTTATAGGCGAGTAACGTGTAAAGCTCGGCGGCTACGGCCGTTCTCACACCGCTACCCACACCGGTGTTAGGGGAAAGGGAAGTAGTAGCTGTGGGGTAATACACAGATGCTGGATAAGGTCCTGTGGTTGTAACCCACCCCTGCGTGTAGAGATCCGCAGCGAACTGCTCCGGTGAAACGTAGCTTCCGTGCCAGTACACGTCGGCGGCGGAAGGCCCATACTGATTCAGCACCTGTACGGCGGTTTCACCCATAACAAGCGGGTCCGAGCCCCAAACGTAACTCAGATACAGCGACAGATCCAAGCATATTTCGCTTTTATACGGGTATATGGTTCCATATCCACTGTTGCCGAATATTACTGGTCCACTCTTATAACAGTCTTGATATGTCCCTCCGCTGTTACCGTTATCCTGGTAGTTGTAGGGGAGGCTTTCACCGTAGAACCAGCTGGGCTCGTATGTATCCGCCATTATACCATAGTAGCCGGTAAACCCCAGGCTGTTGAGCTCGTTCAGTACAGTGTTCCCCAGCCAGTCATAACCCGTGCCCTCGATGTTCAGGACCCCGGCCTCGCTCCACTTCCACTCCGACTGGAGACCGCTCCTCGTGGTATAGCGCATTGACCCCAGCATGGCTACCGGGTTCGTCACGAAGTTGCTCGCCGGCTCGCTGAAGTCGAAGCCGTTCGAGTCGGAGCCGCCGCTGGGCACATAGAAGCTCCCCAGGTTCACTGTTAGCGCCCACGTGACCCCGTCATCCGCACTCGTCACGCCTTTTGCGAACTCGTCCTGACCCCACCAGAGGTTAATCGTGCAGGGGGCCGAATCCATCGCGTCCAGCTTCACGTATACGAGCTCCGTAGCGGCGTTAGGCCAAGAAGTGTTCACCGTCAACCCCACGTCTGGTAAATTCAGGCCGTTATAGCAGTAGCCAGTAAGGGTATACTCGAACACATCCTGCTCCCAGCTTCCGATTGACTCCCCGTTGATGGCGGTGTTGTTGAGGCCAGCCGCAGCCCACCCCTCCTGCGTGCTTGAAACCGTGTACTCTATTGAGAGAGGCATCGCGGCGTACTCGCTCAGCGCGGCGGAGCCGCCGGGGTTGACCTTCGCTAGACGGATGAGGTACTCGTAGGCGTACTGGATCGCGTTGTAGACGCTGTCGTTGCTCGGTTGCGCGGCCGCCAACTTAACATAGCTCATGCTCAGCACCGCTAGACTTCCCAGTAACAGCATGGCCACCAATACCGTTGCCTTCACCTTTCCAAGACCTGTACTGTTCCCCGTGACCGAAAATAATGAAAACAGCTTTTTCCTTCGCATACCATAATCGTAGAAAAGATGATAAAATATGCTAGTTCCGGGTTTTCAGGGTTGGAGCGGAGTAGAAGCTGCGGACGAGTTCCGGGTGGTACCTTCTGAAGTGGTTCACGACGCGGGAAGCGTAGACGTAGGGATCGGGGCAGCCCTCCACCCTGCACATGTAGCCTGACCGGTAGGGCACGGAGTGTCGCACTATGACGCCGCTGCGTCTGAGCGACCTCTTGATGATCTGCCGCTTCTTCACGTTCGTCGCCCCCCGAGCTCGCCGGCCGCCGCGAGGAGGAGCTGCGCGGCGACCCGCCTCGCCAGGGGGGAGGGCGGCAGGGGGCGCACGTATCTTGGCGGCACAGCGGTCTTATTCCTAGGTCCCCAGCGTAGTGGGCGGCCGCATTCCGGGCAGAGGCGTCCTTTTACCGCTTGGCGGCGCCACGCCTGGCAGGTTGTGCACCACCGCTTAGCCGTCGCGGATCCACCCCCGGTCTTCTGGTGAATAACGCCAGCCCCTTCTCTTCATCGCTTCGTGCAGGCGACGCCACTCCCCGTAGGGTAGGTACTGCTCGGTTCTGGCGAGCGCTCTGCCGGCCCCCGCGTAGCAGAGGCGGACTCCTTCGGGTAGCGGGGGTTCGATCTTCGGCGAGGCGACCACCACTAGGTTCCTCCTCTCCTCCTGCTTCACCCGAGTGTGCTCCTCCCTCCAGTGCTCCTCGAGGAGCCTGTCCCTCCTCGCGGCGTCCCCGCTCTTCGGGTAGAGGTCGGGGGCCACGATGTTCTGGAGCTCCGCCCTCCTCCTGCGTATAGCCTCGTAGCTTATACGCCCACGATCCTCCGGATACACTGAGAAGTAAACCTCGATGAAGTCCTTGGATGGGAGGTCCCTCGTCGAGGGCTGAGTCTCGAGCAGCTTAGCCACCTTGAGCCACGTGGCGAGACCGGGCACGCGAAACCCGGCGACGCGTGCCGCATCGAGCTCCGCGCGCTTCTTCTGAACCCACTCCTCTTCCACTGGGGCGCACCCCCGAGCCTCAGCACCTTCGGCGGACGAAAGGCCGGCTTACCAAAAAACTCATAGGACCACCACGGCAAGGGCTAGAAGAAGCTTGGCTCTGCACTTCACATCCCGGCCAAAGACGAGCCAGGACAGGTAGCAGCCGCACTGGGAACGCCCGACGCATTCACCGCACAATCCACTCACCCGGACGCGGTATATCCTCGACGTGGCCACAGCGGCGGCAGAACCAGAAGCCGAGCCGCCTGTTCCAGGAGAGCCGTGAACAACTACAACCGCACAGATAGGAGATGCACGCGTCACACATTTTCGGCGTCCTCCTCTCCCTGGCGGCCTAGGCTGCTCCCCGTGTGGATAGCCTCGGCAAGGCTGTCCGCCGCCTCGAAGAGCTCCCTAAGAAGATCCTCAGGCACCTGCAGCGTGCCCCTCCTGGACTGGATGTAGGCGAAGAGCTCCTCCAGCGCGGAGACGGGCACGGCCACCACGCCGGCCCCACCCAAGCTTGGACGCTGATCCGAAGCGTGATTATTCCTAGCCATCTCTTCTCACCGCGTCGCGATCGGGGTGTGAGCGCACACCGTCTGGCGGACGTATTCTAGAAGCTGCTGGGCGCGGGGTGTGGCGTGGTAGGCGTCGCCTCTGCGCTGCAGGTAGCCTTCCCGGGTCAGCCGGCGTATCAGGTAGTGCGTCCTCCTGGTGCGCTTGCTCTGGCTGAAGAGGTGGCGGAGGTCTGCGGGCGTCGCCCCCTGCTCGCGTGATGCGAGTGTGAGGGCGAGGATGGTGCGGAGGTCCATCTTCAGCATTCCGCGGCTTGCGGGGAGCCGCATGGGGCTTAAGGCTGCGAACACGGTCATCGATGCGCTCACCTCCCGTCCGCGAACAGTTCGTCGGGCTCCGCCCAGCCCACTACTCCACACCTCCACGCCGGGCCCCCTCCCCGCTCGTGTCGACGCCTGCGGATGTCGGCGAGCACAAGCCGACGGGCGCGGGGTTGTTCGCCGTCTTCTTCAAGTAGTAATGCATCCTGATACTCGCAGCCTTCGACAGCACCTCCTCAACCGCCTCCCCTTCATCTACACCCTCATACACGTAGAAGGTCAGCTCCAGCACCCTGCTCCCCACAACCTCCGTAAGCTTCACCGAAGAGAGACGGGTCAGGCGTCCATCACGACTCCTAACACCGGAACCACTCACTGATGTTCACCCCCTTCATCACTACCATCTGAACCCTTCCCCTCCTCACCACCCATTAGCTTCTCCTTGACTTCCCCTAATAGCTCCTCTTCCTCGGGTGAGAGCTGCACCTTCAATTTATCGATGCGCTTCAGGAGGGCGACGAATTCATCGGACTTAAAAATCAGCTCCACTAGTCCACACCCTCCAAAGCGTCATAGATAAGACCGCATTCCTTACACTTGTAGAGGCTTGGAAATTCTCCTAGAATTTCCAGAAGCTCGCCTTCGCCACCGCAGTAAGGACACATCAGGCGTCCACCTCCCACAACTTCTCGCTTGTTTTCTTGAACAGCGACTCAAGCTCCGGATCCAGCTGGACTTTGAGTTTGCCCAGTGTTTTGATTATGTTAAGCATCTGAGCCTCCTTTTCCTTGTACCACTTCTTCTGTTCTTCAAGAGGAGGAAGTATGTAGTCGTAATCGAACTTCTGAGGATTGAACTTCCTGATCTTAGGAGCACCGGAAAGTATCTCCTCGCACACTTTCCTTAACTTCGCTTTGAGACGAGGCTCGAGAAGTTCCTTTTCAAACCTAGGATTAGTACCAACATTATTATTGACGACACTGATCGCCAAGTTAACTGGAATAACTGTTTTTGGAAGGAGACCGAAATCTAGCGTTTGGTTTACATCTATACCTTTAAGGGTCTCTGCGAGGTAGTCCGCTATAATACGATAACGAAGCCAAGTACCGGCACTGACCTTAGCCTCCGAAGCCTTCTTTTGGATATATGCATATATTTTTTCATTGAGTCTGATCATGATTACCTTTGAGTCTTTTCGTCTTGCACTGAACAGACTTGACAGATCTAATAATTCTGGTGTAAGTGTAGTGTTAGTGTATACACGCGTTTTTTTATTAGTATATTGATCGGTATCAATTTTCTCCCTTGTATTTGAATATTTTTCATATAATTCCCCTTGACTTTTATCAATGGTATTTTCAGGAGGTGTGTAATCACCAAAATCAGCGTTTTCAGATTTGGGGTTGACACTTCCCTGAATTTTTTTGTCATTTGTCAAATCATCGGATTTAAACTTGTCTACAGGGTTACTCATGCGGTAGCCACCTTTATGGGGTTACCGCTGGCCTCGTTGCCTCGGGGGTCGGGGCTAGCCTCTTTACTTTTTTCCAAGATCAGCTTAGCCGCAGCTTCTATGTCTAGAAGCTCGAGCGCCACTTCGATCAGCCGTTCAAGGGTCACTTTTTGACCCGTTTTCACTTGTAGTTCGCCCGCTCTTCTAAAAAGTAGTTGCCTGGTTCCGGGAGAAACCCAGACAGGCTTTGTTTTTTCCTTTTCTGTCATGGCGTCATAAGCTATCATATTCTAACTTATAAATATTATCTAATAGATAAAAGATAGTATCGTTTATCCTCATGATAAAATGTTTTTAATAATAAGCAGAAAAAACTTTTTTTATGAACAGACGCAGGCAAAGGCGAATTCTAGCGGTATGGGAGGAAATTCTTGTCGCACTTTTGAAGGCCAAGTCGACAGAGCTAAACCAAACTCAGATTAGAGAGATGGCAGACCTGGATCCGAACTCAGTCGTTAGGGGAACCATGCAACTTGAACGCCTTGGCCTGATAAAGACAAGGTTTGACGGGATAAATCGGCTCTATAGGCTTACACCTCGCGGTCGTGAAGTTGCCGAACATGTAAAGGCGATCAAGGAGATTGTGGAGAAATCCGAGTTCTCGGAGAGAGGTGAGGCCTAAATGAAAAAAGTGAAAGTATATGCGTATAAGGTTGATTGCAAAAAGGATCAAAACTTCCCGAACGACTTTTGTCAAAAATTCAATTTCAATAATATCGCATCTAACGTTATTGAGGATGAACCGTATTCTGTAGTTATGATTTTGAATCAACCAAATGAGGGCGCTATAGACGGCAGATTGCTTAAACTCAGAGGTGATGCGCCTATGGTCATAAGCTTGGTTAATAAAGTTGAAAAACACATTGAACTTAATGAACAAGAAAAAGAACGTATAGAAGAGATTACCCATTTTGTTTGGTTCTATAATGACAATATCATACTCGCAGAATACAACCACTTTGCGTTCAGGATATTCAGTAATCAATTGAATGAATACGTACGAAAGAAGCTTGGTCTCAAAGAGGAGGAGTTCAACGTAACACCGATTACTATAGAAAGGGACAAACTGCTCAGAGTGATAATGAATGCAGCATCCATTTATAGTATAGAGCTTCGCTTGTCGAACGATGCTCTGGAGGAGTTAGACAAAAGGGATATTTTCTCAATCGCAGGGGTTTTAAGTAGACTCACTCAAGGAGAAGAAAGTGTAACCATTTCTCTTTCTCTCAAAGTAAAGAAGGGGAGGGACAGATCACTCAATCTTGGTTATGCAAAGGATATAATTATGAGCCTTCATAGGAGTGACAGTCTTAAGAGTTTGAAGGTTGGGACGGATTCAGGGATATACGAGTTGGTGCAAAACGCTTTCAAAAGCGTGGAGCTTGAAATTGAACAAAGAGGTAGGACGATTGATAAAGATGATTTTTACCGCAAAGTAAGAAACCACTTCATGAGCAACAAAGGAATGTACGTTTAGTTATCCTGTTTTCTGATTTTTTATAACGTACTTAAAGATGTAGTATATATACAGACCTGCGTAAAAAATTGAAATTAAGGAGAAATAACTAAGAGCAACCTGAAGCAGAATTAAAGGTAGAGAAATTTCTTCGGAAAAAAGAAATATGAAGAAACCCAAACCCAACACAAGAACTTCTGCTATGATTAAAATAAGGAACCTGTGTAAAATTATGTTCATCAGGTCGTGTTCGAGGATTTTTTTCGGTAAATTTGGAATAAGTGTGGCAACGATACCAAATGACGCAATAGAGAGTCCTAGAAGTGTTCCGAAAATCTGCATAATAATAGAGTTAAGCTGTAGCTTGAGGTAAACAGATTGTAAACCAAAGAAATAGGATAAAACAACCAAAACCACGGTTAAGACTACTGTGATAATAATATCAATTTCGAGCCTAGGCATCTTTTTCCATCTCTGATATACCCAAATATAAAAATAGACATAGTATAAACCGAGTTTTAGTTATAAGAGTTTAGTTTGCCCACTTCGAAAGCTCGTACTCGAGATCCTCTTGAAGCCCCTCCTTGGCCAGCCGCAAATACTCTTGGATCTTTCCTCGTAGAAGTCGGAAGGCGTCTGGCTTGTTCTCTACTTTCGATGCATAGTTGTCCAAAGCAAGGAGAACCTGGATCAAACCCACGGCGCGCTCATGCATCGCCCATCACAAGACAATTTAGGAAAACTTATAAGATTGGTTGAAGCCGAGGTGGCGCCTGATCTTCTCGGTGACCTCCACCAGCCTTTCAGCCTTCTTTCTGATCTCGCGGTTTTCACGTTCAAGTCGCTCCACCCTCTCCTTCAGCCTCATCAACTCATCATCATCCTCCTTTGCCTGCGAGTAGAAGCTGAGTTTGGGCGTGGCCTTCAGGTACTCTTCGAGCATCTCCTCCTCGGTGGGTTTAAAGTACGAGTCGGCGAGGCCCACGCTGTGGCCCATGAGTTTCTCCACGATGAGCGACTTGACACCCATGGTTTCGAGCACGGTTTTGAAGTATTTGCGGTAGCCGTGCGCGGTCTGCCACTCCCTCCTCCTATTTCCCTCCCTCCTCCGGCTCAGCCCGTAGGCCTTCATGGCGCGTTCGAGGAGTGCCTTGACGCCCGCCGCCCTGAGTCTTCGGGGTGGTGGTATCGCGGCTCCGTTCGCCGTGTTCACGTCGAAGTCATCCCTGATAAGGGGCGAGTCGTCGGTGATGTGTTCTCCGTGTTCTCTTCTGAAGTCGAGGTACTCCTTCACCGCCGTGAAAGCCTCCGGGGTGACGAAGGTAAAGTATTCCTCGGGCTCACCCCTGTACACCACGAGGCGCCCAGCCACAAGCCTCCCCTCCCTCATGACGGGTGTGAGGTCACCCACCCTGAAGTAGTCGAACGCCCCGATCCTCACACCCGAAGAAGCCAGGATGAGGATCACGGGTTTGACGCGATAGTCGGGGTACTCGAGTAGCCTCTGGATCTCCTCTCTCGTGGGCGCCCGGTCGTTCGCGTGGTTGCGTGCGGGTGGAAGCCTCTTCGTAAGTTTTTTCCAATTAAAGAATAACTCGTTTTCTTCGCAGAAGAGCTTAATCGCCTTAACGAAATTCCTGAGTGTGGCCGCCGTGATCTCTTTCCTTTCCACGCGCTCTCTTTCCGCCAGGATGAAAGAGTAAATCGACTCCCGAAGATACGGGGGATCTCTGGCTCTCTCCGCAAACACCTTAGCTTGATTTTCCAAGTCACCTGGAAGACCGAGAAAGTCAAAGAACTTTGACAGTCTTCTCTCATAGTACCTTCTCGTTAAGGGGTTCCTCAACGCGTCCCTGAATTCCCGCAGAGGATCCATCCAAATCCAATTTACGCTTAATGTTTCATACTTAAATGGTTCATTAACCTTATGGGGCCGTGGAGCTCCATGCTATTAACACGACGCTTTCTCTCTTCAATCTTCATGTGGTTTTCCGGGGTAGACTCCACCCTTCGGGGGAGAGGGGTAGCTCAAAGCGTTTAATCTTATATTTTGAAGTAACCCATGGAACACGGGGGGCGCTGTCTGTTAGAGAATTTCACCTTCACACACATGTGAACTATCCCCGCTGAGGCACATTGTCTTCAGGGTTAGAATCCCACTTTTCAGCGTCTGCGGACGTCAACGACCTCCTCGGGGACCCCGCTCTTCGCCGGTAGAGCACGCCCTCCACCTTGTAGCGGGCTCCGCACCCGCACGAATACTCGTTGTCACGCGCGACTTCGAGCCATCTGTCCAGCGTTACCTCCTGGATGCTCGCACCCGTCACGTCGTAGCCCGCGCTGCGGGTCTCGACGAGTAGCCGCCTGGTCTGCTCCACGGTTAGCCTGCGCTCCACAACGGTCTTCATAACCTCGCTCGCCTTCGCCTTCGTCAGCCCCCCGAGGCTGGTGCGCAGCTCTTTCGCTATTAGTATAGCCTTCTGCAGGAAGCCCCGATTCTCCCAGAGCTTCTCCTGCACGTCCTGGGGGAGGGAGAGAAGCGAGAGTCTATCCACTATGTAGGAGATGGGTCTGTGTATCCTCTGCGAGAGCTCTCTGACGTCCCCCCACCGGTCGAGGTAGCGCTGGAAGGCCTTAGCCTCCTCGAGTGGGTGGAGGTTCTCGCGGTCCAAGTTCTCGGATAACGCCAACAGATACTCCGCCTTATCGTCGAGGTCGAAGCGTACCAGGCAGGGTATCTCCGTTAACCCCAGGTTGCGGCACGCCCTAACCCTCCTGCAGCCGGCAACTATCACGTACCGCTCGCCCGCGGGACGCACCACCACGGGCTCGAGCAGGCCGTGCTCCTTAATTGAAGCTTCGAGGTCCACCGTGCTCCAAGTGCGCTCACGCAGAACGTAGGGAGGCTCGTCGAGAAGGGAGACGGGGAGCATCCTTAGGACGCGGTCCGCAATCTCCGACGTGTAGCGCTTTCTATCAACACTCTCCTTTTCAAACCTGTAGAGGTCGCCGCCGTTAGCCCTCCCGCTCTTCTCCTTCTGGATGACCCCGCGCTCCTCCAACACCTTCAGGCATTTACCCACAAGGACGCCGGACAGCTCCGGGTAGGGTTCCTCCTCCCCCCTCCTCCTCGCCTCCGAATTCTTCCTGTACATGAAATGCAGGATTTTGCGGTAGTCGGGGTACACGACACCCCCAACGGCCTCCCGCACGAGCTCGCCCAGCGCTCGCTCAACGTAGGGAAGAGCCTCCTCCACTCCTTCTACAGCCATCACTCGAAATATACGCTGAAAAAGCAAAAATATTTTCTCAACAAAATTTATTAGCTTTCCCCAGCCAACGTATACGGAGGGGGAGAAGTGGTCGAGGCCGCGGAGGCCGCCAGTGGAGCAAAAAGGACGAGTGAACGCATATGGCACATCGACTGCAGCGTTTCACCCGGGACGCCGACGATCCTCTTCTTCGCAAGGGTGAAGGACAGGCTGATGACGGTCGCGGCCTACTGCCCCGCGTGCGGCGAGGTCGCCTTAGACACCGAGAGAATAAGGTATGTGCTTAGCAACCGCAGACGGCGCTAGTTGTTGTTCAGCGCAAGCTGTCCGTCGTCGTAGTGATCACTACCCGCCGCTTTTCGTCGTCACTCGATCTTTTTGAGTATATCGTCCGCCGTCTTCTGACTCGTGTACCTAAGAATGAACTCCATCCTTTTGTGGTGAGTGATGCGGGCGATCACCTGAGCCGGGTACCCTAGGGTGCCGAGCTGCGAGATCTTCGCGTATCGGAGGGAGTGGGTGTTCCAGCCGAACACGCGGCGGGCAAAATGCTCAATCCTTGAGAGATCCCCTTCCAGCCAGTGTCTTTGGGTTAAAACATCTAGCCGATCCTGCTCCGACAACTGTTTCGGAATGATCATTAGCCGGGTCTCCGGGTGCCGACGCTGTTTGCGCACTCTGACCTCGACCTCCCTAAGCCTTGTCTCCGCCCATTTGAGTGCGGCCTCCGCGGCCTCGGAGACGCGGGAACCGTTTCGAAGCTGTATCAGCAGCACGGCCGTGTACGCCAGGCTCCTTCTACCGGTGGCCGTGCGTTTCCCGCGGTATTCCTCGAGCCTGGCGAGTATTTCGCGGTAGGTTCTGTCGTAGTCCAGACCCAGGTCCCAGTTTCTCGAAACTTCAGGTTTCATTCGTAATCAGGAGAAAAGATGAAAAAGAGGCTAAAAAGGCTTCAGCTTATGCCCCATAAGCTGAAACACGTCGTGACCCACCCCTCTCCGGTGTTTGCGTCGGGGTGCATCATCTTTTTCAAGAGACCCCGCCCTCACCAGTAGATCAAAATTCGCGCTTGGCGTCGACTGTGCCCCTGCCACGAATCTTTGAACTACTGGTTAGGGCGGGGAGGAAGTCAGTTGCCGTTATTTCTGGGTCCCATCTATTTCTGCCCAGACCTTGCCACTATGAAAATCAATTTCTAGCGAGTCGAACAAGCTTGAAGCTAGGTCAAGCGATATTAAGCC
>Ga0208548_100328_pt1 | contig 20220 bp, 25 predicted proteins | sample ECH_Chost_MetaG_FD_187133 | JGI IMG/M metagenome (GOLD analysis project Ga0208548, IMG submission 187133) | Hot spring microbial mat communities from Yellowstone National Park, Wyoming, USA - ECH_C host_MetaG (SPAdes) (version 2) | ecosystem: Environmental > Aquatic > Thermal springs > Hot... | reverse complement strand
CACGTAAAGCATCTTGTAAACTCATTCCTTAATCTTACAAGTGAAGATTTGGAAAGACTAAGAAAGGAAGCAAAAGAAGAATTAAGTTATCGTTAACTTTTCATTTATACTTAATTTTTATTTCCCCCTTGTTTACAATCACGTGTTTTAGGATTTTTATTTGGTTGAATTCTTCCTCTTCCAGTTTCTCCAATCGTTTTAATAATTTATTTATGTTGAATTTTTCAACATCATTAATTGTAACAACTATATCATCTCTATTTATTTGAATTCTACGGAACAAGTCTAACAGTCTTATATTCTCTGGTATTATTCTGACCTCTACATTGTCTAGGACAGCATAAACTTTGTCATAAAAAACATAATACTCAATATCATAATATAGATTATTAACCAGGTTTAATGAGGATATTAATTTTTTTGTCAGAAAGAATACGTAAGGTACTTTTACAACATTTCTTCTTGTTTCTATAACACCTTTTGTGAGTTTTATTCCTTTTTTGATTTCTAAGAAATCATGTAATTTAAGACCATCTTCATCATAAACATCATCAGAAAAGAACATGGATGGAAGATCTTTATTATAAAAACCCAACAAGTCCTTACTAGGTTTTGATGAGTTTATCACATGGAAACCTTCGATGTTTTTGGCAATCTCGTTGGTATATTGATTATAGAAAGATGAGGGTATTAAGACTTTCCCTATTCGATACATGTATTAAATATCAAAAATAACTTATTTATTTTTTTCTCTTTCACTCCTTGGTGGTAATGAGTAAAATATTTAAACCCAAGGAATTATTTCACTTTATGCTTTTAATTCGTCCAACAGAAAAAGACTTGGAAGAAGTCCGAAAACTTGGAGAAGTACAAAAAGATGGAACAATCCTAACAGATAAAGTATCAAATATTAAACCACCATACATTTACACCTTTAAAGTTCAGTCACTTTCTGAGGTTGATAATTTACCTGACAATGTTGTAATAATCATTTATAAGAATATCAGGTTTGAAAGGCAGTATCTACCATTTATAAAAGCATATTTGGAAAGAATGACTAACAAAGATTTAAATATTGAAGTCTATGATGATGAAGTAAAAATTACTTCTAAACTTTCATATTTGGAATTACCAGTAGATGTTCTTAAAACAGTCAGTTCACTATTAGAAAAAATTGATTTTGAAAGGAGTTTAGGTTATCTGAATTCGGCTATTCTTGTTGATTTAGTAGACTTTAAGAATGATATTAAAAGGATTTATTTTGAAGGAACTGACATTTTTGTTGAAACAGATTATCCACAAAAACTAATGTTTAAAATCTCATATCCAATTAAATTAATTTACAAAGGTGTTATAATTGAAGATGAATTAGTTAACTTGACTGAATTAGATGACATTCTTAGGAGCAATGAAAATTTTAAGATAATTTCTGTTAGAAGTATAGAAGGCAAGAATTATTATAATGTAAAAAAAGAGAATTTGGAAGAAGACTTTATGACCATCTTGGAGTTATATGAAAAACTTGGAAGAGATAAAAACTTGCTTTTAAGAGTAGTTTCAAACTTGAATGGTTATAAATTAATTGATGAACAAACAAACAAAGAATACAGTGGAAGTTGTAGACAAAGAGCAGAAGATTTAAGTGATATTTTAGGTGGATCCTATCTAGATTACTATCCAGACACTTGTAATAATAATGTAAAGGAACTTGAAGATGAGATCAAAAAATTTGGTCTTAGAGTAGAGCAATACTGAGGAGAAACTATGAAAGTTATGCTTTGGAAAAAATTTGTATATCCTCTTCTTAAACCAGACAAATCAGTTTTTATAACTCATGATTATCAAGCATTTGACATTAATAACATTTTATATGATGTAAGTAATGTTGAGGTATACACAGATGTAAATTCACCAGCATATGCCATGTTTATTTCTTCTTATTTTTACAATTTAACCTACCATATCTATAAAGAGAAACATGTCTTACCAATGAAAATACCTAAAGTGAACTTAAGTGACCAAGAAATACCAAAAGATAAGAAAATCGTCTTTATAGGTCATGATGGAGTTAGTAGAGTTACAACTGAGTTAGTACTGAAAAGAACTGTTGATATAATAGATCCTGATTTAAGAATTGAAAAACTACCTAATTATAGGAATTCAATAATTCTATTTACACCTACTGAACCTTCCTTAGTTCTTAGGACAATAGAACTAAAAGATAAGTATAATTTACTAGTATATTTTGTAATTCCTGTCATAGATGAAAAAAATCCTAATCCCCTTTTTTCATGTACCTTTCAAGGAAATAAATTAGATAAAGTAAGAGAAATAAAACTAAGGAAAGTGGAGTGATTTTTTAGACCAAGTAAATAAAGGAGTTTTTGGTAGGCATTTTTATTATGTCTGGGTTATCTGTCTTTTCAATAGCTTTCTCTAGATACATATTAAAAGTCAATTGTACCTTTTCAGGTTTTAGTTTATATTCTTCTAGACTTATTCTAAGTGAACTCTGAGCATTAATTTTATCTAGAACAAGCATGAATGATTTTAGTAGGTTTTGGACTGAGATTTCAAGGTCAGAGTCCTGAAGAGATTTGATGAAGGTGATTAAAGTTGTTATATTCTCAAGATCCTTTACATTGTTTATTCCAAATGGGCTTTTGATGTAAGATGATAAAGACTCGAATAACTGAGTACTGGTAAAAGAGAATAGGAGGTGTAGTCTTTTTTCAGGTGTTTTTGTTGAAAGAATAAACTTTTCATTTTCTGAATCAAACCAAAGTCTTATCATTTTGTCTGATTCTTTTAGTTCTTTTATAGTTTCTGAGAGTTCTTGAAAGTCTAATTTCCCGAACAAGAGATTAGAAACAACTGATAATTTGAATACTTTGTCAATACTTACTCCTAGTGGATAGATTTGATTATCTTTATTTAGAGAAAAGAAATGATAGGTTCCATTTGTTGTGGTTATTAATACATAGAGTCTTTGATTGTTCTTGGTATAAGTATTAGTCGTGTAAAAAACTACATTTAGTATTTGTTTCTTTTGACTAAAAGACTTAATAAAATCAATTATGGTTGGGTTTTGTATGGTTTCTAGAGAGTCTGTAAGTGGATAAAAAAACTGTTTATAACCAGGAGAGGTTGTTAAAAACTCAATGTTATCAGCATTAACCCTATAGGTCACTGAATTTAACCTGTTTATCTTAGTCTTACTTGAGAACTCATTTAATACATTCATAACATCTTTTCTTTGCTCTTCAGTTGCTGTTTTTACTTCTTGAGATCCAAAACTATAAATAGGTGGATAGACAAAACTCTTTCCAGACAGATACCTGGCAAGGTTTTTGGCTATTGAAGAGATTACTTCAGCTACATTATTATTGACACCTACCAAAAAGGGTATTGTTACTACAAAAAGTTTGTCTGGACTTATTTCAATTTTTTCTGTTTTCTTTTCACCAGGTGAGATTAATAATTTTTTGTCTGTGAACAAAGATTTCAAATGGTAGAATTCAGCAATAGGTTTATCAAAACAATAGTCACCATAACAGTAAATTCTGTTTTCAACATATTCGAGGTTTTTCTCTTTCATATTCACTTTGTTTTTAAAAGACTTCTCTTATAGTTAGGACTTTCTTTCCTTCCTGGAAGATTATTGTCATCGTTTTCGTCTTTCCAAGTTATCTAATGTCTTCTTCAGTTCATCAAAGGAGCCTAATAAACTTGTTTTAATATTGTTACGAATTTCAAAAATTTCTTTTTTAATCATCTCATTTTCAATTTTGTCTGAAAAGAGAATAAGAGGGTTTTTTATTATCTCTACAGTATGTTTTCTAATTTCTACATATTTTCCTCCATAAAATTTAATAAGAATAATGATGGTACCATTTACTGCCATTAGACTTCCAGGTGAAAAGATTTTGTTTATTATCATATTATTCAACCTACTAATTGACCCTGAAAAAGATGATAATTCAAAGTAGATGGACTGATATTTTTTACTTGTTGTTTGGAAATTATAATTTTCCTTTTCATTCTCTATACTTACAAGTAGTTTTAATAAATTGTTTTTTCTTTCATCAACATTAGATGAAGGATTTGTTAAGGAGTTTAAAAAATCATTCAATCTTAGTTTTATATTATCCAAATAAACCATACTTATAAAAAGAACTTTAAAATTTTTGCCAACATTGTTGGGCTATTCCATAGAATGAAGATCATTGATAGTACTAATAAGATTAGGTTCCCTTCTGGATTATGTATCCTTGATATTATATCAGTTATAACACCTGCCCTTCCTATAAAGTTAAATAAGACTGCAACCACATCAAAGACAAGCAACACTACTAATACACCATCAATGTAAGGATTTAATGTACAAAGAAAACTAATTATGGTACAAAATGTAGAAGAAGTTGAAGCACCACTAGGAGCAATTGAACCTCCTGTAAAAACAGATGATAAAAGGGAGACTATGAAACAAAAAATAATAGGAACATTTATGTCAGCTGTCAAGTTCTTATTATAAAAGTAAACCTGATTTGTTATGGAGTAGGAAATGTGAAAACTAGAAAATACTACAAGTAAAGAAAGCAAACCTAAAACTAAGTAAGTTTGTCTCATAGCAATTGGTATATATTTAAAAATAATTATTTTGTATCATGATTACATTTTTCTTTCCACAAAAGAATAGTCTATATGGAGATGAAAACATAAAAATGTACCACTTCCTTAAGAGAAAAGTTGCTGTTTTATATAATTCATTCTCATTTGAGAAAAATAAGATTTTCTTCAGAAACTATGATTTAGTAGACTTCTTAGATGAAATAAATAGTATAGAAAGGAAGCCAAAAAAGATGAAAAATCTAAACTATGAAAAAATAACCAGTTTTGGAAATACTGTAATATATTTGAAAGAAGGTAAACCTTTAATTTGTAATGTCTTATCACAACAGAATAAACCAGATCAACAACCAAACAGTGGTACTCCAAATCAGAATACGTTGAAGTCCGAAGGAGAACAATTATGTTATTCTTTTATTAGTGTTGGTAGTAAAAATGTTGACTATAATTTCTTGGTAGAAATCTTAAAGGAGATTGGAGGAAATTTACAAAATGAAACGTATTACCTCACCTATAAGAGTACTGAGATTAGAAAATGGAAAAACCTACTTCTCTTTAGGACACCTGTAACATCTATTTATAATGTAAGAATAAATTATTTTATAACATCACATTTTTAGTTTTTTGAGGTTGAGAGAGTGGATGTCCCATTCATGAAGTAGAAATAACCTACTGGTGGTGAGGTAGTTCACTTTTAAATAAGTTATGAAACTATTATGAAATTTAACTTTAACATCTTTAAAAGAAATGATAACCAATCAGATGAAACCAAGAATCTTAGTCCAGATTTAGCCACCTTAGTTTCTTTTATTAAAAACAAAGGTGTTAACTTTATAACTACTGATTCTATCCATGGAGGATCTGGTAAAACAATGTTGATGTTACTTCTCACATTTTTTATTTCAGCTTTTGTATCTAGTAATGTATTATTAATAGAATCTGATATAAATGAAAAAGCAAAAAATCATTTGGTATCTTTTATGAGTAGTATTCCAGCTTCCACAGTATTACAGAGTAATAGCTTTATAGAAAGTTTGGTAACTGGAAAGATAAAGGAGGTACCATTCATTAAACCTGAGTTTTTTGATAATGAGGATTTCAGATATTTAATTTACAAAGGTGTTTACAGTGAACAACACCAATATTTCAAACCAATTAAAAGAAAAGAGAAAGATGCTGTTATTGTTGATAAAGAACCCATAAAAGGATTCTATTTTTTACCAGCCAGAACAGATAATCTGAGTAAGGAAATTATTCAAAAATATGAATCTTCTCCCATCATTGATAAAAACAAAATGATTTTTAAATTTTTGTACAACTTAAAAGATGTTATAACAAAATACAATATTTCATACATTATTTTTGATCTTCCACAACACACAGCTGAAGCAGAAACCATCTTTCAACCCATAATTAATCTGAGTAAAGTTATCTTTGTTGTTGAGTATGATAAAAGAGTAGACATTACAATCTCTTATCTAAAAAGCAGTATAAAACAATACTTAGTAAAACAAACTGATACAACATGGATAATAAATAAAGTCCCTTCACCTAATGAAACTAAAATAATAAGCAGTATCATTGCCACCCTCTTCCCAGAGAGTAAGGACATCAAACCTCCAGTTTTCACATTATATTTAGACCCTCTCCTCAATAATTACAGAGAAATGAATAGACCCATTTGGAATGTCCCATTTTTTGTAAAGAAAAATGATAAATATGTGCCAACATTATTGACAGACTTGTTAAGAATATATGTTCAGAGGGGAATAATACCAAAAATTACAGTTGAAAAGAAATTTGAAAAACATAATTTGAAAATCTAATTTTTTTGTTTTAAATATTTTGGTTTTACACCAATTAGAACCTTCCAAAGGTCATTTATTAAGTCAGAAAAAGAAAGTAGTCTATTGCTTATTTTATATTTCTTTTCATTAATTATTAATTGAGTCGGATTATCTTTTTCAATTAAAATATTATGGTCAAGACAAAAAGAGAAGAAAGATTCCAGATTATATTTGTTAAATATATAATATTCCACAAGTTTAGTTATATCGGTTCCATCATCATAAAACTTCAAAGCATAATGTAAGTGGTGGGTTGTTAAGTTTCTTAGAAGCTCAGTTAGAATAGTAAAGTTTTTGTTGTAAAAATGTAATATACTCTTATTCTTATCCAGAGTTATTTTTAGATTTTCATGTAAAAATTCAAGCTTTACTATATTATAGACTGAAGTCAGATTTGAATAAACCAAATCATTAAATACTAAGTAGTAATTAGTAGTAATATCAAACAAATTGATAAGGTAGAAATGATCAGGTTGTTTACCTCGAAAAATAATTAGTCTTCCCATTTTTTCATATTCAACTTTCTTTGGATAAATAATTATATCAATATTTTGTTTTTCTTCTTTCAAAAACTCTGAAAAATCAACATATTCATCAGAAATATAACAACCAACCCTATTACATTTGTCATTTAAAATCTTAATCATCTAAAAAGTGTTATCCTTGTTATTTTAAAAAGTTATTCTTGAAGATGAGTAAAACTTTTTAAAGACAAAGAACAAAGAGGTGTTAATATGAATCTTAAAAATATCGAAATAAATGAAAAAGAAAATGAAATAATCTTGAAAAGAGGTTTAATCATGGTTTATATAAAAAATCTGGATCAAGACCAATTAATAATAGACTTTGAAAAAGAAGGAAATATAACAGGTGTCTTAACTACTGAGATGTATAATATATGTAACAAATGCACTTCTTTTGATACATTCAAGGAATTTGTAAAATTACATCCAGAGGATGTTTGGAGGATATTACACAGTGTTTTTGTTTCTACATTAACCCTCTAAGCTACTCGAAACCCATATAAATATAAATATATTTTTATGAATAATGAATTATTCTATAACTTTTTAAATGATATTCTCCATCAATTAGAGAAATTTAATTATGGAAAACTAAATATTTATTCTAAAGACCAATTAGAGTCCTATTACTTACTTTTTACTATTCTAAAGAATCTGAATATAAAAGGGAATGTAAAAATCCTATTGGGAGAAGAAAAGATTCCTCGGATAACAAGTGATAATATTTATTTGATTGTAATGAAAGTGGAAGATGAAAACAAAAGTAGAGTAACAGATTTTGTAAATGAAGTCAAAAAACATAATAACATAAGATTATTACTTTTGTCATTTACTACAGAAGAAGATGAGGAATTTTTACCAACATTGGAAGACCCTTTCACCTATTTACTTCCCTCAAAATATCAATATATTAAATTTTTTGGTTTGTTTAAGGCATTAACTCAACCTATTGAAACTTTAGAAATTCTCAAACAATCATTCTTCAGTAGTATTAACGATGAGATGATTCGATACATAAAACCAATTGACAAGATTAGTCTACCTTTAGGTGTAGAAAAAATAAGTGAATATATGATAAACAGTATAAAGAAGGGAAACTATAATCATATTTTATTAATCGATTTAGGAATAGGGACAACTACTTTTTTACGATACATAAGTAAGAAGGCAAATTTACCAGTTTTAGAAGTAGATCTAACATCTGTATTGAAAGAATATGTTGGACAAAGTGAAAGAAACATGAGGAAATTAATAAAAAAGATGCTTTCTTTTGCCCCTGCTTTAATCATCTTCAGAAACATAGACAATTTTTTGAGTCTAACATTAGGAAGTAGGAAAAGTGAAGACACTGGAACTATGGAAAATGTTATAAGAATATTGGAGTCAAATTTGGACACATTAAGAACTTCAGGTGTTTCTGTAGTAATGTTAATTAAAAATCCTTCTTTACTTTTTAATAATACATTTGTGCCATTTCTTCAAAATTTTACCTTCAAAGTACCAGTCTACTTACCCTATAATCATTTTCCACCTCCTCCTTCAGTTCAAGAATGTCTGACATGTAAAAAAGTAAAATTTGATGGAACATATGTACAAACAGTAATAGAAAATATTCTTACAGACTTAAACAAACCCAATTATAAGATAGAGGATAGTTTTGTTGAATATATAAATACCCTTCTTAAAAAATATGTAGTTATAACACCAAAAATGATATATAATATTGTTTCAACTTCCTTGGTGGTAGATAAAGACCAAGTACTCTCAGTCTCAGATATCAATCTAGATTATGTAACTTTACCAGATGAGAAGGAACTGAAATTAATATTAACTAGAGTTCTTACAACAATTAAACCAGATCCTTCCTTGGACAACATCTATAAATTAGAACTGCCAAGAATACTTGTAGAGGATTTGAAAAGACTCTATGATGTCTTAGTTTATGGGTTCAAAGTATCTGAATAAAAAACTTTATTTTTACATAGAATTGAGAAGGGAAAAAATTTAATATTCATTAAACAATAAAGTTAGAAAGGTGAACTTCAAAATGAAAGACATAATTAACAGAGGAAATAAAATGGGAGATCTCTTAAGTGAGTATGCTGACTTTATTGATTTAGGTACTATCAATTATCTACTAGATCTTATGAGCAAAGAAGAAAAGAAAAGCAAAGAGGAAATGGGTTTTGATAAAGAAGAGTTCAATCCCTTTGATCAAGAGATATTAGAAACCATAATTCCTACTCAAAAAGAGTTTGAAAATCTTGTACAATTTGTAATGAACCTGATAAGGAAAGGTGAAATAGAATTTGGTGAAATGAATACAATTGATCTAGCTTAGTCTCCAACTTCTTTCTCATCTCAGAGAGGTGGAACTTTTCACATCCTTATTTAGTAGAGGAAGTCTCTAACTTTAGAAAGTCTAACTCTTTTTAAAACGAATTTATTTTGTATGACTATAATAAAATCTTTGATTAGAGAGTATAATAAAGAACTGAAAAAGGGCAATGTTTCTGGCATTTTAATAAAAACACTAAAATCTTTCAATTTTACTGAAGTGTACAATAAACTTGATGAAAGTAAATTGAAATATGAAGACTGTAAATTATTCCTAGGAGATATATCATTAGCAGTTGACTTATTTCGAGAACTATATGAAAAATACTGGAAGATTACAAATATCAGTGGAATAAGTTATATAAAAAATGGGTGGTACAAGAAACAAAACAACTCATTAACCTATTTTATCAAATACTGTGGCAATGATAAATACCTTATACAAACAAAGGTCTATAAGACTAAATTCCTTTTTGAAGATAATTTTAATTTCATACAGTTAGGAGAACTTGTTAAACTGTTACAGGAAAGAGTAAAGGGAGACTTTGTCTCTAGTAAGGTAATAAAAATAGGGAATATCAATTATATTGAATTATTAAATACAAACGGAGAACTTGTTTACATTGACCAAAATAATAAGGCAACAATCTTTATGGATACGGGAACCAGTATAGTTATAAAGAGTGTGGCATAAAATGTCATCTTATCTTTTTTATTTGGCTGAAACATTTTACTTCCTTCCACTAGTCTTTGCCCTATTATTAACATTCCCTTCATTTATTCCTGGTCTGGAAAAATACATCACAACAAGATTGGAGTTAACAGAAGGAATAGAAACCATTATTGGACTAAGTATAGTAATGTTTTTTGTCCCTTTCTTTATAAGTTCACTTTTAGGTTCCAGACTTTGTTTGAATGGACTTCTTTTTCTAAATTCCTTAAACAGTTGTTTTACGAATTTATTTTGTAAAATAACCCAACTAAAAACCAGTCTTTTTGGTTTAATAAATAATTCCATTACAAGCTTTGACTTAATCTCATCAACTCTTTTGGGTTTTATATTAGCTCTTGCCATTCTTTCAGTCTTTAGTAACTCTGCTTCATCTCTACTATCTCTTTTGACTAACATCTATAGTTCTGTGACTACTTTTACTGTCTCCTTTTTGATAAATGGTGTTTTAATACTAGGTGTTTTATGTGCTTTTCTGGTTCTAAAATGTGTAATAATAAACATAGTATATTTGTTGGTTTTAGTAGATATAATTGTTGTTTCCCTTGATGGAATATTCATTAGTAACTTCAGATCGGTCATAGATAAATATTTGGATTTGTATATCTCTCTAACAATTTCTTTTATATTACTTAAACTATTAAACTCATGTATAATACCAAATCTGATTGACTTGGAAACACAACTAGTTCAATTCTTTGGCTCAGTTTCTCTTATAGGTAGCTTATTGTCAGCAATTAGTGGTGTTATAGTATACAGTTTTATCAGTCTCTCCATATTATTCCTTATCTTTGTTACAATTGAAACAATATTCAGTAACTTCAATATAACATTATCAATAACTGGTAAACTTTCAAGGTTACTTGGACGTTAATTAAGTGGAATTTGAATCATACTTTCTCCATTTTCTAGGACTTCAATAAAGCCAGTATAACATAAAGGTATTGTAAGAGTTAGGACAGTACAAGAACCAGTAAATGTCAGTAATGAACAGAATCCACCTAAACTTGAACTTGGAAGAAGAGAAGCAGGTGTAAAGACTGTTATTAGACATTCAATAAAGGTGTAACAAAAAACAGTATATGTCCAAAGACTACGACAATACTTAACAGGATAAATTGATTGATACTCAGGGGTAGGAGTGAAGTGATTGGTATTAGGTAAAAAACAGATACTTCTAAAGCCTCCAATAAAAGTCAACAGAACTTTGGAATAAACCGATTTAGTAAATGTTGACATTGTTTTATGTATTATACAGATTTGATTTGAAAAACTATTGATAATAACACATGATAAATAGTTACAGAATAAGGAAGTGTAAAAATAAGAACCAATAGGCAGGTTTGGACAATAACGTGTTGTTAAGGTAGAAAAACTAAAAGTAGAAATTGTATATATACACATATTAGTTAGATAAAATTGAGAGGTTGTCGAACTAAAGTAGCATAAGTCAGTACACAAAAAAGTTGAAGTTCTTAGACATGAGTAATAAAGTCTACTTAAACTGTTTGGTGGAAACGAACAATATAAATATATAACAAAAAACTTGTGAAAAGCTGTACAAACCGTACAAGATATTGTAAAGTATTGCCCTGAGTCTGTAAACTTCCATGTTACGGGAGTTTTGTAAGTATAAATAAAGTATGCCGAACAGTAATCATGTAAATGGTATCTCTCATAGGAACAAGTTACTATATTGATTGTTGTAACTCCATTTTGTGTTGGAGAAGTCTTACTGTAATATGAAGGATAGAAAAATAAGGTAAAAACTCCAGCTCTATCACATATGTTCTTAATAGTTAAAACTTCTATTTTGTAATTCCCCGAATAATAATTAAGACCTACATTATAAGTTACAATTGGATTATGATTTAAGAAACCGAAAGCAAATGAAGTTAGTATAACTGAAAGGATGATACCTACAACAAGAAACAGTAAAACAAGAATATTTTTCTCCATACCCAATATTCTTTAAAAAAGGGGTAGTGAAAATGGATAATCGTTAGAGAAATTTTAAATACCTTTTTACTAATATTTCATCAATGACCAAAAAGGATGAGAATGTAATCAAAGCCACAGTTTCAATAAAGATTCTTCCAACAGAATCCCTTCTAGTTCTTGTTAATAACTATGTTAAAGCAGTTCGATTCACCTTATTCTGGTTAAAAGAAAATGTACCAAATCCAAATGAAAATAAATTTAGATTGTTATCTGAAATCAATAGGGCTTTATATACAAAGTTAAAGGAAGAGTATAATTTACCACCAAAAATTATTCCAAATTGTTATATGGATGCTCTATCAGTGTACAAGGGCTGGTATAATAACCCTAAGAAGGGTAGGTTTCCTAGAGTATACAAACCTACAGTTGGGTTAACAAACCAATGTTATAATATAAACTTCCAGAGAATGGTTGTCAGAATAACAAAGATTGGGTATCTTCCAATTTTAGGTTTCTCCAGGAACTTGAGGGATTATATAAGTTGGGAGATGAAGGGAGCTAAATTAGTAGTTGAGGAGGGAAAGGCTTTTCTTAAAGTGACATTTGAGAAGCCAAGGGAGGAGAAGGTTGAACCAAAGGAAAGTGTTGCTGTTGATATCAATATGAATGAGATAGTTGTGGGAAAGGATGATATTAACTATGTTAGGATTCCAACTCGTCTGTATGAGGTGCATCATTGGAAGTCTTTAGCTGAGAACCTCCAAAGGAAGTATCCTAGAAGGTGGAGGGAGAATAAGAGAATCTTGTATAGAATTCGTTATTTTTATCAAAGGGCTAGGAGAATTGCAGAGGATTATGCTAGGAAGGTTGGAAAGTGGGTTGTTGAGATTGCTGAAGATTTTGGGGCAAATGTTATCAAGTTGGAGAGTCTTAAGAACCTCATTAAGAACGTAGATAAATTGCCTAAGGAGTATAGAGATAAACTTTACTTGATGCAGTATCGTAGAATTCAATATTGGATTGAATGGCAGGCTAAAAAACACGGAATCCTGGTTCAATATGTTAATCCTAGTTATTCTTCAGTCTCATGTCCTAAGTGTGGTAGAAGGATGGAAGAAAAAGACTATCGATGGTTTTCATGTTCATGTGGCTATGAGAATGATCGTGATGTTATTGCTGTTATGAATCTAAACAGGAGGGAATCTTAAACCTTTTTAGCTTCCTCTCAAACAAGAGATTAAATGAAATCTTATTTTCCAGGATGAGGTTAGATCATAAATTTAAATATGATAAGATTCAGATTTATTAATATGTACTATGAATTTGTTCCTGATGACCAAAAGTTCAACGATAAATTATTATTAACTTTTGACCACAACATAGAAAGAAAGTCATTTAAGTCTCTTTTTTACTGCTTTGGAAGAACTAACCCAGAAGATTTATTAAATGATAAATTTGAAGATGTTAACATTTCAGAAACTGATCTTAAACCTTTCATTTATTCCAAGGAGGAACTGACATACAAAAAGGGTAGTATGAAAGTTTACATGGTGGAAACAGATGACCCTAAAGCTATTCCACAAATTTCAAAGTTTTTAGCCAACAATGGATACAGAATTTCTGGTGAATATATAAGACATGATTTTACAGTGTTTCCTAGGCTAGGAAAATACTTAAGTTATCAAGTGCCTTACAATATTTTAGAGAACGATATTCCAGAAGAGTTTTACAAACAAATTTCTGAGTTGAACATTCTCTATTTAGATACTGAAGTTGAGACAAAGACTACACTTACATTACCTTCTTTGAAAAATAGGTTTTTGTCAATACAATATAGTATCAAAAAATTGAAAGACTTGGACACAATAATACCAGATGATGTTGTAATAATAGAAAAAGACTTTTGTGATGAATTATATAGAATTTTACAAAAAAATAATATTCATTATATAGTTGGATATAACATTTTTGGCTTTGACTTCAACCATATAAGGGCAAAATGTGGTGATATAAAAATCCTAAGTAAAAGAAGTCTCCTTTATGATGATGTGTTAATACCAGGAATAGATTTATATAAACACACATTGAATTTTTCTTCAATTTTTGGTCTAGGTTATCAAGAAAGAAGAAGAATAAATGATGTTATAGTAAAATATATACCAGAATTTCCAAAGGAATATTTGGATGTTGAAAATGAAATAGATCCATCCATACTTCAAACATACCCTAAAGAAAAACAAAGAAAATATTTACAAGCAGATGTTATGTCAGTTATGTGGATAATGAAAAAATACAAAAACACCTTATTTACATTGACTTTATTATCAGGTATTACACCAACAAGTATGTCTTACTATGACCTAAACCTAGGTCAAATAGATAAAATAATGCTCTTTTATACATTCCTAAGAAATAACATAATATATGAAACTCATTATTCTGAATTTGATTATAGTATGTACTCGGAGCCAACAGATTAAGATTCGAAAACTATTTTGTTTTTAAGGTGTAAATTTGATGTTTCTATTATACACTTACTTTTCAAAGCTTTTAAATGTATTAATATTATTATGCCTACCATAAAATTCAAATACAAAGGAGAAGAGAAAGAAGTAGAATTAGAGAAGATAAAGAAAGCATGGACAGTTGGAGACAAAATGGTGTCTTTTCTGTATGAAGAGGGAGGAAAAGTAAAAAGAGGAGGATTAAGTTTAAGGGAGGCTCCTAAAGAACTCCTAGCCCTCCTTGAATAAAGTTGTCCCTAGGAAATTTTCTAATATATTATTTTTATTTTTTTCCACTTCATATACATTTTTAGGTGTAATTAGTTTTAAACCCAGTATTTGATAGCCATTCTGTTCAAACATTTCTTTATACATGTTTAATTGATATTTAGCATAACTTAGAGTTTTTGGGTTTTCAGAACTTTTTATCTCTATTATATATCCACTTTTTTCACCAGTCTTAAGAAAAGCATCAACAATTCCTTTTATCTGTAGTGAATCAAAGTATTTTTGTAAAGATTGAGGTACTTTAGTAAGTATAATTCTGATCTCTTTTTCTATTTCAATTTTATCTTTGAATTCATCTTTTAGTCTTTCTTGTATTATGTTATGCATTTCAGTACCATATAAGAATTTCCCTTCCAAATCTAACAAGTATTTTATTTTGAAACATTTCCCTTTTTGTTTTATACAGTTAACAAGAAAAATGTCATTGGCATACACAATATGTCCCAAAATGTTTGTGACAGATAAAAAAGGTTGAATTGTATAAAGGTTTCCTTCTTCAGCTACTAGAACAATTTCATTGTTTTTCAAAATCTGTGAAAGATTCTTTAATATGTAGTATTTGAGATTCAAATTACTTATTTGATCAAATAGATTTTTTGTACCTAATATGGAAATTATTATTTTGGATAATGTTTCTAATTCTTCCTTTTTTTGGTCAGAAAGTGGTGAATTGATTTTTGTAAAAACAAGGTTTTTCAGCTCTTCATAGTTTAGAATCATATTTTTATTTGTTTAATTCTAATATATAAGTATGTTGTTAGAGAATGCTTTGATAGAAGCATGTAAAATCCTGAAATCTAACTTCATAATAATAGGGAAATTAAATGTGAAGACAATGGGGGTAATAAGTGATTGTTCCGATTTTATCTATTATAATGGTATTGCCATCATTCCGAAATTAAATCATGTAATTTTGGACATAGATGATGCAGAACAATTTGGAAAAATAATAAAAGAATTTGGTACTGTGTACGAAAAAACAAGAAGAGGTTATCACATTTTTTTGTATGTCTCTGATCTGGATAAGGAAATAAAGGTGAAAACAAAAGGAATAGAAATTTTTTATAAATATAAAAATACTAGTGTCACAATAACACCATCACTCATTGATAAAGAAGATGAGAAAGTTGTTTATAGAATTATTCATGATAATATGGAAATGTCCTATGAAAATTTTGATCCAGAACTGTATAAAAAATTGATTTATGAAAAAGTCCTAAACTTAAAGTATGAAGAGTTAGTAAGTGTATTAGAACATTATGGTGTAGAAACAGTGATAAAACCAGAAAATGAACCTAAAGAAAAAGAAGAGACAGCTTTGGTAACAATAAATGGTAAACTTAAGGATGTTTTAAATGAACTTAATTCTTTCAAACCACCTTTATTACCTGAGGGAGTAAAGAAAATGTTACAAGGTAAAAATGATGATTTTATAAAATTTATGATATTCGAAACATTGTTATTAGCATATGCAGTTAATGATGTTGAAAATGGAATAAAACTTCTAGATGAAAAACTAGGAAGTACTCGAAACTATGAAGAAAAAAAGAGAAAGGTTCTGTATCTCATACAGAGTTATTTTCTCCATCCTTCCAAATATGAAAACATCAATTTCATGTATCAAACTGAACTGGAAAGATTAAAGGCAGTTTTCTGTTATAAATGCAAAGTTTATAGTTTGTGTAAATCTAAATACAAATCCTTTGTTAACAATATAGTACTGAAAACTATCCTTCAAAAAAAGTAGATTAACTTCCAGTCCTTATTAGGTCTTACTACTTCTCAATTATTCTCTTTAACTTTTCCTTCAATTCATCTATATTATAACCCAAAGCCTCTGGATATTTTTCAGCATCTTCTAAAAATACTTTTGCAACTTCTTTTCTACCCTCCTCATTTAAACTCCTCGGTCTTCCTTTACTATCATAATTCCTTAGACTTGGATCTCTTGATATTTCCAGAATTCTTTGTCTAGCCCACTTAAGTATTGGATCCACTGGCATTTTATCTATCTTTACTACAGTACAAACCCAACATCAGTAGTTAAAGCACATCCACATCCATCTTCTTCCTTCACTTCATACAAGTTTAACAGATAACTAAAATCCTTACCATCCCACCTCTTCCAAGTCCTAAGGAAATTAAACACGTCCTCAGTAGTCTAAGATTGACATAACAATTGGATTTCCTACTTTGACAACCTTTTCAGATTTTCCATAGTGTTTAATGTTCTTTGCTCTTTCAACACTCTCAGTAATTCTAACACCACTTACTTGAACAAATTTTCCTAGTTTTTTTTATGAAATCCTGCATAGGTCTTATTTTTAGCCTACCCATACACCATCTAAAACAATGATTAAGTGCTGGATATCCACGTTCAACCATCATGGTAATAAAATCTTCCTTTGGTGTTAGTCTTACTGGTTCAATGTTCTTGAACATTCTCAAACTTTCTAAAGCATCTAATGCCTCCTTTCTTAATATAGGGTGTTCTAATAAAGTGTTAGCATATACAACATAAAGTTTTGGTATATTGGCTCCATTTTTCATTGACTCAATTAATAAAGTTAGGGTTGTAGTAGAGTCTTTCCCACCACCGAATCCTAATTCCCATATCCAATTTTCACCAAACTCCTTAGAAACTTCTATTATGAAATCCACTGTCTCCTTTACCTTTTGTTCTAAACTCATAAGCTATTCTATCCCCCTTAGGTTCAAAAAATTAATTGGGTCTTAAACAAGGAAAGGGTTCTTTTGAGTACCCTTCTCTTTATAGAAACAATAAAAACTGTTCATCCAACTCTAGGTTTTACTTAAAATTACCAGTGAAAAATGCTACTTGGGTAAAAAATATTTATTCTTCTTTTCTAAATAGTGTATGTTTGTTAAGGCTTCTTTATGTATAGAACCTTCAACACTTTTTCTCAAATCTGAGTTTTGGTTGAATATAATAAAAGTTATAGAGTGAAAACAGGAAAAACTTTTCATCCTATAAGGATTCTTCACTTAACAGATTACATTAGTAGAACTAAGGAAGTAGAAAGCCTTATTCTTGAGTGAAAATAAAAGTTTTTAGTTTGTTTCACAATATAAAGTTAAGACAGTCCATGTGTACTAGTACATTAAACTCCTTAAGGTTGTTCTTAAGTGACTATACATTACTGTTTGCCATACTAATGATTATTTATTCCAAATATTTCTTTACCTTTTACATCAGAATATATTCCTTGAACATATCCCTACTTTTGATACTCTATATAATACTATCAGTTCTTTTAGTAATTTTGAATTATAGTTATTATAATTTATTAATAAGTGAGGAAAACAAAGAAAGCCTAAAAACTTATCATGTGAAAGAAATAAAAGACCTAAGTGGAACCTACACCAACATACTAATAACTTATGTTTTGGCTTTATTGTTAATTTTTTCAGCCTCAGTAATTGGACTTATTGTGTTTATTATAGTTTTATTCTTCACCTTTGAATTGTTTAAGGATAATGAAATCTTATTCTTTAACCCCATTCTCTTTCTAATGAATTATAGAATTTACAAGATAAAAGTAGAAGAACATAATAAAACAATTTACATAATATATAAGGAAAAGATACAAGAAGGTGATTATATTTCAGTTAGTCATTTGTATGAAAACTTTTATGTAGATAAAAGAATTATCAAGAAAAAGAAGACAGGTAAATAGTTGAACGTCCTACTATCCTCAGGTTTGACTATTTACCTGAAGAAATTAATATACGGTGTGATTGAAATATACTACAATAAAAATTATTTATGATCTTAACTTTGTCAGCCAATGATTCCTCCTTCTCATTATAATACTTGTTAATTATTTCTACTGCTTCTTGAAAGTCATATTGACCAAATAGTTTCTGATTCATAAAGCTTCTTTCAAGCTCTTCCACTTTTTCCCAATCAATACTATTCTCATCATCTTGCTCATCAACATCCTTCATTGTTAACCATAACCTACCCTGTTCATCAAGGTCTAACTCAAGTGTTACTACATCTTTGTTTTCATCAGGATTCTTGTCTTCTTCCCTTAATATTTCTTGAGTTAATTTTGTTAAGTTTGTATTCTTTTCAATAATTTCAAGATCACCTACTTCCATTATAGTTTCACCAGTGTCTACAAAATGAGTAATTATAGCAATGTATTTAAGGTTGGCAAAGTGATTTTTATAATAGTAAGCTTTTCGTAAATAAATGTCTAATAGAAGACCACTTTCACCTATAAAAGGATAATAATATAGTACTGGTTCATAACCAATCCAAGTAGAAAACCATAGATTTACTATGACTATGTATGCTTTTGAGATGTCTGGATTCTCTTCGAGAAGATCTTCATATTCATTATGGTCATACACTTCTCCATTTTCAGTTATAATGTAAACTATATGTTGTCTCTCATATAGTTTATCACTAAATTTTTGTAATATATAGTCAACGATTTTATTTTTGTCTTCATTCGTATTTTTAACATCCAGATTCATCTTCTCACTTTCATATTCTAATACAAAAGGGAATATTTAAGTTTGTTGCTGAAAGTTTAACATAGGAGGAGTTACAAAACAAACAATAATCCTAACCAAGGATAGGAACAAGAGATATAACTTCTTTACCAAGTACTTTTCTAACCTTATTCTCTTTATAGAAACCATAAAAACTGCTTACCCAACTCTAGGGTGGGGAGGAAGTTAGCAGAAACAATCCTCTTTTTAAATAAAAACTATTTATATGAGTCAACAAAAAACAACAGAAAAAAGTGGTGTTACAGTTAAAATAGATTTATCTGAAACAGTAAATGTTCTAGTTGAAATGAAACAAAAATTAGATGAAATCAAAAAAGAGTTGGATGAAATAAAACAACAACTAAATACACAAAAAGAAGAACCAAATGAAGGAGATGAAGAAGGAGAAAGTGAAGAAAGTACTGAAACTGAAGAGGAGGAAGAAGGAGAGGCAGGAAAAAGTAATGATGAAGAAGAGGAAGCAGAGGAAGAAGAAGAAAGCTAAACTACTTACCTGATGTGTTTATAAGATATGATAGTTTTTTAAATATGAAAAACAATATGAAAACTAGAACAGAGAAAACAAAAAATAAAATTTTTACTAATGAAAGACAGGAGAAAATTCTAGAAGCAAAAGAAAAGGAAAAAAGATTGCCTGAATCATTAACAACTAAATTGTATGAGGATTGAAGGCAAAGTCCACATTCCTCTTTTTGTTTAGTCAGAAAACCTTTTTAAAGAATTATATACTATGAAAAGAGAAATTCCACTTATAGGTCTGGTTTTAGTTCTAGCATTACTTCTAATAATTCCTATCTTCCAAGTTATAAGTATTCATGCCTTTGTATGTAACATCAGTACAGTCAGTAATGTTGGAGGTTGTTATGTTTATATCA
>Ga0208548_100320_pt1 | contig 20883 bp, 16 predicted proteins | sample ECH_Chost_MetaG_FD_187133 | JGI IMG/M metagenome (GOLD analysis project Ga0208548, IMG submission 187133) | Hot spring microbial mat communities from Yellowstone National Park, Wyoming, USA - ECH_C host_MetaG (SPAdes) (version 2) | ecosystem: Environmental > Aquatic > Thermal springs > Hot... | reverse complement strand
AAATGGAGGGACATCAAAAGAGGGATGGAAATAGCGATAGGCCAAATCGATGATAAGGAGCTTAGCTCGGCGCTAGACTCCCTCGTCGGTAACAACTTCATAGAAAAGGTGGGGCGGGGGGAATACAGAATAATTGACCCCCTACTGAGGAAAATAGATTACAGCAAAATTTTAAAGCCGCGGCTTTAAAAGGACCCTGTCCGGATAAGGTTTGTGATTATTCTATGATGGTGTCCGGACAAGACTTAACTGGTGGGCGCCACGGTTGGTCGCAAAACTCAATTCCGTGGCGCCCACCACGGCGTGGATGTCTTTACATTCTTTAGGGATTTAAATGTTTTCGTGAGGAACAAGAAGAGGTTCTCACGAGCTCAAGGTGATGGCTGTTCTCCTAAACGCCTTTGGGTTAAGCCTCAACGAGGAAAAACATCTAGCTTCTTCGGTCTACTCTCAGAGCCAGTCTCGAAGTCGAGTGTTGAGGAGTGGATGAGGAAGGTTCTCGGAGGAGAAGCTGAGCTTCAACCCAAAGCCACGCGAATATCCAGTCATCGCAGTGGATGAAACAGTTGTGAAGTGTAGGGGGCCAACCACTATACGTGTGGGTTGGTGTGGACGCTGTAACGAGGCAACCCATCTGCCTGGTTGGTTGGGTGTTTCCCCACTCACGGGGACCACGGAGAACGCGCTCAGATTCCTGCGCAGGCTGAGGGGGAGGTGCCTATACTGGTGGTGACCCTGTGATCCTAACGGGTCGAGCGGGGGCCATGGTACCGTGAGGGTGTGACCAGAGCTGGTTTTAGAAAGTTCACCAGACGTTTGGGTTGCGTAGCTCTGTTGGTTGAGCGATTCTTCGGGTGCCTCAAGGATAGGTCGAGGGCTTTCTACAACAACATAAACCCGAAGAAGACACCCTTCACACCTCTTCTCGACTTCCTAGAACTATTCATGCACTGGTACACCACTTGGAGGTGACACGGATGAAGTCTTATCCGGACACCATCTGAAAGCTTCAGTTAAAAATTAAACCGCGAATCACTCTATCACAAGATACAAAATAAATGTCATTAGAGAAAATAACAAGATCCGCAATTATGGCATGTCTAAAGTAAACAATCGAAGACAAAGATTTTGCTTCTTTACTAGTCCCTCGTTAAGGAAAGTAGCTCGTCGGATAGGCGTATCGAATTCATGCTCGGGAAGACAATTCTAATCTAAAGCTTGATTCTTTCTAAAGATTTGTTACGGTATGAATGAAAAGCTCAAGGTTAATATCGGAAATGTGTATAGGTAGAATCTACGCGGAACTTTTAGCGATAAAGTTTCTCGAGGTTAAAGTGATTTGCAAACAGGCTATGTTCGTATATATGTCGGTTTATACACTAGTTAGATTATCACCGTTGAAGGATGCGGTAGGATAAAGGCTTTAAGTCAAAGATTTTCGTTAATAATCTGTAACGGTAAAAACTCATAAATACTGAACAGAATTCTGTATTATTAGCTGATAAGATATGGCAATATACTGCCTATTCAGTTAGGTAATTGTCCATCTTATAAGGGCAGTTTAATCCGGAGGAATCTCTTTGAATATCATTTCCATAGGGATGCCTAACTTGTTCCTAACATACCATCTACGTATTGCGAAATATCCAACGAATCCAGCAAAAACAGCAACCATTAATAATTCGGAGGGGAGATAAGCTACGCCTAAAGTTGGATACGCCAAATAATAATATAACATCCATGCAACAAAGAACGCATAAATTATACCACCAATAGTAACTACTGGTATTCCAAATACTTTATATTTCCCAGCTTCACTTCTCTCATATAACTCTTTAAATCTGTAAGGAAGAAGCGCACCTGCTATACTTGTAAAGAAGAACATTACTGTAGATACTGCTGTGACAGCAAGTGTATACGTAATCCAGCCAGGAACGAAATTATAAATATATGAATATATAATTCCACCAGCAATGTAGAATAATAGCGGTGCATTGATCGGAGTTCCAGTTTTTTCATTGATTTTAAAGAACCATTCTGGTAATATTCTATCCATGGCAGAAGCAAAAGCCATTCGAGTTTGACCTATATATACGTTGTATATTGTCTGAAAGCCATTTAGTAGAATTCCTATAGTAGCCAAAAATATAAGAATGGGATTAGCGGTCAAAACCATAGCTAAATTACTAAACCAAGGCGGAATTGGCATGCTCAAATTACCCGTTACATAATTACCCCAAGCAGCCGCAGCCAACCACTTATAACCAACAGCTCTAATAAGAGCGAAGCCAAGAATTGCCATCATGAATGCGGTAGTAACTCCTGCTCCAAGATTTATAAAGAGTTGCTTTTTAAAATTCATAGCCTGTTTTATTTCACCAGCTTGATATTGCGCCCAACCAGTCCAACCCAAACTCGTTAATGCAATAGGCATAACACCAAGTGTGGCAATCATACTAAAAGTTATATTTGGATTAAACCCCATTTTTTGTTCATAATTTATCACATAGTTATAAAAATCTCCCGAGTTAGGAGATATTTTATTTACCGCCTGATTATAAAGTGTAATAAATTTGGGATGTGGGGTGATTAAAAATAATATCGTTAGTGTGATAAACGATATTACAAGTCCATACCACATCGGCCACTGCATCTTAACAAATAATCTTAACCCTTTAGTTAAGGTAAATATAGCAATCCCACCACCGACTACAGTAGTAATCCAGATTCCTAAAGGAGTAGTAAACCAAGTTCCTATATTGATTAATAATGGATCATTTATTGATAGACCAACTCCAGTGAATAATGGTGCTAGGCCTAATACAGCAGTAAACCAGCCTGCTATAGCGGACCATTGAAGCAACCAAAAAATGACCATTGTAGCAACTACTGGAAAACCTATCCAAGGGCTTAAAACCCTTGATTGAAATAAGTAATCACCACCTGTTCTAGGCATGACGCTTCCTAGAGACGCATATATAAATCCAGATAGAGTTACAAAAGCACACGTAAGTAAAATTCCAAGTGGTATGTTAGACCCTGGAAAAGCTGCTGCCGATAACAAATAGACCCAAGGTGCTATAGGTTCCATGCTCATTATATTATATGCAAAAGCAGAGTATGGAGTCATTTCTCTTATAAGCCCCGAAGATTCTCTTATGAATAATTTTGGTCCTTTTTCAGAACTAACGGATTTTATGACCTCTTTATCTGACACAACTAGGGACGTTGGTAAGGGTATAAATAAGCTTTACGGAAACAGATTAATTTGTTACAACATATTCATTTTATACTACACATCATTGGTTTTATGCTTTAGATTTTTGAATTTTTTGCAACCTAAACGGCTGTATACTGATGCAGATGGTCACTAAATTGATATTGAACACAACCTTCCACTACACACCAGCATTTACAAGAAAGTTAAGAACATATCAATACCCATCTTGAGAGGCCAAAGCACGTCAATCAAAATTCTTTCTATTAGCTGGTAACTTACTCGATAGAGAAAGCAATATTTAGAACGAATCTAGTGTCACATTCATGTTATCGGTTACCCTCTCCAACTCAATTAAGACGAATGCGTCATATGACTTAGACACATTAACCGTTGACACTATAATCTTCTTAAAATTCAGTAGACATAGAAGCACCTTGCAGGAGAAGCTAGCAGTCGCTTTTACTATACCGAGCCATACTCTCTTTTTTATGATGGTACTCTACCACGCAACCATAAATGGTCATGACTTCATGTTTAATCATATCACTCATTTGATTCAGAATCTTTCTTTATTTAGGAGGATGATTTTAACCTGCTTGATTAGGTTGTTATAATATTGTATTTTTTACTTTAACCTAGATACATGAATATGTTAGAGTCGGTTCAAGGTACCCGCTAGGATACCTAGCTAATCGGTGTAGGTGACATTGTTAAATCTGCCTACACCATTCATCTTGACTCGCTAAAAGGGGTGCAGGATTTCGTTATGAGCAACCTCACCCATTCGTTCGTCATCTGGCATAGTACTTTATAATATTAACTTCGATACGGGTTCTATACGGAAGAAAGCTTTTTATCCAATTATTCAAGATGTCAATCAAGTTGAGGCATCTACACAATCACTCTATGGTTGCCGAGAGTCATTAGTTTTATAACACATTCTGTTTTGATAGAAATAACAAGCTTCCCAATTGTTATACACAGGTAGGATGTGGGTTTACCTTTTTTAACTCTAATTTTGACTCTGAAACTCACAAAGCTTGCTTCTATTTGCCTTTAAAACAAGCTCCCTAAGCTTCTATTAACTCTCTTCTTAGCTTGGTATATATTTTGTATATATCTACCTCATTCACGCCTTCGTAGTGATTTATTCTTAGTGTAAAGGGGCCTCTCTTACGTTTTCTGGCTTATTTTAACAACGTTTATCTCTAAGGCTAGAATCCTGTAAACCAATCATTTTAAATTTCATGAACTTGCCACTATAATCACTTATAAGCTGCCTCAGCGATGAGTTAGAGAATGTATTAAGCTGTTGTAAAGTAGTAGATTACTCACCATTTTGCTCTCTATAAACTTTGAATGATTTACAGCTTTGCCATTACCACATCTGGTGTTGTCTTGCCCAGGCTTACTCAGATATACATAAATGTCCACTTTGTGAATTGGTTTCCTAACTTAGTTTAACTACCAAGCTTCTACGTTGATTATTCCTACTTAGTATACTTATAATTAGAAAGGGATTTAGCGTGCTTTCTTGACCAAGTGATATTGAAGCTCCTTGTTTGACCCTTAAGATAGACAAATAATTAGTTCGTCAAGAAAGGTCAGCAACAAACACTTAGTAAAGCTTAGCTTTGGAAGTCAGTTATCGCTTACCACCAAAAACAAAAATGAGGGAAACATTGAACCAGATTGGCTATAATATACAGACGTCAACCACGACACAAATGTAGATAATAGCTGTATCATTATATCTCACCACATAGCCATTAACAGTTTAATGAATTGGATATTTGCGTGGTTTCATTTTAGAGATATTGAGTTTTTCCTTAAACAAACACATCTCTCATACTTAATGCTCAACTTCAAAATCGGAGAATATTTTGAAGGATTTGTAGGTCTTTCTAAGCTTCCAAACTCGTTTGAGTGGAAAGACCATAACTTCAGGTTCATAAGAATCTCTTCTTGTTTCTTATAAAAACATAGATTCTAACATGAGTGCGAATATGCCCTTAGTGGTAGACTTTACCGAATTCTAAAAAACGTTTTGCCTACCATGTATAAGTCCAATCTTGATCAAGATTATAAATCTACCAAAATAAGTAGGTCTTCTCGTTTGCTACACCTTTTGTTTCAGCTGTCTTATGAATTCTGAAAATGAAACAATGTTATAGAAGTCTCCGACTACGTAGTAGTCTGAGTTGTTTACCATTGGCACATTCGGATCCTTGTTTATACCTACAATAAACTTTGCATCCCTTATACATGCTATATACTTTATCTGACCACTTATCTCGATGGCCACATATAGTTTGGGTTTTACTTTGTGTTCTGAAAGACATATCCATTGGTCGTCGGAAAGCCATCCGAGATCAGCCGCAAGAAGTCTAGAGCCATCCATTGCTGCATGGAGCACTTCGGCTAACTGCTTTATAAGGCCCAGGTCTTCCCTCCCTTCTAACCCTCTCCCAACAGCTACTATTCTTTCGGCTTCTTCGAGTCGTATTGTTGACGTCTCGCACTTTCATCTTACCTCGAGAGTTTGAGTTAATGGCTTAACTTCTACACAAATTGTCTCAGTTTCTCCGTTATATGAGTTCTTTCTAGGCTCCACAATACCTGACTTCAAGGTTACAATAGCGGGTGTCCACATAATAATCTCTGTGGAAACACCGTTACCACTGAAAACTAACCTTTCAACTTCGAGCCCCTCATCCTTGAAACTAACACTTCGACACTCCGTAGACAAATGGAGCATCGAGTTTTGCTGCCAAACGTGCGGAGATTTCCTTACCAAATTTGTGGCTGAAAGGATTATTAGCTCTGGCTTCTCCTTACTATTGGCTTCGAAAATAGCAACCAAGGTAAATATAGCATCGTATGGGTTGGTACTTTTAGCTTCTGTTGGGTAAACTCTTCTAGCTCTTAGCTCATCGATCGATTATTTGGACAGTGTTTAGACGTAAAATATTTATTTGGGTGTATGCGTTATTATAAGAAATTAATCATGGAAATATTGTCTATAGATAAAAAAATTTTAGACGAATTGCGTTCCATTGTAGGTGAAGAAAACGTAAAGACAGAAATACATCATAGAGCGCTTAGAGCTGCTACTCCTACCCCATTCCCCTTACATAAATGGGAACAACATGTTCCAGACGTAGTTGTGCTACCTGGTTCGTCAGACGAAGTGTCTGAGGTTGTTAAAATAGCAAATAAATATAAGGTTCCAATAGTCCCGCGTGCTGGGGGGACGGGTCTCAATGACGGCGCTGTTCCACTTAAACGTGGAATTCTATTAGATATAAAAAGAATGAATCGAATTCTTGAAGTTGATGAAGAAAATATGACCATCACTGTAGAAACAGGCATCAATAATCAAGAATTAAGTAGGACTTTAAAGCAGTACTTTGATTTATGGTGGCCATTCGACCCTGCCTCATTCCCTGTTTCGATAATTGGTGGAAATATTGGAACTAATGCGTGGTCACTCATTAGTGGTATAAGTGGACATATAAAGGACTTGGTTTTGAGTATGGAGGTTGTGTTACCTACAGGTAAAATAATTGAGGTTGGAGAGGGGGGAGGTAAAAAAATTAGAAAATCATCAACAGGATATCGAGTTAAGGAATTATTTTTAGGTCACCAAGGCACATTAGGAATAGTTACTAAAGCTACACTCGAAGTCTTTCCAAGACCAGAGGTGGAATTTCCAGCTTTTTTTGGATATCAAAGTTTCACGGAGGCTTGGAAAAGTTTAGGTAAGATCAGCAGATCCTTTTTAAGAACACTTGCATCTACTGTGCTTTTTGATGAAGAAAAAGTTGAATTTTTACGGCGTGATGACGAAGCATATATTCCACTTCCTTCTAATATTAAATCTGTAATAGCAACCGCTTTTTATGGAACTAAGGAGGAGGTAGAGGCGGCTTCTAATGTTTTATTTAGAATCATAAAAGAAGGGGGTGGAATATATTTAGGTGAGCAATTATCCGAAGGTGATTGGGCATCGAGACACGATCGTTATCATTTAGCCTTACACGGCAGAGATAAAGAAGGGTACGTAATGCCTAGTACATGGCACTGCGAGGATGCGGCAATCGTTTATAGTGAATTACCGTATGTCCGTGAAAAATGGCATAATTTGGTAAAAACTTATCGTGAAAAGTATGGAATTTTCGATGATGGTGGAATGTTTATGTATAACAATAATCCTTTTAAACCGTGGGGTGATTATTTGACAGAAATAGATATTTTTATTGCAGAGATGGAACTGGACGACGAAAAATGGAATGCATGGGTCGAGCTCAAACGCAAAATTAGTGAAGTTACGTTAGAACATGGCGGAAGCATTACTGCATGTCATGGTGCAACTCGCCCAGGTGATGCTGAGTTGATACCGATTGAGTTAAAGAATGGTACTTATGAACTAATGAAATCATTAAAAAGAATATTAGATCCAAATAATATAATGAATCCAGGAAAATTTGGGCTTGATATCGCCTATTTGGAAGAAGGGAGTGGTTTAAGATGAGTAATGAAAAAGTTTTCTCCAAAGATTCTTATAATTTTCAACTCAAATCAGGAGTTAAGCCGCCATTAGAATTTGCTCTTGATAATTACTTAACTTTCGCATGCAGACACAAATTTTGCAGAGAGGTCTGTCCGGTTTATCAGGCAACAGGTAACGAGGGTTATATACCATATGGCTTTCATACATCTTTGTTGGCACTCTACAAAGGTATAGCTAAATTTGAAGAATTAGGTGAAATGTTTGTTAATTGCTTATACTGTGGAGCTTGTCAAATAAGATGTCCTAATACACTTTTTATGGGCGATTTCTATAAAGTAACTCTCACCACAATTGACCTTGTGCGTAAGATACGTGGAGATCTAGCAAAATCCGGGGTCGTTTATTTAGGATTAGAAGATGCAAAAAAAGAAGTTGAAAATCATTTATCAACTGTAGATAATAAAGACGTAATGCTAAAGTGGACTTCTGATTTGAACCTTCAAATAGGTGGAAAAAAGGATATAGTGCTTTATGTGAGCAGATTTATGGCAACCCAAGATACTAAAACTGCTAGATTATGCGCTAAACTCTTGCAAAAGGCAGGTGTCGATTTTGCAGTTATGCCGACTACATATGCAGGAATTTCAGAACCATTTGATATAGGCAGAGAGGACTTGTTCGTTCAACTTGCTAAACAAGATATTGATATGCTAAAGGAAATGGAAGCAAAAATTGTAATAATTACTGATCCTCATGATTATTTCTACTTTAAAAGAGATTATCCAAAAATCTTTGGCGATTTACCATTCGATATTGTCTTTATTACTGAATTTTTATGGCGTTTAATAGAAGATGGTAAACTTAAACCTGTCAACGAAATAAAGAAAAAAGTAGCCTTCCATGATCCTTGTACACTAAATAAATTGACTGGGCATTGGGAATCTCCAAGAAAAATTATTTCCAACATTCCTGGCATTGAATTTATCAACGAAAACCATATAGACCAATGGTATTATTGTTGTGGTAATGGTGTGTCAATAACACTGAGAAAAGCTAAACCTAAATTAGCTCAAGAAATCGGTCTAAAGAGATTAACAAGGGTGAATGATTTGGGCGTTAGCACATTGGTATTGGCTTGCCCACATTGCTGGGATCATTTTACAGAGATAGAAACAAAAACTGGCATTAGAATAGAATTAATTAATGTAATTGAATTATTAGCAAAATCGGTGGGTGTATAAAATTGGTCGAAGATGTAATAATCAGAGAAGGTCATTTTGAAGTTAAAACTGAAAGAATGCGCAAAGTTAAGCAACAGTTCATAACACAATTCGAAATAAAAATGATAATAAAGGCAAGAAATGAATACTTAGAATGGATGCATAATAACTTTTCGAAAATGATATTAAAGCCACCAAATAAAAATTACCTAGATCCAAAAAGCTAATTTTTAAAAACTCCATCTAAATCTTAACGATACTCGTTTTGCCAACTCTTCGAGCGTCGAGAATAGCTATAAATTGTCCATCTTTAACAGCCTTGTCCACTTTACCGACAAGCCTGCTTGTGAGCATCACCGTACAAATCGTCAGTTCTGTTAATCCACCTATCGCTGAAGTCAACCATAGTTCTCATCCAGAACTTATTGGTACGAGTCATAAACCAAACATGATGCGTTGACTTTTCGAATTTGTTTAAAAAATTTAAAAACAGTGTCTCACGAAACACATTTTCAACTTGAAAAAAGTGATGCAACCCAAAGCTCATCGTTCTGACCAAGGTTGCGCAAGACACACAAAGGTTTGAAGACGCACTGCGAAGGACTAGCGGGAATCGTTGAACCTAGACGCAAGCGCAACCACGCCTACTTGCGTCACACGGAAAATAAGGTTGGATTTAGCCATAGTGTTTAAGGTTTTAACATCCCAAGTTTAAACGGTGAAGTTTAGAATTAAGGTGCCGTATCTTAAACGAGTGACGACTTACCACCTACTAAGCTTTCCGTCATCTGTTCGATGGTGTCCAGATAATCATTTCCCGCACCTGAATACTACGCTCGCCACCCCCTAATCCGGGCACCATCAATGGAAGGATGGTGTCTGGATAAGCATTCACTCTTGTCACCTCCACTGCGTGTACCAGTGCACGAATAGTTCGAGGAAGTCCACGAGTGGTGCAAAGAGTGTCTTCTTCGGGTTTATGTTGTTGTAGAAAACCCTCGTCCTGTCTTTGAGGTAGCCCTGAAGCGTTCAACGGAGCTCCTCAGCCCGAAGGTTTGGTGGACGTGGTTTTGGAACCCCCCTCGAATCACGGCTTCACGCTACCATGCACCCCTATCCGTGAGCGGGGCCTCCGAGACACCTTCTTCTCAGTCCACGGAGAAACCTGAGCGCGTTCTCTGATGTCCTACTTGGTGAGTGGGGGAAACACCCAACCAGACAGATGGGTTGCCTCGTGTACGCGTCGACACCAACCCACACCTACAGTGGTCGCCCCCGCCACACTTCACCACGCTTTCATCCACCGCGATCGCTCCCAGCTTTGCACTGGCTCGAAGCGAAGCTTTGCCTCAACCTTTTTCACCCAATCCTGAACACTTGGAAAGAGACTCGGAGAGAAGCCAGAAGAATCCAGGGGTTTTTCTGAGGCTCAACCCAAACGCGTAGAGTAGCACGGCGACCACCTTGAGCTCAGAAGAACCTCTTCTTATTCCTCTTAAAAACATTTAAATCCCTGAAGAGTGTAAAGATATCCGTTGTGGGCTCCACGGTGGTTCACCAATTCAGCTCCGTGGTGCCCACCACTTAAGGCTTATCCGGACAGGATCTCAGAGAAGTCGCAAAGTATATAATGCTGCTTTTTGTAAATTATACAATGAGAAAGCTCCTCGTTGTTACTTTATTCATAATTTTCTTTCTCCTTTTAGGGAACTTCATTCCTTTGTCATTTCAACCCAGAATTTTCGCAGCCGCGCAAGGCACGCAAAGCCCAACTGTATCAAATGCTATAGTTAACAATTATCAGACAAATCTGACGCTACCGAGCGGAGCGCAGGAATACGTGTACGGATACGTCACCGGAGGTGCCACATCTTCTGGATTTGCTTATGGCCAATATGCTTCTGTCACAAACGCCGCAGGAAACGTTCCCGCCGCGCTTGCGCTCACTACAAGCAATACGAACAACTTTTCGACCCCAGCGATTTATTTTGCAATTGGAGGGGCTTCTGTCTCTGGTTTTTCATCTGTTTCAAGTTCCTACGGAAGCAATGGAACTCCCTCTGCCTCTTCTGCCTCTGACACTTTTACAGTCAGTGTGCCGGGTAGCCTCGTTGTGGTTGTGGGCGAGGCAGGTGGTGGGCAGTCTATTTCAATCTCTGGCATACCAGGCTTGAGTGTGGATGCAACGAATTTCGTTCCACCTTGTAACCAAGGCCTACCGCCTGTGATTGAAATTGCCAGCGCATATCCAAGTGTAGGAACTTATACAGTAACAGAGCAGACATCGCAGTGCGCGGCTGGGCAAAATCCTAATGGTACTGGTGATCTGATTGGCGTCTTTGTCTTTACACCTAGTTCAACGACTTCGACTTACTCCGTTACTTTCAGTGAGTCAGGCCTTCCTTCAGGTACTTCTTGGTCTGTCACCTTCAACGGCCTTACCCAGTCCTCGACGGGTTCCTCCATTACCTTCTCTGGGATCCCGCCTGGCACCTACACCTACACGGTAATTCCTCCCAGCGGTTACTTCGCCTCCCCGAGCTCCGGTAGCGTTACCGTTACCTCCTCTAACGTCACCGAACCCATCTCGTTTTCCCAGCATACTTACTCGCTGACCATATATTCTGAGGATGGTGGTTCAGTAACTTACGTGTATCCAGAGGGCAATATTGAACAGGTGCCGGTCGGTGGTAGCAGCACTATCCAAGTGCCTGCCGGCGCAGAGGTTTCCATTTTGGCGTACCCCTCGGCGGGTTACCTGTTTTCAGCGTTCAAGCCCTCCGGCGCAGTAACCCTCTCTCAACTGACCCCACTTCCGGGGACTGGTGGAGGTTATTCGTGTGTGGCTACGGTGAATGGGAATGGTGCTGTTAACGTGACCTTTATTAAAGCTACTTTCTCGATATTGGCGACGGAGGTTGGGGGAGATAACCCATACACCCTTGATTTCATTGCCAATGCTACAGCTTTTGCCAATATTAAGAGCGCCAATAGTGCTTCAGGGAATAACAACCCCTACTATGATTATGCAGACTACTTGGTTCTTTACATGAAGAATCCATCGGCGTATCCCATATACAAGGTGGTAATCTATGATGGTTCAGGTAACCAGGTAACGGGGGAGGCCGAGCAGAACATTTTACAGGGGGTGCTTGTGTGGGCGCACATGGAGATTTTTGGAATTTATTACGAAGGCAACGCAAATAATCTTGAGCCTTTCTTCTCAAGCTTGAATGGTAAAATATGGGAGCAGGAGGCTATTCTAGCAGGACTGAACATAGTAAATATCACTCAGATGGTGAATGAACTTGCTGCCGATATGGGACCGCCATATGGCGAATTATACTCGCAAGTTGTTGGTCTAATTTTGGGGGTTCTCCATGGTGAACCTTATCTGGTTGCGGAGTATGGCGACTCCGTGGCGCAGCAAATTGTGTCGCAGCTCTATCAAGACGGTCTGGTGTCGAGCCCGACCCAGCCTTATGACGCCCTGCAGTTAGTTAATGAAATAATATCAAATCCCTCCTCCTTCCTGCAGGTATTTCCCCAAATCTATAAGACCGCCTATGGCACCCAACCACCCCCAACTGCACTTGATTATGCCAATGAATATGTTTTCGATTTCGCAAATCATGCAGCGGTGGGCGGCCTGACAAGTGTCCTCTTGTACTTTATGCGGAACCCTATCTTTGTGGCCTCTGGTGTTGATACAACGGTCACCGGGACGATAGGCTGGACTGAAACCGTCACCACGTGGACCCTCTCCGGTGCTGTAACCGATGCGTTGGTGTCGGCTGCGGAGGGCGCAGCGGCCGGGGTCGCTGCTACTTACTTCGCAATCTTACTTGAGCAGAATATACCGGCGCTTCTGCAGTCAGAGATAACCTATGAGCAGGCAATAATGCCGCTGTATCAGGGTCTGAACGCCAGTCTGAACCAAATGGTAACAGAGGGCGAGGTCAACCTGACAGCGGCAGCGAACGCACAGGTGGACGCCACGCTATCTGAATCGATTGCCGCCCAGTGGTTCCAAGCCGATTATAACATGACGAAGGAAAACGTGCTCTATTGGGGGCAAAACAAGCAACAGGAGATGAGTGAGGATCAGCAATTTGCACAAGCGCTGAATTCGGATGTAAACCTCGATAGGAGCTTCCTCTCCTCTTTGAGCGCTTACGCCCAGTCTATGGTTTCGGGCGGCGATCCGCCAGCCATCAATGGATCATATGAGGTGCCCACTCCGGTCGAGTCAGAATGGACGCTGCTCCCCGCGAACGGCATGGTGGGTTTCGACGTGAACTCGTCCACGGCCGCCTTCGCCCTTCATTTCGGCAACTACACGGTTTATGCCGGGGCCAACGGGTTAAACTCCACGTATCCCTACGCTTTTCTGTTGAGGACTCAAAACGTGACGCGCCTAGTGATCTTCGGCACGCCTTCCGGTGTTTACCTAGTTAATAGTAGCTCCAGCTCGGATGTAGCGGTGTTGGCCCTTCAAGCCAGCAACGCCACCCTCATCACCAAGAGCTACGTCAACTCCTCTGTGATCGCTGCTGTGCCCCTAGAGGAAAGGTCCAACAACACCTTCGAAGTGGTCCCTTCGAGGTACGACTTGACTATTGTCATCGGCCCGGTAGAGCCCCCATTGGCGGCGATCGCGTTGAACAACTCCGTCTACACCTTCACGCATGGCAAGCTTATGATATCCGGTCTCCCCATGGGCACATACAGTTATCAGCTGTTACTACCTAAGGGATACTCGACTTCATTAGCATCAGGCTATGTGAACTTGTCGGCCAATCACACGCTGACGTTCGTCGTGACGAGGTCCAACTCGAACGCCTTGTACTACGCGTTGGCCGTTGTGGTCGCCGTGTCGGTCCTAGCCGCGGTCTTCTCCGTTGGACTCATAAGAAAACACTCAAAAAAAGGGCGCTAAACGTTTAATTTTTTCGTTTGGCTTGTGCGGCCGCGCTGAGGGAGTGCTATCCTCGTCTTAGCATCGTGTTCGGCTAGCGACGCTTGAGTTAATTTTTTGAATGCCGGTAACTCCCGTTCACGCTCGCGGACGACCTGGATTCAAGCACTCACTCATTCTCGTAGTGGTGAGCATAGCCACGATATACCTTAAGAGCATATTCATCAAGCTACCAGTTTAGCAGAAGGAGGTGTCTAGCCCCTTCCGAATGCTAGCCGCTGTGTGACTGACTTTATCTTGTCCATCAGCTCCCGCACCATCACCTTCCCGGCCACAACCTCGACCCTCTGGAGTACTGCAGCGTCCTCTGCGGCCACAACTATCAGCGTCGTGCCCTCGTGAACCCAAGCTTATCCCTTATCTCCTTGGGAATCACCCCCTGACCCTTGTCAGAAACTCTTGTGACGTCTATCAGCGGATCGTCGGCCATCGTTCCTTCTCCCGTTTGCACGCCCTAATAAGCGGTGCATCATGTGCCGAACTTGGTTTCAAGTATCAGCTATCCATACCACCAACCCTATCACGCCTAAATACGCTACAGACTGTCAAAATAGATAGGTTTATATGGATTTCCGGATTTGAACAATTTGTGTGCATGGGCAGTAGGGTGAGTGGTAGCAGATAGAGACCCAAGACCTCGGCGAGCGAGGGGTACACGCACACACATAGGGGGGAGGAGGGTGAGGCTGACTGAGGATGGATTGGAGGGCGCTCCCCACCGCATCGAGTGGTGGGTGGGTGCGTCCTGACACGAGGGGGCTGAGCTGAAGGGGACCAGTGAACCCGTGAGCTCCCTAAATGATGCTGTGAAGCCCAAGCTCCACTACGCGTACGATAGATGTGCTGATGCGTACCTACGTGCGCCTACGTAGAGCGAAACCCTGGGTCTGCGTCTGGCTGTATGCGCCCTCCTCACCTGTGTCGGTGTCAGCGTTGGTGCCGGCTGCACCCGCCTTCATCCGCGGGTCGCCGCTGCCCCGCTTCGGGAAGCACACTGTGACGTAGACCCTGTGGCCGGGCTCCGCGAAGTCAACCCTGACCGTTACTAAAGATTGAAAGCCTCGCCTCTTTGAGGCGGGGATGACGAAAGTTTAAATTTCTCTTCGTTCTAAAATTCTTTCAATGGCTAGGAGGGTTAAAGCGATCAGAGCTACTGTTTCGATGAAGATCGCCCCATCTGAACCCCTCCTAGCCCTCATGAATAACTACGTGAAGGCACTCCGTTTCGTCCTCTTTTGGTTGAAGGAAAATGTACCGAACCCAAACGAGAAGGGAGTATTAGGAAGGGTTCACTAGGGTTTGTACGAGGAGTTAAGGGAGGAGTATAATCTACCATCAAAGGTCGCTGAGGACTGCTACCGCGATGCACTCTCAATATACAAGGGTTGGTTTAATAATCCTAAGAAAGGTAGGTTCCCGAGAGTATACAAGCCCACTGTATGGCTAACTCCTAAAGCTAGCTATAATGTGGACTTCGACAAGAAGAGCGTTAGGATAGCAAGTGTTGGTGAACTACCAATCTTAGGTTATCCTAGAAACCTGAAGGAGTACATGAGTTGGAGGATGAAGGAATCAAGGCTAGTGATCAGGGATGGTAAGGCTTTCTTAAAGGTGGTTTTCGAGAAACCGTTAGATAGTGTTGAGCCAAAGGAAAGTATTGCCGTAGATATTAACATGGCTGAGATAGTTGCTGGGAGTGACGATAAACACTACGTTAGAATACCAACCCGCCTTGAGGAGGTTCATCATTGGAAGTCATTAGCAGAGAATTTGCAAAGGAAGTACCCTAGAAGGTGGAGGGAGAATAAGAGGATCCTTCACAGGATTCACACTTTTCATTTAAAGGCTAGGAGAATCGCGGAGGATTATGCTAGAAAAGTGGGAAAATGGGTTGTTGAGGTAGCTGAGAGAATGATGGGTGCTAACGTCATCAAATTGGAGAGCCTTAAGAACCTCATCAAGAATGTGGATAAATTGCCGAAGGAGTTTAGGGATAAACTGTATTTAATGCAGTATCATCGTTTGCAGTACTGGATTTGTTGGCAAGCTAAGAAACACGGAATGCTTGTTGAGTTCGTTAATCCTAGATACTCTTCCGTTTCATGCCCAAAATGTGGTACAAAGATGGTTGAGGTTTCCCATCGTTGGTTTAAGTGCAATTGTGGTTATGAGAACGATAGGGATGTTATCGCAATCACAAATTTGAACGGGAGGGGGTCTCTGACCCTCTCAACTGCCCCTCAAATGAGAGATGTAAACCCGAATCAATGAGGGGAACCCCCGCCATTTATGGCGGGGAGGAAGTCAGCGCTCATCCCTGTATCCGTGTCCTTTTACGTGGTGGTTTCTCTCTGGGTTGGTTGGCTGGCTGACTTACTTGGTTTGGGTTGGGTTGGCGGTGGTAGTGGGGGTCTGTGTTGCTCCGCTTCGGCTGGGGGGCTCATGCTGGCTGGGCTGGGCTGGGCTGGTCGGTCTGGCCCTGTTCGGTGTGTGGGCTTCGGGCTTCTTCCTCCGCCCCCGCCCCCGCCTCCTCTTCTTCGACGTAGCCCAAGGGTGCGGCGACCACTCTGAGCTCCGCCCCTCTCCCCGCGTATGGTATGTGGGCTACCACTTCGACTGGCTTCCCATGTGCCCAGATTATGGTGTAACTCGCGGCGCCGGGTGCGCTGAGCGCCATCCTCATCAATACGGATTTGTACGCCTGTGCTACGGATCTCCCTTCTCCGCTTATGCGGCGGCGTGCTGGGGGTGTGACCTCGGCGTACCTGGCTTCCTTCTCCCCGTGTATGCTGAGCCTGTCGCCGTCGAGTTTCAGGGTGGTGTACCCTATCGCGGTTTTCGCTGTCTTCGCGGCGCGGGCGAGTGTTTGGGCTTGGCGCGCGGTGATCACCACCTGGCACTCGGTTCAGGTGCCCCGTAGTATACACAGAGGTAGAATCTGGCCCTGTCGGCCTCCCCGTCCACGGTGCCTATTTCTACCTTGCGGTCGCTGTGGTTTCTCGGTGTGAATGTGAGTTTCTCACCGTCCAGTGTGAGTGTGCCCCCCCATGTGTTCCGCTTCTCTAAGCGCGGCATCCAGCCTGTCGAGGTATAGTTGCACGGTGTATGGACTGGCTTCACCCCTTATGTGGACGGGTACCTTGAGGTGTGCTAGGGCTGTGTGGGATGACTCCATGTCCGCGAGCCCTACAAATCCGCCGCCCACCCTGACGGTGATGTCCGCCACGCGCCCCTCCACTGGGTGCCTGTGTAGGCCGAGTATCTTGGCGTAGTGGTCCACGAGCTTGGCGAGGAGGTGTGCGTCTTCGACCTCGGCGTCCGCGGTCTTATCCGCCGTTGTCGCCGCCGCTGTGGGCTTGGCTGTACCCGTGTGCGCTGCGTCCTCCTCCTCGTCGCCGTCGGTGTTGTTGTAGTAGTGGTGGCGGTCGGCTGTGGCTGGTGGCTCTTCTCCGTATGGGGGCTGCCCGGATCCTTCCTCCTCCAGCTCCTCGCTCACACCCGCTTCCTCTTCGCTCATGGGTTCGTGTTTCTCCTCAGCGGGCGCTGGGACATCTTCTTCTCTTAGCTCTTCCTCTGTTTTCTCCTTATCATCACTCATATACTTACACCTCAACCAACCGGTGACGGTTCGTTGTTGGGGTGCTTGGCTTCGGGTGCTGGGCGGGTGGAATGGTTCAGACCTGAACCCATACACTAGCCGCTAACACCCGGTGGGGGTGGGTTTAAATCTCTCCACCCCTGTTCTTACCAATCATGTCGTATGACTATATTAGTAAGAAGCTGAAGGTTGCTCTAGCTACGTGGTGGAAGCCCTGTTCCTTGTGAGGGGTGGCTGCTCGTCGCCGCCGCGGGGGAGTTGCTGTTTGGATGCCCCCTCCCTCCCCTTATCTTATCTTATCTTATCTTATCTTATCTTATCTTATCTTATCTTATCTTATCTTATCTTATCTTATCTTATCTTATCTTATCTTATCTTATCTTATCTTATCTTATCTTATCTTATCTTATCTTATCTTATCTTATCTTATCTTATCTTATCTTATCTGGGGGTTCAAAGGGGGCGAGGGGAAGACCCCCACCGTGAGGTGGGGGATGGATAGCCCCCTCTGTAGCTACTTTCCAAAACCTTTAGCAAGGATCCCAAAAGAATAAATACACGCCGGGAAAACACTCGGTGACGCGTGTGAGAGCCTACAGATTCAGGGCGTACCCATCGAAGACCACCGCGGGGGTGTTGAAAACCCAGCTCGAAGTAGCCTGCAAACTCTACAACACGCTCCTACACGCCGAACAAAAAGAGTATGAGGAGAACAAGCGTAGTATGAGTGAAAACGAGCTTCGACAGCTCGCCTTAGACCTACGAAAGCAGAACAAGGAGTTTCAGGCGCTGCATTCGCAGGTTGCCCAGCAGGTGGCTGATAGGTTTTACGAGGCGCGTCAGAGGTTCCTCGATGGAGTTGCGAACAAGCCCAGGGTGAAGAAGCCTCACCGCTACCTTTCCCTGGTGTATCCTCAGAGTGGCTGGAAGCTTTCTAATTGGAGGGAAGTTGGACAAGGCAAAAATAAAAAGAGGAGGGCTCGGCTCCGCCTTAGTAAAATCGGCTTCTTCACTTTGATAATACACAGGGAGCTTCCTTTGGAGCAAGTGGCTCAGGTGTGCGTCAAACTCTACCTCTCAGGCCGGATATACATAATCTTCGTAGTGGAGGATGCTGAGCCACTGGGGCAAACACTAGAGCAACCCAAGAACGCTGTGGGTGTTGACCTGGGGATCGCAAGGCTCGCAACACTCTCGGATGGGCGCTTCCTCGGGAACCCGAAACCTCTTGAGCGCTCTCTTGAAAGAATCAGGGTGCTTCAGAGGACACTGTCGAGAAAAAGGTTTCTTTCCAAAAACTGGCTCAAGACGAAGCGGAAGCTTGCGAAGGAGCACGAGCACGTCGGGGATTTCAGGCGTGACCTCTTCTTCAAACTCGGGGCTCTCCTTGCAGAGGAGTATGATGTGTTGGTGCTGGAGGACTTAAACGTCCAGGACTTGATCCAGAAGGGGGTAACCAAGAAGAGGAGGCTTCGGCTCCACGATTCCGCTTTCTCGGAGATTAGGAGAATCCTGGAGTGGGAGTTTGTAAAAAGAGGGAAAACCGTGCTCGCTATATCCGCCTACAGCTCATCCCGTGAATGCTTTCTCTGTGGAGGAATCAACCAGAATTTGAGTTTGGAGGACCGAATCTTTAACTGCCCCCACTGTGGTTTCACCTTGGACCGCGACCTGAACGCTTCCCTTGTTCTCTTAAGAAGAGCAGGGTGGGTGCCATCCGCTGTGCCTGTGGAGCTCCGCCCAATACCTCCCCTACCCTCCCTAGGGTTAAAAAAGAGGAGGCAAGGTGGAGCATTGAAGCAGGAAGCCCCGTCCGTGAGGGCGGGGTAGCTCACCCAGAAAGCATTGTAACAACCCTGAGTTATAAAGCACATGAAGCGTGTCGAGATTCTAGCGTTTGCGTGTGCGCTCTAGTATGTGCTTCGGCTCAACCCTCGGAATATCTAGCCCATCAAAGTGTTTATCAAAACTCACGATACACTCAGCGCCGAGCTTCTTTGCCACGTAATACTGTAGTGAGTCGTCAAAGTCCCTGCCTATCTTCTGGGACACTATGGCTATAGCTTCCTCTTCCGTTAAATCAGTGCTGTAAACGTAAAGTCCACTTGAATACTGAATGTTTCTAAGTAAGCGTATCAGTGCCTCGCTATCCTTTAAAATTGCTTCTAGTGCGTGCACACTAAAGTGTGTCACAACCGCTTCGATTTCGCCCTTTGACACCAAGTCGAGAAGCCGTTCACACTCCTCAGCTCTTTTTCTACCTAAAAGAAGCTCTAAGAACACATTAGTGTCTATGAGAATCAAGCTCATCCGACCAAGCTGTGTGTTGTACTGCTACCGAGTCTTTTTCACTAAGCTGCTTGAGCACACCCATGAGCGGCTTCCAGTCCACCCTAACAGGTTCGACGAACTTGCTCATCGCCACCTCAAACGCCTTTTTTAATGAACCCTTCCTGTAACCATAAAGCTCCATCGCCTTTCTTCTGAACCTCCTAGCCAAAGCCTCGTCAACTTCGACCCTAAAGCTTTCCACCATAATACCATATACGAAAAAGTATAATAAAAACATTTTCTAATAAGTACAAAAGTGTACAACTTTTGGCGCATGCTCCCAACTCAAAATCCCAAAGTTTTTGTCTATTAGCGCTAAATCGGTGTACACACATAGCTGTGTTTTGAAACTATTGGGGTGAACACCGGTGCAATTCTGAGTTGTACCACTTAGCGAAAGTGATAACGGTCAACCATAATATGGCCGTGAGTGTTATGGGTGTCACTGAAAGACGCTTTAAAGGTTAAGAGGTGTCTCGGTGAACCTCGTGATCCTAACCATCATGGAACTACCGCAAGTGAAAAGGGTCTAAAAGCCACGCGCATCCTTGGCAAGCTCTGTCGAGTTTTTGAGTAAGATGTTTTACAACATGAGAAAACACTCACACCGCGGAGCGCGGGCACGCGTGTGGAAACCAGAATCAGCGTAACCCTGTAATGGAGATCTTGGTGGAAGAAGCAGAAAGCTCCCTCTTTTAAGAGGGGGTAGCTCACCAACTGTTATGTACATGTAGATCAGGGTTTACTGGCTTTGGGAAGTCCAATCTCAGGACTGCTCTAGCTGTTCAATCGCCTCTATGAAGCCTAAAAAACATCTTTTGAGTTGCTCCTTCGTAGCCTGCTTAATCAAATCCTCTATTCTAAGACGTTTTTCTTTAAGAAAACGTCTGATTTCAGCTTTCGATGGATCCAACTTCTCACCAAATAGCTCGGTTATGAGGCACGCTATATCTTCCTCGATATTTGTCGTACCACCACTTATTGCCATGTACACTCTGGCTTGCTTACCGCCCGTCTTGAAAT
>Ga0208548_100318_pt1 | contig 20932 bp, 34 predicted proteins | sample ECH_Chost_MetaG_FD_187133 | JGI IMG/M metagenome (GOLD analysis project Ga0208548, IMG submission 187133) | Hot spring microbial mat communities from Yellowstone National Park, Wyoming, USA - ECH_C host_MetaG (SPAdes) (version 2) | ecosystem: Environmental > Aquatic > Thermal springs > Hot... | reverse complement strand
CTTCGTTATTCATACATACATATGCCTTTGTCATGCCTACACATAAACGCTCATCATAGGAGTCATTTCTTGTGATAACGAGCTTCCCAGGGCACCTTTAACCTCTGTTTCCCTGACAAAGGTAAGGTCAATTTTTGAACCTGATTTTACAAACGATTTACTTGCTCCTGTATCCAACTGGGCATAAGTTCTTCTACCGTTAACCCATGCACTGCTAAAAATAGGGAAATTATCCAGCTTCAATTTTTGCTTCATCTAAACACCTCTGCCTGAAATGCAAGTCATGAATACAGGCAACTTAACTTCATAGCCTCTTCAGTATAATATACACAACTATAGCCAATATCGCTCCCCCTGCTATCCAGGTTGGCTTTTCCCAGAATGCTGCCTGTCCCAGAGAGACTGAAAAGAGTCCTGAAGGTAAAAGATAGATTATGTACCTTTTCCACTTGTTTTCTGTGGGATGAATCTCTTCATCCTTTTCATTGTAAAGGGAACCTAGCAAGTTTACGAATTTTCTACCCAATGGTGTTAGATTCCACGTGACAGCATCGCTCTCACTCCTTTTTTCCACCAATCCGGCAGAAACAAACCCGTCTATGGCTCTGTATATTGTGGTTGGCGATTCGTCGAACATCTTTAGCAATTCACTAGGTCTCTTTCCTCCTCCCCCAAGTGCAAAAAGCACGTCAACCCTTGTTTTAGTTTTCAATGTAGAAGCAAGCATCGCTATCCTTTCAGATCTGCTTCCTTCATATCCTCCAGAATCAAAATTATCCTGCAACAGTTAAACATATGCAAAATAATGATTTATGTGTTTCTGATTCATGTCTTCTTTCAAAAGGTCTTTTTGAACATTCTAGGATTATCATGCATAATCAACGCTAAAGCAAAGAAGAAAGAGATGAAAGGTATAAGCGGTGAACCTCCAGACAAATTGAAAAGAAGCACAAAGAGAAACGGAAGCTGCAATGCAACAACAGAATAGATAAGCACACTCTTGAAAGAAAGTCCCTTAAAGGCCAGATATGCCTGGCCAAGTATCAGAATATCAAGGCTCCCAACTTTATAGATATCTCCTTTGGCTATGTTGATTACAAAATTGATGTAAATCGAAACTGTGTCTGGAATACTGCCTGAAGTCTGTGGGCCAGTGGCAAAGGATGTTATGTCTAAAGCTGAAAGTAAAAGCATTATAATCAGAAATGCAACTGTCTTAGCCTTCTTGGATAGTAAAGATGCCAAAGCCGAGCCTCCGAATACACCAAAGCATATTATTGCAATATTGCTGAAGGGATATGTGTTAACTTGAAATGAAGCTAGTAATGCTAATGCGAAAATGCTTAAGATGAATAGTGAAAAATTAACCTTAGCCTTTATCCTATTAGCAGCAAAAGTTGCCAGTAAAATCAAAATAGAAATAACCAAAGTTAAAAAAGAGTAAATTACAAGCAAAGAGTAATTCATCCGCTTTCAAAGTCTGCATATCAAAATTTATAATTATATCGAGCCTTGATATTTAAGTCCAGTTAAATAGATTGGGGAAACTTTTTATTCAGTATATGCAGGGCGTCTTCAGCGAGCACCGGGGGTTAGTTGGTTTATGGGTCATAGAAAACACAGCGCTCCAAGGAGGGGCTCTCTTGCATTTGCCCCAAGGAGCAGAGCCAAGAGCCTTTTGCCCAGAGTAAGGACTTGGGCTTCCCCCAGTGCCAAACAGGAAGCGCCTGGTATTGCAGGTTTCATAGCTTTCAAGGCTGGAATGATTCACCTTATAACAATAGACGACAGGGAGAAGACTCCAAACTTTGGCAAACCCCTTTTTGTTCCAGCTACAGTACTGTCAGTGCCTGCAGCCAGAGTATATGGAATAAGAGCATATTCTGTAGCAGACGGGGAAAGCTATGTGCTCAAGGATATTTACGACCCGTCTTTCGAATTGTTCGCAAAGAAAAAGTCAAAAGAGGACAAGGAAGATATATCAAAGCTGAAGGACCTTTCGTCAGAGATAACCGAGCTGAAGGTTCTTGTTGCAGTCTATCCCAAAGAAGTGGGCCTTTCGCAGAAGAAGCCTTTGCTGTATGAGATACCTGTTATCGGCTCGGACATGGCGAAGAAGATAGAGTTTGCTTCACAATTACTGGGCAAAAGCATCCAGCTTCATAAAGAGTTGGCTGCAGGGCAGCATGTTGACCTGGCTGCAGTAACAAAAGGAAAAGGGTTCGAGGGTCCCATAACCAGGTTCGGTGTAAAGAGAAAGCAGCATAAATCCAGAAAGAGTGTGAGGGCAGTCGGTGTTCTCAGCCCCTGGCATCCACATGATGTTATGTATACTGTGCCAAGGGCGGGCCAAAAGGGATTTCATCAGAGAATAGAATACAACCATAAAATAATGCTTATAGGGGATGAGAAGAGCAACCCAATAACACCTCCAGGCGGTTTCCCGCACTTTGGAAAATTGATTGGTGATTACATAGTGGTAAAGGGCTCTGTACCAGGACCTGCAAGGAGGCCTGTTGTCGTCAGAAAGCCTGTAAGACCGAAGGGAAAGCAGGTAAAGGCTCCACAGGTTGTAATGGTCAGTTCAAAGGGGGTTAGCAGCTGATGCAGCTTTCAGTCTATGATGCTGAGGGAAATAAGGTATCTGATGTGGATGTGCCTAGTTATTTCTTCAGACCTGTAAGCAGCAGGCTTGTCAACAAGGTCTTCTGGCTTCTCTGGTCTCACAGGCTTCAGAGGAAGGGAAGAGACCCTTATGCAGGTGAAAGAACCAGCGCCCAGTCATGGAATACTGGCAGAGGAGTCTCCAGGGTTGCAAGGGTGAAGGGCGAAAGAAGCCCGAGAGCTGGTCAGGCTGCTGGCGTAGATGGGGTTGTAAAGGGAAGGCTTGCGAAGGCACCAACTTCCGCAAAGGTTGTTTATCTGCATCTGAACCAGAAGGAGAAGCATGCAGCATTTCTTTCTGCACTCTCAGCTTCCTTCTCAAGGGAATACGTGGTTGCAAGGGGTCACAGAATAGGCGATAGTGTTCAAGTGCCCATCATAGTTGATGATTCAATTCAGGAAGTCAATAAAGCTGCAAAGCTCAGGCTGATTTTTGAGAAGCTTGGAGTTCTTGACGATGTAAGAAGGGCAGCAAGAAGGAAGAGAAGAACTGGAAAGGCGAGATGGAGGGGGAGAGCAAAGAGGGAAGGAAAGGGTCCTCTCATAGTGATATCTGAGGATAAGGGCGTTTCCAGGGCTGCCGATGCATTTCCTGGCGTTGAAGTCGTTTTAGCTAGAAATCTTAGCCTTTTGCACCTTGCTCCAGGAGCGGTGCCAGGGAGGCTCTGCATATTCGCTTTATCTGCTCTTGAAGAGCTGAAGAGGAGGGTTGCTGAAGATGGACGTTGAAGAGGCATACAGGATAATAAAGATACCTTACGTCACAGAAAAGACGTTCTCTATGATAGAAAAGCAGAACAAGCTCGTCTTCCTTGTTGATGATAAAGCAACAAAGAGGTCCATAAAAGAGGCGATAGAGAAGATATATGAGGTCAGAGTTATGAAAGTTAATGTGCTAAGGACTGCAACTGGCAAAAAGGCCTACGTAACCTTCTCCCCAGACCATCCTGCATCAGAACTTGCATCCAAGCTTGGAGTGCTGTAATGGGTGAACTGAGATGGGAAAGAGAATATTGGTAAGGCGGAGAGGCAAGGCAGGGCTTCAATGGCTGGCGCCCACCAAGGGAAAGATATCACCTGTAAGCTACCCTAGAATAGATAAAAATCTGACGGTTGGAGCAACTGTTGTTTCTATAGTTCATGAAAGGGGAAGGGCTGCACCTCTTGCAAAGCTGCAGCTGGATAACGGAAGCATTGCATGGCTTCCTGCGGTTTCGGGTCTTGAAGAAGGGCAGAAGATAATGCTTGGGCCTATGGCGCCTCCTGTTGCTGGCAATGTTTTACCTCTCTCCAGAATTCCTGAGGGAACAACAGTATGCAATATAGAGGGGCATTACGGTGATGGGGGAAAGTACGTAAGGGTTGCAGGTTCATCCGCGATAGTCTTTTCACAGAGTGGAGAATACACGGTTGTAAAGTTCCCGTCTGGCAAAAGTATATTCGTCGATTCATCAGCCAGGGCAACGATAGGTGTGGTTGCTGGCGGAGGAAGGATAGAGAAGCCTTTCCTCAAGGCAGGCAATAAGCTCAGATACATGAGGTCAAGGGGCAAAATGTATCCAAAGGTTAGGGGTGTTGCCATGGCAGTTGTGCATCATCCCTTCGGAGGAGGCAGACACCAGCATCCTGGTAAGTCAACATCAACAGCCAGAAACACTCCTCCTGGAAGAAAGGTGGGTCACATAGCCCCAAAGAGGACCGGCAGAGGCAGGGCTGCAAGGCAGGAGCAGCAGCAAGCCAAGCAATGATTTTATACATGCAAATTGAAAGGTGCTAATGCATGCCTCGAGAGTTCAGGTACAGGGGTTACACAATAGAGCAACTCCAGGAAATGCCTTTAGAGCAAGTTCTTAACCTGATGCCTAGCAGGCAGAGAAGAACTTTGAACAGAGAGCTGAGTCATGAGAAGAAGAAATTGATAGAAAGAGTAAGGTCAGGCAAGGGAGAAAAGATAAAGACTCATGCAAGGGATATGGTGATACTGCCTTTTATGGTCGGGCTTACGGTAGAGGTGTACAATGGTAAGGAGTTCGTCCCCGTAGAGATAAAGCCTGAAATGGTTGGACACTATCTGGGAGAATACTCAAATCCGATAAAGAAGGTTGTTCATGGAACTCCTGGTATAGGAGCAAGCAGGAGCTCTCTTTACGTTCCTCTAAAGTGATAATCAAATAAACTAAATCAATCTTCTTTTCTGACCTTGAATTTATCAGAAAGGTCTACAAGCTTTCCGTGCTCCTCTACCTTGATTGATGTCTCTATTCTCACATCCATGCCAAGCCTTCTGAAAAGGTAGAGCAATTCTCCACCGCTAATATCTCCCTCCATCTTGCCAGAAGAATAGAGCTCAGCAAGCTTGCTGACTATCGCCTTCGTTTCATTAGGATACTGAGCTTCAGCTGCAGCCAGCACTTCTTCACCCCTATCCACAAGATGAGAAAGAAGTATGTCTCTGGGGGTTCTTTCCTGCTTTGCTTCCTTTGACACCTTTGCCATAAGTTCTCTTAGCTTTCTGTTCATTAGAAGCCTAAGCTCAGAATCCTCTGACGATGTCATGCTGCTTGCTTTTCAAAACCAACTCTTATAAGATTTCTTCATAAAAACTCACATGTTATATATTGGCATCATAGCTAAAAGTGCAGCAATGAAAGAGGTCCACGTAGCTATACCAGACAGCCTGCTTATGGAGGACAGAGACCTGAGAGACAGAACAGTCAAGGTTGGATTTGTTGCAAGAGCTCTTGCGATATTCAGGGTAGAAAGGGTATACATATTCAGCGACCCCGTGGAACGTATGGATGAGAGCGAATCCTTTTTCATCTCAGAATTATTGCAGTACATCGAGACCCCTCAGTATCTGAGGAAGAGGCTCTACCCTTTGAGGCCAGAGCTGAAATATGCAGGGCTTATGCCCCCTCTCAAGATACCTTCCCACAAAAAGGAGCAGAAACTTGTTGACGGAGAATACAGGGAAGGGGTTGTCGAGCAATCCAGGGATGCCAAGACTGTCTTCGTTGGAGTGGACAAAAACATAAGGTTCATAGGAAATGCAGGTAATGGAACCAGAGTTACTGTAAGGATAAAGAAAGAAGGAGATGCATTCTCAGCCATTCAGGTGAAGAAGAAAGAGGTTCCTGAATACTGGGGGTATGTTGTGAGGAGGGAAAAGAACATCCTGCAGCTCTGCAGAAGCTACGAATTCAGCATTGTAACCTCAAGGTTAGGGGAGAAGATAGAGGAAAGATGGGACAGCATAAAGAAAGCATGCAGCTCATCAAATAGCGCTCTGATAGTCTTTGGAGCGCCGAAGAGAGGCCTGCTTGAAATGTTCCCAAAAGAAAAATGGAAAAAAGTGACTGAATACATCATCAATACGATTCCTAACCAGGGGGTGGAGACTGTAAGGACAGAGGAGGCACTGCTTGCAACACTTGAAGCAGTTACTCTGGCAGCAAACCTGCAATAGGTTCGGATGAAAGGATGTCGGGGAAAGTATTTATGTGGTATTGCAAGGGGCGAATAGTACGCGCGTGTTGGATGTATGCCTCAATTCGGGTACTCGTTCAGTGCATTCGATAGTGCAGTTCATGTCAGAGCTAGCGGCAGGGAGGTAGATGTCAGCCCTAAGAAGGCCAGGGAAGTCTGCGAAGCCATAAAGGGCATGACGATACCCGAGGCAAGGAATTTTCTTGAAGAAGTTATATCCATGAAGAGAGCTGTACCTTTCAGAAGGTACAAATTGAAGAGGGGCCACAAGAAGGGTCTGCAGGGTTTTTATGCTGGAGGCTACCCTGTAAAGGCTGCTGACGAGGTTCTTCGTGTGCTTGATAACCTGCAGAATAATGCAGAGCATAAGGGTCTGAATACAGACAAAGTGCAGATTATTCATGCCTCTGCCTATCCCGGCAGAAGGCTGGAAAGGTTTGTCCCGCGCGCGTTTGGAAGGTCAAGCCCCTCGATGAAGGTTCTCGTTCACATCGAACTTGTTGGAAAGGAGGTGCAGTGATAAAATTGCCATACGGTAAAGCTCTTCTTGCTCGTTATTACAAGTTTGCTGAGCTGGATGAATTTCTGGCTGAGACTCTTAAGGAAGCAGGATATGGAGGAGCAGAACTTGAGAAGCTGCCTCTAGGCTACAGGCTTCATGTATACGTTGTGAGGCCTGGTTTGGTTATAGGCAGAAAGGGTCTTGGCATAAAAGACCTGACAGACATGCTCAGCCAGAGGTTTGGGCTTGAGAACCTCTCGATAACTGTCGAGGAAGTTAGTAATCCTGACCTTAATCCTAGAATAGTTGCCAGCAGAATAGCAAGCATGGCTGAAAGGGGGATGGCTTTCAGGAGGGCTGCTAATATGGCTATGAACAGCATAATGAGGGCTGGCGCCATGGGGTGCATAATTGTGATAAGAGGCAAGCTCAGAAGCGAAAGGTCCCATTTTGAAAGGTATACTGCAGGAGTAGTGCCTGTCAGCGGTTACACAAGCAAGGTCGTTGTAAAGCAAGCAGTTACATCTGTCTTGCTGAAGATGGGCTTATACGGTATAAACGTAAGAATAGCATACAGAGATGTGCTGCCTCCAGAATTCGAGCTGAAGAAACAGGATAACGCACAGCGGAAGGCTGAACAAGCAGCTGAGAATCCTCAGGGAAAGCAGGCTGCTGCTACATAGGTGTTTCGACATGCCACTGCCAAAAGCAAGCGAGATGAGAAAGTTGAAGGATGAGGAGCTTGAGCAGAAGCTATTGGACTACAGGAAAGAGCTGGTGAGGCTGAAGACTCTGTCAAAAAGAGGCACCCTGGGAAAAGAGTCTGGGAAGCTAAAGGCGATAAGAAGAGTGATTGCCATGCTGGAGACTGTAAAGAGGGAGAAGGTGAAGAAAGGTTGAAGATAAGGCAGATGAACAGCAACTTCTCTCTGCTCGGCCTATACCTTAAGGCAAGGCATCTAGCCAAAGAGGTAGAGTTTGAAGGAGAGTATGTTTATGAGACGAAGAATATGGTTTATCTCAGAACTGGCAAAGGAAAGCTGGTGAAGGTTCCTAAGGCTTCCTTTAACTTTATCCTTGACGATGGCACTTCAATACTGGGAAGAGCACTATCAGGTAAGCCTGAAGACAGACTGGTGAGCTGAGAAATGAGAAAACAGAGCATAGCTAACGTCAAACCTCCAAGCAGGTCCTGCAGGGACCCTGATTGTCCATGGCATGGTAATATATCCATAAGGGGGAAGCTGCTTTATGCCAGGCTTGTAGGGATGAGGGCAAAGGGTTTAGCAATACTTGAGAGGGATTACTATCAGTATGTTCCAAAATACTCAAGGTATGAGAAGAGGAAGAGCAGAGTCCATGCTCACATCGCTCCATGTATAAGTGCACAGGAAGGCGAACAGGTGATTGCTGCAGAATGCAGGCCATTGGCAAAGACAGTATCTTTTGTAGTCCTCGGAGGACAGAGTGAGTAGAGAAATGTCTGCAAAGTCCAGAGCAGTTTCCACCAAGGGAGTTCAGGAGTTCAAGCCCTACATAACAAAGGCAATACCATTTTATTCCATAGTCAACTGCGCCGATAATACTGGAGCGAAGACTCTGAGGATTGTTCAGGTTGTGAAGTTCAAGGGGAGGCTGAGCAGGATGCCTGCTGCAAGTGTGGGAGACCTTGTTATTGCAGTTGTAAAAAAGGGCCCGCCTGACCTGAAGAAGCAGATACTTCATGCAGTAATTGTCAGGCAAAAGTACCCGATAAGGAGAGTGGGAGGGATGAGGATAAGCTTTGAAGATAATGCAGCTGTTATCGTAACCCCGGAAGGAGAATTGAAAGGTACTGATATAAGGGGGCCAGTTGCTGCTGAGGCAGCTGAAAGGTGGGCAAGGATAGCTAATGTTGCTCCGATGATAGTGTGATGGTATGATGATGAAAAGAACAGTCTCTCATATGCCAAAGAAGGTAAGGGCAAGTATACTTGAAAGAGGTTTCTTGAGCCTCAAAAGGACGTTGAGAGCAAAGCTTAGTGATGCCCTTAGGGAGAAATACAAGAGGAGAAGTCTTGCTGTAAGGAAGGGAGATACAGTGAAGATACTGAGGGGAGATTTCAGAAATATAGAGGGGAAGGTTACTGCAGTCTATCCCAAGGAGGGGAGGATTGCTGTTGAAGGAGTAACAAGGGAAAAGGTGAAAGGAGGGACAGTGCAGCTTACAATTCATGCATCGAAGGTGATGCTGACAAATCTGAACCTTGACGATAAGAGAAGAAGGGCGTTGCTTGAAGGAAAGGAGTGATTGAAATATGGCAAGAAAGTCAGGTTCGAAAGTTCTGAAGAGGCAGGCTGCTCCTGCATTCTACTCAGTCCCCAGGAAGATGTATCCCTTCATCACAAGGACAGGCCCTGGCCCGCATCCACGCAACAGAAGTTATGACCCTGTTACTCTGATGAGGGATATACTGAAAATTGCATATACAAGGGAGGAAGTGCTCTATATACTTCGCAAGAAAAGGTTTCTAGTCGATGGTGTAGCCAGGGTTGAACCTGACTTTCCTGTTGGGCTGATGGATGTGGTTGAATTTTCAGCTACAAACAATGCATACAGGATGCTGCCCACAAAGGGCTCGCCAGTACATCCTTTTCCGATACCTCAGAATGAAAAGAATATCAAGCTCAGCCAGGTTCTGAGAAAGGTGACTGTAAGGGGAGCAAAGGTGCAATTAGGAACTCATGATAGCAGGTCTTTCATAGTCGATGATGGCTCGAAGGTCAGTGTTGGTGACAGTCTGCTTATTACAGTGCCAAAGCAGGAGATAAAGGAAGTTGTGCCAATGAAGAAAGGCTATCTTGCGCTTGTAATAGGTGGGAGGAGGCTCGGCTCCTATGGTGAAATTTTGGAAGTGATAGAAGGAACATTCTCAAACCCCAGAAGTGTCAGGCTGAGCCTTCCTGAAGGCGAAGTGATACTCCCTGTAAGCCTGGTGATGCCAGTAGGAAAAGAGAAGCCTTTCGTTTCTCTTCCTGTTAGGAGGGAATGATAAAACATGGCATTAATGCAGGGACAAATGAACCCTATGCAAAAGGTAAGGATAGGCAAGGTTACTCTGAACATAGCAGTTGGTAAGTCGGGCGAGGCGCTTGAGAAGGCATCAAAGGTTCTTGAAAGCCTTACAGGTCAGAAGCCAAGCCAGAGAATCGCAAAAAGAACGATCAGGGACTTCGGGATTCATAAAGGGGAGCCTATAGCTGTCATTGTAACTCTGAGAAAGGAAAGAGCTGTAGAGGTTCTGAAAAGGCTGCTCCTGGCAAAGGGGAATTCTGTCAAGGCCAGCTCTTTCGACCAGCTGGGAAATGTAAGCTTCGGGCTTAAGGAGCATATAGACATCCCAGGCATGAAGTATAACCCTGAGATAGGCATCTTTGGAATGGACGTTTCAGTCTCTCTTGAGAAAGCAGGAATGAGAGTGCAGAGAAGAAGAAGGGCTGCATCTAGCGTTCATATAAAGCAGAGGGTTTCAAAGGATGAAGCGATAGATTTCTTCAGAACGGTTATGGGTATAGAGGTGGTCTGATTGGTAAAAATAAGGCATGGTAAAAAGAGAAAGTTCGGTAAGGGGGCAAGGCCCTGCAGAAGGTGCGGGCAGTATGGGCCTGTAATTCAGAAATATAACCTCATGGTCTGCAGGCAATGCTTCAGAGAGGTAGCTGAAAAGATGGGTTTTCAGAAGTTTGAGTAGGGGTGATTGTATTGCCAGCTTCATCAGTTCTTCCAAACCTTTTCTCAACAATATACAACAACGAGCTGAGAAACAGGAAGGAATGCCTTGTAATTCCAGCTTCGAAGCTTGCTCAGGAAGTGCTGAGGGTTATGCAGAAGGGTAAGTATATCGGGGAATTCGAATTCATTGACGACGGGATAAAGGGGAAGTTGAGGGTTCAGCTCCTTGGAAGGATAACAAAGTGTGGCTCCATAACCCCAAGGTACCCTGTATCTTTGGACAAATACTACCTGTGGGAGAGAAGGTACCTGCCAGCTGTAAATGTTGGCATGCTTATAGTAACCACAAGTCAGGGAGTGATGAGCCACACCGAAGCAATTCAAAAGGGTCTTGGAGGGAGGCTTCTTGGCTACGTCTACTAAGGCGGGAATTGAGGAAACTATGGAGCCTCCTGCGGGAGTTAACGTTACAATGAGAGACAGCACTCTTGTTGTTTCAGGTCCGAAGGGAAAGGTGGAGAGGGACTTTTCAAAGATACCCATAAGGGTTAAGGTTGAATCAGGAAAGGTTAAACTTGAGACAATATCCTCAAGAAAATTCGACAGGTCCGTAATGAATACCTGCAAAAGCCATGTAGCAAACATGTTCAAGGGAGTTACTGAAGGGTTTACGTACAGGCTGAAGGTCGTCTTTGCACACTTCCCGATAACTGTAAAGGTTCAGGGAGATGAGGTCCTGCTTGAGAACTTTTATGGCGAGAGGTCCCCCAGAAGGGCAAGGATAGTTGGAGAAGGTACAAAGGTAAAAGTTGAGGGAGATGATATTGTAGTTTCAGGCCCCTCGCTCGAAAATGTTGCACAGACTGCAGCGAACATAGAGCAGGCTACAAAGGTGAGGGGGAAGGACCAGAGGATCTTTCTTGATGGAGTCTACATATACCAGAGGAAGGTGAATGAATGATTGAGAAGAAAATTTGTCAGGCCTGAGAGCTGGAGATATAAGAGGCTGAAACCGAACTGGAGAAAGCCAAAGGGAATAGACCACAAGGTCAGGCTGAGCGTTAAAGGCGTTCCACCTCTGGTAAAAATAGGCTACGGAAAGGAGAAGAGCAAGAGAGGTCTTCATCCTTCCGGCTTTTATGAAAAGCTTGTTCATAATATAAATGAGCTTGAAGGCCTTGACCCTGCAAAGCATGCTGTAAAGATAGCATCAGGTGTAGGGAAGAGGAAGAAAATGGCAATAATTGAAAAAGCCAAGCAGGCAGGGCTTAAAGTACTGAATCCAGGAAAGGTTGTGATTTCCAAATGAGCCTGGCAAACAAGAAGGAGATGGCTGCAAAACTGCTAAAGGTGGGAGTTGGCAGGGTAAAGTTCAACCAGGATTCTCTGGACAGGATAGAGGATGCTGTTACAAGAGAGGACATGAAAAGGCTGATCAAAGCAGGGGATATATGGGCTGCGCAGCCAAGGGGAATAAGTTCGGGAAGGAAGAAAGCCAAAAAGGTAAAGAAGTCAAAGAGGGGAAGGGGAACAGGCTCAAAGGAAGGGAAGAGCACAACAAGGCAGCCGAGAAAGCAGAGCTGGGTAAGGCAGGTTAGAGCTTTAAGAAGGTATCTTAAGCTGCAGAAGGCTAAGCATGAATTGAATCAAGAGCAGTTCAAACATTTCTACCGAAAGGTGAAGGGAGGAGAAGTCAGAAGCCTAAGGCGCCTTAAGGAATTGATCGAGGAGGAGAAGAGGAGGCAGTAAAAATGAATAAAGGATACACTCAGGTATTCAGGAGAAGAAGGGAAGGAAAGACTGACTACAAAAAGAGAAGGGCTCTTATAATCTCAAAACTTCCTTTTGTTCATGTGTTTGTATCATCAAGGAATGTATACGCAGAGATTGCTAGGGCAACTGCTAAAGGAGATGAGGTAATAGCATCTGCAAATTCCATCCAGCTTAGAAAGCTTGGCTGGATTGCTAGCGGCAAGAGCATTCCAGCCTGCTATCTGACAGGTCTGCTTCTTGGGAAAAAGGCCAAGCAGGCCGGGCTTGATGAGGAAGTGATACTTTACACAGGCCTCAAGGCATATATTCCTGGCTCAAGGCTTTCCGCAGTGGCAAAGGGGCTTGTTGAGTCAGGAGTTAAGCTGAGAGTTGACGAAGAGACTTTTGCTAATGAAGATAGAATATCAGGTTCACACATAGCAGAGTATGCAAAGAGCCTGAAGGGCAAAGAGGAGTTAGAAAGGAGATTTTCAGGCTTCATGGCAAAGAAGCTAGATCCTGAAAAGATAACAGAAGTCTTCGAAGCCGTTAAAGCCAAGATAGTTGAAGGGGTGGAGAAGTAGTCATGGCAGTAGCTGAAAAGGGTGCTGAAGAGCAGGCTCCATGGGTTCCAAGGACAAAGCTTGGCAACCTTGTGGCGACAGGCAAGATAACATCATTGCAGGAGATATTCGAAAACGGATGGAAGATAAGGGAAGCAGAGATAGTTAAAACGCTTCTTCCCAACCTGAAGAGCAATGTTGTCGGAGTTGGCATAGTGCAGAAGCAGACAGACGCAGGCGAGTTAACAAGGTTCAGGGCGGTTGTTGCTGTAGGTGAGGAGAGTGGATGGTTTGGAGTTGGTCATGCAAAGGCTGCACAGATGAGAAATGCAATAGATAAGGCAACCACTGTTGCAATGCTCAACATAATACCAGTTGTGCAGGGATGTGGAAGCTGGGAGTGCAGATGCGGCTCAAATCATTCTGTCCCTTTCAAGCTTGAGGGGAAGAGCGGAAGTGTCAAGGTTGTAGTTTTGCCTGCTCCGAGAGGGCTAGGGCTTGTTGCGGGTCAGACTTTAAAGGACCTGCTGTCGATAGCAGGCATAAAGGACTGCTGGACAGTCACTTTCGGCAATACAAGCACTCCTTCCTCAATAAGCAATGCTCTTTACGACGCCTTCCTGAACGAATACAAGCTTCTTACCACAAGGTGATTTGGATTGACTCTCCTGCTTGCCATAAGGTTAAGGGGTACCCTGAATGTCAGGGGAGATGCAGCTGAAGCTATGAAGAGGCTCAGGCTTTACAGAAAGTTCAACGCAACACTTCTCAACGATGATAAAACAACCGTTGGAATGCTGAGAGCTGCTTCTGCTTTCGTAGCATGGAGCAAGATAGAAAAGGAGCAGCTTGTAAAGCTTCTCAGGACAAGGGGCTACATCAGCAAAGGAAAGGTTAGAAGAATGACCGACGAAGATGTAAAGCAGTTCGGTTTTGAATCGATAGAAGCTCTTGCTGAACAGCTTCTGCAGGGGAAGATAAAATGGTCAAAGATAGAATGGGTGAAGCATACATTTAACCTTGCCCCTCCAAGAGGAGGCTTCAAGAGGAAGCTTACAACTTTTTACGGGGCTGACGGGATGCTTGCAGAGAATCCGGAGCTGCCTCAGCTGATGGAGCGAATGATTTAAGTGCATGGGGTGCGAAGGTAGAATGTTCTGCGAGGCAAGGAGGTTATACTGATTTTGCCTACCCGACTCAGAAAGGCAAGAAAGCTCAGGGGAAGTAGAACCATGGGCTGGGGGCAGGTAGGGCAGCACAGAAAGCACGGAGCAAAGGGAGGCTATGGCAAGGCTGGCCTTCATAAGCATAAGTGGAGCTGGGTTGTAAAATATAAGCCTGACTATTTTGGCTCCCATGGCTTCTACAACCCGACTGTATCGAGAGTTGAGAGATGGGTCAATGTCGGCCAGCTGGAAGAAATAGCCAGAAAGAATGCTGATAATGGTAATCTAGACCTGCATTCACTTGGCTATGACAAGCTGCTTGGAGCTGGGAATGTAAGTATCCCTCTTGTAGTGAAGGTAGCACAATTCAGTCAGAGAGCCAAGGAAAAGGTTGAGAAAGCAGGAGGAAAGGTTATTCCAGTAGAGGGGGTATAGGCCCCGCATTGGCCTTCACCGATATAATCAAGGGCGCCGCTTCAGTTCTTCCCGAGATACCCAAGCCTACAAAGAAACCATCGCTGACTGAAAAGTTCATATGGACAGCAATAGCGCTTGTCATATTTCTTGTCATGTCAGAGGTGCCTTTATACGGAGTTGCAATAGCAGGGAATCTTCAGAACACAGCTAGCATACTCAGAACAATATTTGCATCAACCCAGGGCTCGCTGATGGAGCTGGGTATAGGGCCCATAGTTACAGCAGGACTCATATCCCAGCTTCTTGTAGGTTCTGAGCTGATAAGGCTGGATTTCAGCAAGCCTGAGGACAGGTCTGCCTTTACAGCATTCAATAAGGTGTTTACTGTTGCATTCATAGTTGCAGAAGCGATTCTTTACACATTGAGCGGATACCTGAGAGGACCGAACGGAGCTGCCCTGAGTGCAATGACATCTCTGATAGTAATACTTCAGCTTGTAGCTGCAAGCATGGTTGTCTTCATGCTCGACCAGATGATACAGAGGGGCTGGGGATTTGGCTCTGGAATAAGCCTCTTCATAATGGCAGGTGTTGCTCAGAGATTTATGCTGGATTTATTTTCACCCATAGCTCAGCCTTCAATAGGATACTTTGGTATAGTCCCTTTTGCTATAAATGCTACAGCAACAAAGACAGTTTCAACCATAGTCTACAGGAACGGGCTTGCACCTGACCTGATAGGGCTTGCAGCGACAATAGCGATAATGCTCTTCATAATCTACCTGGAGGGTGTAAGGATAGAGGTGCCGATTTCATCACAGAAATACAAGGGTTTTTCAGGAGTATATCCTATAAAGCTTCTCTATGTGAGCAACATACCAGTAATTCTTGTCGGTGCGTTGATAGCAAACCTTCAGTTCTTTTCTCTTCTCCTTCAGAGCAGGCTTGCAACTGCAGGGACAAATCCCCTGATAAACCTCTTTGCTACGTATTCCAATCAGGGAGGGCAGCAAGTGCTTACAGGAGGTCTGCTCTACTATCTCGTAACTCCAAACTCTCTTGGCCAGGCAGCTCATGAGCCACTTCAAACATTCACATCAATATTATTCATGGTAGTCTTCTCTGTTCTCTTTGCAAAGCTTTGGGTGGAGCTAGGAGGAATGTCCCCTGAAAAGGCTGCAAAGAGCCTTCTTGACGCACAGGTAAGCGTTCCTGGCTTCAGGAGCACGACAGCATCTCTAGGCTTGGTTCTTGCAAAATACATCCCTTCGGTCACAATAATAGGAGGCTTACTTGTAGGGCTTATTGCAGGAGTATCGAGCATATTCGGTGTTTATGGCGGCTCAGGAATAGGCCTGCTTCTGATGATAGATATAATCCTGCAGTACTACCAGACGCTGATAAAGGAGCAGGTCGATGAACTTATGCCTAGACTCGGTGGTCTGATTGGTGGTTCATAGCAGAGTACTTGTTGGGGGATTGCCTGGAGTAGGCAAGACAACAGTTCTGAACAGGGTTGCAGAGCAGATAAAATTACAGGGCATGGAGGTGCAGCTGGTTGTATTCGGAAGCGTAATGCTTGAGGAGGCAAAGAAGCTGGGGGTTATGGACAGAGACCAGCTCCGTTTCCTTCCGGTGCCTCAGCAGAGGTCTCTTCAGATAAGTGCAGCAAAGAAGATTCATTCAATATCATCGGATTTTGTGCTGATAGATACCCATTTTGTCATCAGGACTCCTGAAGGTTTCTGGCCTGGTCTGCCTATAGATGTGCTGAGGGAGATAAAGCCAACTCATATAGTTATGATAAGAGCCCCAGTGCAGGCAATAGTCTTCAGGCGCCAGCAGGACAAGGCAAGAAAGAGAGATTTCGAGCCCGAGGAGCAGATAGAGCAGGAGTTAGAACTTTCAAGGCAGTTCATGGTTGTAGCGTCAGCAGAAACCGGAGCCCCGATGAAAGTAATTGACAATCCTGAGGGAAAATTGGATGAAGCTGTCAACGAATTTCTCGGCACAATAAGGGTAAAAGCAGCTGCAAAGGAATAAAGGTGAAACTCTTGACCTGCATGGTCTGTAAAGAAAGGTTAAAGAAGGCACAAGGAAACCTTCTGAATACTTGAGGTGCTGATGCATTGTTCGAACTTTCAACCCTGCTTACATTTCCTTGGATTGCCATGATAGTTATACCCATAGAGATAGCCTCCAGCTTAGTAGCCAACTATGTGATAGTCAAGAAGACAGACGTAAACCAGCTGAGGGTAGCTACCATAGAATACCAATCTTTCATGAAAGAATACAGGCAGGCTGTAATGCAGAAGGACCAGGCGAAGGTTGATAAGCTGAAGAAGAAGATGAAGAGTGTTCAGGACCCTTACATGAAAGCTCAGAGAGAGAGGATGAGGGTAAGCTTCTCCTACCTCTTTCCTTTAACACTGATCTACTTTGCTCTTGCCTTTGCTGTAGGCTTCAGAACCCTTGTTGCAGTATCTCCCTACAAGATACCTGCGCTTCCTCTACCTCAGCTTCCATTCATAGAGGCGCTTACACCATTTCATTCAGGCTTCGGAATGCCTTTATTCACATGGTACTTTCTCACATACACTGCAATAAATCTTCTGATAAGCAGGCTGATGGGGACTACGTGGGCCCAATAGATTAAAAGGTGTTAGGCCTCGCAATCAATTGTACTTTCAGGTCCTCCAGCAGTGGGGAAGACAACTGTTGCAAGGATAATCTCGTCAAAGCTTCCACTGAAATATGTGTCTGGAGGGGATATGCTGAAGGAGCTTGCAAAGGAGAGAGGCTACAGGGTTGGGGGAGAGGAATGGTGGGATACAGAAGAAGGCCAGAAATTCCTGAGGGAAAGAGCCAGAGACTTCAGGTATGACCTTGAAGTCGATAAAAGGCTTCAGCAGCTTGTCATAAAAGGAGGTTATGTAATAACAAGCTATGCAATACCCTGGCTCAATCCAAATGGGATAAAGGTGTGGCTTAAGGCATCCCAGCTTGTCAGGGCAAAGAGAATGGCAAGAAGGGATGGAATAGCTGTCGATAAGGCGCTTGAAATAGTAAAAGTAAGGGACAGCGAAAATGCAGAACTTTACAAAAGGATGTATGGATATGAGTTTGAGAAGGATTTATCTGTATTTGACCTGATGATAAATACAGAGCAGATAGATGCAGAAGTAGTAGCAAACCTAATTATTCAATATGTATCCTCTCTTGGCTAGGTGCTGACTAACTATGCCAAGCAGGCTTAGGGAAGAGATATTCAGAAGCCTAAAGGTTGTGGGAGAGGACTCTGAAGGCGAATACGGCTATTTCCCTGATGAGAGACCTGTTCATGAGTTGCTGAGATACGGATTCATACCGCTTGACAAGCCTGCGGGGCAGCTCAGTCATCAGGTTGTAGCATGGGTGAGAAGAATAGCAGGGGTTGATTCCGCAGGGCACAGCGGAACTCTGGACCCGATGGCAACTGGCTTATTGCCTATAGCAATAAACGACGCAACCAAGGCTCTTTCAACTCTTTTGCTCGGACCAAAGGAATATTATGCTGTGATGAGGCTGCACAGTCCTGTTCCTGACAATGAACTGCAGCAGGTAATTAATGAGTTTACAGGAGAGATATACCAGAGGCCTCCACAGAGAAGCAGCGTAAGAAGGGTTACAAGGACAAGACAGATTTACGAGATGGAGGTTGTTGAGAGGAAGGGGAATCTTGTCTTAATCAGAGTACTCTGCCAAGCTGGTACATATGTAAGGAAGCTGATTTACGATATGGGAGAAGTATTGGGAGTTGGAGCAACCATGACTGAGCTGAGAAGGACAAAGGTATGCAAGATATCTGAAGAGGACGGGCTTGTAAGGCTCCAGGAGCTTGCTGTAGCGTTCAGCAATTACAGGGAAAAAGGCGAAGATAAGATGCTGAGGCAGGTGGTTTGGCCGATAGAATCTGCTGTAAGGCATCTCAAGAGTATAGTGGTTAAGGATTCAGCAGTAGACCCAGTCTGCCATGGAGCCATGCTCGCAGCTCCAGGATTGGCCAGAATATCGATGGATATTGAGAAAGATGATATCGTTGCTATTTACACTCAGAAGGCAGAGCTTGTAGGTTTTGGAGCTGCTCTGATGAATGCTAACGAAATGGAAGATGCTGAAAAAGGCTTTGTTGTAAAGGTCAACAGGGTGGTTATGCCGGCTGGAAGCTATCCCCATTACAGGAAGGGCGCAGAGCTGAAGCAGCAGATTCAGACCTGATGAATACGTTAATAAAATTATGGCCTAATGAAAAAACGTTTGATAAATCAAGTCTCATCTATTATTAAGGCAATAGGGGGACCCGTTTGACTGAGCAGCTGCTTGAGGTAGCTTTTGGTATTGACGGTCTCCAATCTTTTCTCGAGAGAAGAGGTCATACACTTCTCATAAAGGGGCTTGCAGGAACAGGCAAGACAACCCTTTCCATGCATCTACTCTCAGAGCTGGGAAAGGGGAAGGGAGTATACATATCATCAAGAGTGTCAGAGGAAAAATTGGCAAAGCAGATTCCATGGATGAAGAAAGCTCTCATAAATCAAAGCGATTTCATAGATGTAAGGGTTGATTCGCCTGCAGCTGTGCTCGAAACAATAATGCTTCTTGTTTATCAGAAAAAGGCGCCTGTAATCGTTCTTGACACATGGGATGGCCTGGCAAAGGAGATTGAGCCTGTCGAAAGGCTCAGGGCTGAGAAGACTTTGACGGCTATTGCAGATTCGTCTGAAACGAGAATAATATTCGTCAGTGAAGAGCCTGGTATGACCACTATGGATTATATGGTTGATGGAATAGTTGAATTAACAAGGTCAGAAGAGTACTCAAGGGTCTTCAGGGAGATAGAACTCAGGAAGCTGAGAGGGACTTCGATAACGCAGCAGAGGTATCTCTACACGCTTCTTGGAGGCAGATTCAAGCATTTTGCCCCATACATGGAGCCTGACTACAGCAAGCTGAGAAAAGCAAAACCTATACCTGATTATGGTGATGGTTACTCTTTCGGCAGCAGGGAGCTTGATGAAATATTATTTCCGCTTCGCTATGGCACATCTCTTGTAATAGAGTATGGAGAAAGGGTGCCCTATTCAGCAATCAGGCTGCTGGAGTATCCATTAGTTGCAAACTTCCTGAATCTGGGAAGGGCTGTAGTGATGATTCCATTGCTGGGTGCAAGTGTCAAGGAAATGAGCCAGCATCTGTCAAGGTGCGTCGATGCTGATGCGATGAAAGAAAGGCTGAAAATTGCTGTAGCATCTGAATACGTGAATGATGGGGAGAAACAGTTCTACAACATTGGCAAGAGTAGGGTAAGAAACGAGCATAGCGCCTTTGCCGAAGAGGTAGAAAAAATAAGAAGGAAGTCAAAGGATAATCACTTGCTCGTTGTAGACAGCATAAGTTTCCTTGAAAACAGGTTTGCAACTGAAGCTGAAGAGCTGCTTGAAAGCCTCTCGCACAGGGTGATACAGACGCAGTCAAACGGTGATGCTGTAATATTCCTTCTAAATTCTTTTTCAAAGCTCAGGGATAGAATACTAACCATGACGGAGAGGCACATAAAGCTGATGGTGAAGGACAGGTCTGTAGTTCTGATGGGAGAGAAGCCAGCTACGGAAGCATATGTCATGGAACCAAATCAATCAAATCCGCTTTTGCCAAGGGTGACAAGAGTGGTGTAACTGTTTGGAGGAAGTTTTCAACAGTGAAAGCATAATGAAAACATCTAACATGCAGATAGAAAGCCTTCTGTTTGAATGTGTAGAAAGAGCACTTGAGCCATTGGGCTACAATGCTAGAGAATCGATATTCAGGCTGTTTGAAGCCAGAACTAGCATTCCCAGGAAAAAGATATTTTCAAATTCGGATGCATTCTTGATTCACCTGCAAAGTCTCTTTGGAAAGCCTGCTGCAAAGACACTAGAGATGGCTATAAAGAGGGAGATAATAGGAAGGTTCGACCTTCAGAATGATAGCAGTGAAGAGCTACCTGAACTGATTAATGAAATCAAGCAGAGAATTCAGAAACAGAATGAATAAGCAGGTTCGAATATATTTTTATACCTTGCATCAAGGAAGCAGCACAACGCCGAGGTACCCTAGCCTGGTAGGGGGCAGATAATGTGATGCTCAAGCCTGGAGCCGGGTTCAGCTGGGTAGCCTGTGTCCGAAAGGACTCGTGAGTTCAAATCTCACCCTCGGCGCTATTGCAACCAAAGCACCAACACAAGTAAGACTCCGTCTCTAAAATTCCACTCAAGCTTTCGGCGAAGCGTTAAAATTAATGCCACAACGGTTCTCCTTCTTTTTTGAATTTCAAAAGTTTATTAGGAAGCCTTAAAATTTATTTAATGACATGCAAAAGTACGTTGTTCTGTCGAATCATCCACCTAACAGCTGTCCATCAGCCAACCGAATGCTGAGGGAAAGAGGTAACCACATGAATAAAGACCTGCCTCCTCTTTTCCAGAAGTACCATATCAATGTAGAAACAATGCTTCATCTCGACCCAGGACATAAAATTCTCTGGATAATGCAGGCTCCAAACTCAGAAGCGATAAGAGATATGATATACGAAAGCGGACTGGGACAGTGGAATGACTCCTATGATGAGCGTTTATGTGTAGGCATGACAAAG
>Ga0208548_100316_pt1 | contig 21017 bp, 14 predicted proteins | sample ECH_Chost_MetaG_FD_187133 | JGI IMG/M metagenome (GOLD analysis project Ga0208548, IMG submission 187133) | Hot spring microbial mat communities from Yellowstone National Park, Wyoming, USA - ECH_C host_MetaG (SPAdes) (version 2) | ecosystem: Environmental > Aquatic > Thermal springs > Hot... | reverse complement strand
AGCAACCAACGCAGCAACTAATGTAGCAACAAGTGCAGCAACCAACGCAGCAACCAACGCAGCAACAAATGCAGCAACCAACGCAGCAACCTCAGTAACCAATGCTGCAACCAGCGGACCAACCAATACATGTCCAACCTCCAATCAGCCTGCATCAGTATATGGTAATGTGAATGTGACATTGGCAAATGGCACAAGCATACCAGTTTCAGAAGTCAAACCAGGAGATATGGTCCTATCTTACAACCTAGTTACGCATGAGCTGCAACCCTCTTCAGTATCTGAAGTAAAGGCATTTACTGCAAACAACAAGTATATATTTAACGGCAAGCTTGATACAGACGGCACCGAAATCTTATACTTAAATGGTAAATGGGCAAGAGCTTATACAGCAAAAGTAGGCGATAAATTATTCGACCCATTGACAGGTAAAAATGTATCAATAACATCTATACAAGTGCTTAATACAGGTGGCACTGTATACGACTTAATAGGTTCCCCAGTCAACGACTATATCGGCAATGGATTCTTAATAGATAAAGATACATCAATTATTGATAGCTGCCCTTCGATGTCAGAAGTAGGTCAATCTCTGATAGTAATGGCTAATGGAAGTGCAGAAGAGGTGCAAAATCTTAAAGTTGGAGACATGGTGCTTAGTTATAACCTGCAAACAAACAAGATTGTTCCTGCAGTTGTAATCTCAATTAAATCCCTATATGCAAATAATGAATATATTATAAACAACAATCTTACTGTAGATTCTAATGAAGATCTTCTTGTAAATGGCACAAACATGCTTGCGCAGAATCTTAGAATAGGTGATAAATTATTTAATCCTATAACAAAAGATAACATTACTGTCACCAGCATAGAAATTAAAAAGAATGTATCAATAAAGATGTATGATGTTAATACTGCTCCAATAGACGATTATATTGTAAACGGTTACCTTATAACGTGATTCATATGGTTGAAGTAGAATCCGCTAATAAAAACATGCAACCCGCAAGCAAAAGGGTTAGAAACACAATAATAGGTCTAACTGTGATAATTGCCATAGTAATACTAATACTTATGCTATCTAAACTGCATACAAACCCAAATTATACTATTACCTCTACTGTTTCTGTTGTAACTACATCTACATCAACAAGCACATCCAGTGTAACAACAACAGCAGAAAGGCTGAACTTCAGTGAGAATGCTACCCTTAATACATTAGCGATAAATAGATCTAATGTATTATTCGGTATACCGGATCAATCCCAATTCGAACAAATGTACTACAATGTAACACCCGGAGATTACAGTTCGGTATACGGTCTTAATTTTACTGCCCCTATAATGACCGGTACCAACGAAACTAACCCTACATATTCTCCAATTATACCTGTTGCCTACCTTAATATTACATACCCTGTTGCAATAGCTATAACAATATCACCTTATACTGCATCAGAAGCAAAGACTGTTTACAATAAATGGTTTTCACCAAATACCAGTGTTACTAATGGTACATACTATGTAAATGCCACCGGTTATATCTCCAAAAACGCAAGCAAAGCACACGTGCTTGAAATTAATATAACTAGATATTCTCCAGGTATAGGGAATGCAAGTATAGCAATAGATATTAATCCAATTTATCATCTTGACGAGTATGAGGTCGCTTTCTTATATGGCAGGGATGTGGTAGTAATGACTACGTACGGCTTTGTAGGGAGGTACAACCACACATATGCAAACAATATTGCAAGGCATATATATAATTTATTAGCCAACACTACCAAACTTCCATAGAATCATTTGACCGTTTTGGTGCTTCGATGAACAATAAAAGGTGGAAAACATTATGACTAAAAGGCACCTCACGCATAATTACATATTTTTAATTGCAATTTTTATAATGGTACTATTACTACTTTTTGTAATATTTTATAATATATTCTTTTCATCTGCAAATAATGTACATAAAGCCGTTCCGAACCTTACCTTAAACGATATAAATATGGTAATACAAAATGAAAGTTATACTCCAATCAAAGTTGATGTATTGACAAACTTTTCTGACATTCTAAAAGATGAGGGATATCTGCTAGCTTCTGTTTCTGTGTTTAACTTTTCTGGAGTATTAAATAATACCCCGCCTACAATAACCTCTACTGTATTCCTTATGTCTAATTCATTTGTGGCAAATGAGATGGTTGAAAGTCTATTATTCAGCAACAACGCGAACCAATCTGTTAGAGGCTATGTGTATAATGATACAATTAAATCAGACTATACCTACTATAATATATCAATACCTTTTTATACTGTCTCCTCTGTTGCAGTATTTAATAATAGCGTTATAATCGACACAGAAAAATCTAATGGAAGCTTTACAATGCCTGTTTTTCAGTACACAACAATTTTTAGCTATGATAATTATGTTGGCGTTGTTGTAGTTAATGGTTATTCCTATTCGAATGTGCTTCAAAATTATTCAATAAAATTAGCTGAACTGCTAGCTAGAAAGCTTATCGCATACTCTATTAATAAGAGCTAGCCTAAATTATTCATATATTTTTTATTTTATAAAGTTAGTCGAGGTGATGATCTGCATAAAGGCAAAAAACACTTAAAAGACAAAATCTTCATTTCAATTGTTGCAGTTATAATATTTGTGTTGTTTTTGTCTATCATAATCAGCATTAAAGGTATGCCAAGGTATGTACAAAGCTCAAGTGCAGTTAGTAGCTTGAATTTATCAGGCCAACCTCCAGTATACCAGCTTGATGAAAATATCTATCACACTTATTTTGTAAATATAACAATAAACCCAATAAATATCAACGTGAGCGAGGCAATATTTGCTACCCCTACTATATATAACGGAAAGCTTTTTGTAACAACATTTGGCCTTTTCAAATACCTGGATTCTCAAAGGTATGACCTTTCGAATGGTTCTGTAATAGCAATAAACCTGAGTAACAGCAAAATCATATGGAGGCACAACTTTCCAGACCAGATAATGACGCAACCACTTACTGTAGGCAACCTTATTATAGTAGCGATGGGCAATAATCTCGAGGCGCCTGTAAAGTACTGGAATTACGCTTACAGTATAATTGCACTAAACATGACAACTGGTAATATTGTATGGCAATATAACACCACTACTACGCAGATAGCCACACCAGCTTACTTTGATGGCAAAATCATAGAACCACAAATGGGTGGTGGCGGAGCCATCGTACTAAATGCAACCACCGGCAACTACATAACAACTGTAATAACTAATGTACCAACAACTTTATCATCCCCATTAGTTGTAGATGGAATAGGATACTTTGGCGGTGGCTGGGCTGATTTCTCAAATGGCAATTTTTCTTCTCCGCAGCATTTCTCTTTTTTTGCTGTAAATCTTACAACAGATACAATTAAATGGCAATTAAATTTCACGCATGCGGGCGGAGGCTTGAATGATGTAACCCCTGCCTTTTGGAATGGAACTATAGTTACAGGATACCTGTATGAAAGTGTCTATGGTAACCCAGTGATTGTAGGGATTAATAGTTCTACAGGCAGAATACTCTGGGAGGTAAATGAAAACCAGGTGTTGAATGAGACAGCTGTGCCAAACCAACCGCCACAGCTTAGAGGCACGCCAATAAATTTCACAGAAAATTCAATATCACCTATAACAGTGTGGCACGGTATTGCATATTCAGATTCAAATTTTCTCGGCTGGCTGTTTGCCATTAATATTACTACTGGGAAACCATTATGGGCTGTGAATACCGGGCAATGTGAAAGTAATCCAAACGTATACAATGGAACCCTTATAATTGCAAATGATTATGGGGTTATGTATGTCATAAACGCCACTACCGGACAAATAATAAACGAAACAGATATTGGAATCCCGCATTTGGAAAATGAATTTGTCCTTACTAAAAATTATGCAATTATAGGTGGTCTAAACGGCCTAATAAAAAGTATACCAATAAATGCGCTATTAAGTGTGGGCTGATTTCAGTCAACAGACTGTTTTATATAAGGCTATTACACGATTTCTAAGGTGATCCGTACTATTATATAAGAGCTTGAAATTACTGTTTTCAAATACCTTTTCACCGCTCGCATTATTCTCTTGATAAAATATATAAGAAATATTATATTCTTTTATTACCGTGCAATTACCATATTCAAATATTTGCTCATTTATGCTATCCAACTGTTGCAATGGATATGTATATTCATCCATAGCCACATATGGTTCTATAGATATTAGAGTTTGCCTGTGAGCAAGGCTTGAAACCACCTGTAAAAGCGACTCTTTATTGCTTACTGCAAATATTGCGCTCTGATTTGTATTTTCCAATATGAAGTTTGTTACATTAAATGCGGCATTAGTTATCCATGGCAGAGGTGACATCGCCCAATACCTATACACAAACGCAAAATTTAAGCTTATTGAAGCTATTATCGCTATGACAGCAACTTTAAGTAGCAACGATTTTCTATTGTATAGCCAGAGAAGCGGGTAACTTGCTAGAACGCTCATCATCAAGAAGATATACACAAATATTTTGTTGGAGTCTGTAGGGTTAGGTTGCACTGCATATATTGTTATAAACACCCATAACAACAGAAAAGGCATAAACATAACCCTAATCTTCTTTGGTGCTAGTTTGAAGCCTATTATAGCCAGTATTAACGGTATACCTATCATCTCAATCCAATATACTGTAATGTTAAGCACAGCGTATAAAAATGAAGTAAAAACATTTCCAGTAGCAGGTATGAAACTCTGATAAATAAATTTAAACCATCCAGCCGCAAGCTTCTGGTGAGTCATGTATATCAGCTGTGGTACGCTAAGGCAGATCACAGGGATTAAGATTAGAATAAATTCGTATGTTACCTCTTTTCTTCTTTTTTTATCAAACAAGGCATACGCAAATACAAATAAACCTACTGTTGCTATAACTTCCATCGTAACTGGATGAACTAAAGGCAAAGTACCGACCATTATACCTAAAAATATAAGATCTTTTTTTTCAAATTTGATTTTTTCAAAACCGATAAGATAAATCGCATATAGTGTCATTATCCCTATTGGCAGACCTAGAACGAAATCTCTCTGTGGCAGGAGCATTTGATATATTATAGAAGTCCAACCGCTTACTATGAACTGCGCCGAACTCAGAATCGCAGAAAATCCAGTCAAACTTATACCGTAACCACCTAAAAGCTCATTTAATGGCTCAAGCACATTTGGAATAAGGTTCGTTACGCTGCTTAAATAATAAAGTATAATACCCATAATATAATCGCTGCCAAACCAAAAAATAAACATTGTAGAAATTGATATTATAGTGTTCTTTGTCATTCTATAAACGAGCAGCGATACACCAAGCACAGCAGAGAAAAATAGCATAAGATCTGGCAAAAGAACAGCCCATACCAATCCAAGCCCGTATCTAATAAGCACCGCAGTATAGAAATCAATTATAAAAGGAAACACATTTATTGCATCTATTGTAAAGGTATATTTGGGAGGAAAACGAGTATAAATAAGCGAATTGCCAATGCCTATATGATACATAAGATCAGAGCAGATAGCTGGACCAATACAATAAAGCGTGCCATTTTTCATATAGAGCGAACTTATCAGAACGAAAGCTATTACCGCATAAACAGCCAGCGACCAGATAATTACTTTTTTAAATGATCTTTCTTCATTCTTATTTTTGCCTGTCCTGTATAGATTAAATTTTTTAAACTTGAAAGGATATAACAAGGCGATTGAAAGCACAGCAATTATTAATAACCCAATGTAAAATACAGTATTGTCAAAATAGCCATTTATCGCATAAAGCGCAAGCAGTATGAAACTAGAGATAGCCATTCCTGTTGGCAAACCAAAAGTAATTTTTGTTAAAGCATTATCAGCAAATTTAACCCTAGATAAAATGCTAATTCCGAGAGAAATAGATAACGCAACGAATAATATTCCCAACAGCATCTGACTACCATTATCTGTTTCTATAATAAATTTTTTATATATTTATATTGCGAATTCTAATTAATAATTCTCATATGCTATTGTTATTTTTGAACAGAGGAAAGCACCATGCTATTTTGACATTTTATAAGGCAAGGATCTATTTTTATGCAAGCTCTCAACAGCAATAAATTAGTTATTGCTCAATGCCTACTAAATGTGTTATTTTTTATAATATATGCTGCCACTATATTCAAGATCGACAATCCTTGCGTTTCTTACCTGTGAGGAATTATAAATATCAGCATAAAGAGTTAGATTGCATAAAGATGGGTTAAACGCCCATGATTCATTTATATACCACGGGTTTGGAACTGGCCACGAACCATTATAATCTATCATACTCAGTGCAGTTAAGGAAGGTATTATTATATATGAGCTATTTGGTATACTTGAGCAATTAGGTAAGAAAGAACCTGAATAATTTCCATTATTATAGAACAATACTCCTCTGGTGGGCTTGAAACCCATGTAATACTGCACAAAGCTATCTAAAAGTGTTGGAGCATATACATAAGAATTAGATATGTTTGGTGCATTTTCTAATCTTGCAGCAATAAGTTCGCTATACAGCATCGAATTGTGATTCAGGGCGTACCAGAAATAATCAATAGGCAGTGAGGTTATAAATAGTAGCACAATGATTGCTGCAACAGATAGTTGCCTATAAATTATTTTACTTTTCTTATCTAATAACAGCATCATACCCCTAGCAAGTATTATCATAAGCGGAATTGAAACAATGACTGTAAATCTTACAAGTCTGTACATTAGGTAGTAATGCGTAATGCTCATGGTACCGAATTCCAAGTAGAGCAAAGAAAGCGTAGAGAAAACCAACAGGAAATACGAAGGCCTATCTCTCTTTAGCAGCAGGTATACAGAAAAAATAACTACAAAGTACATAAATAAGCCGACGTCATTTGCATTCACATTATATAAAAAGAATAGGCCTTCCAATGTTGTCAGTAGGCTATTGAAATTTCCAGTAAATATCTCTCCAGTAAAATTGTACGGAAACAGGCCCTTGACATAAAACATCAAGTCAGTATTTATATAAAATATAGTATTTGGCTTACCTGTGCTACTGTAAAAGCTGTTTGTTAGATTCAATTCGTAAAAAGGCTCACCATTTGCTGCAAGTCCTAGATTTATGAATCCAAGTATCAACACTGCGGTTATTATACCAAGCACATACAGAAATGGCGAATAATCAACTTTGAAGCTTCTTTTTTTATAAGCTTCTATAAAAGTTGCCCCTAAGATATATATCAGAAATACAGCGCCATATACATACGAAATCGGGTCTACTAAACTTCCCAAAAAAGTAAAGATTCCGGATAGGATATATAACCAACTACTATCTCCCTTCCTAGCATATATAAAGAATAGTAAAGATAAACCAAGATAAAATGCTGTTGGGCTTACGACATCCGCTGTGCTGCTATACCTTACAGACATAGGATAGATAGAAAAAAGAAAAGCAGCAAGCAGTCCTGTCTTTGGATTATATACCTTTCTACCTATAAAAAAAGTTATAGCCACACTGCCGATGTAGCATAAAACAGAGTATAACCCAGCTCCATAATTATTATAACCTAACAAATAGGTGGAAAGTGCCAATGGAACTATCATGAGTAAGCGTATGGAAAAAATATTTGCAGTTTCTCTAAATGTTCCGGATATTATCTGTGGCACTAGTGAAATATATGAAACATCATCTCCATATATACTGACCCCCTTCCAGAAAACAAGTGCCATAAATAGAGAGAATATAATTATGGCGAGTAGTAAATACATTTGATACTTTTCTACAAAATCTTCGCCAATTTTAGCTTTCTTCATACGACTATTTATCTTATACAATATTTTTATAGATATGCTCTTCAGCTTATTGAATTGCATGTAATGCTCATAGTAAATATTTTATTATTTATATGGGTAGAGTATAAACAAAATAAACGTGGTAGATAACGATGTCTAAGAATATTAAAATTAATGTGCTATATCTATTGTTGTCCTTGCTTCTTCTTTCTTCAACAGCGGTTGCGCATAGTTATGCAGTAAAACTTAATTCATGCAGTCCTACAATTGCAGCCTCAAACGAATCTTTTATCTTAAATGACTCCTGCACTGCATTTAACATATCATTTGCGCAAGGTGTTTCAAACTCCAAGTTGGAATGCAATACCGCTTCCTTCAATGCAAAATCAAGCATCAGGTTTTATGGATTAAACAACGAAGACTACTTATTCAACTGCAGTTTCGAAGGTGCAAAGATAATACTAGGAAACTATTCTTTTGTAAATCTGATAAGCCCAAGCAATGTCAACTTTACTCCATTATATAGCGGTCACAACGCAAGCATAACTGTGGGCTACTTTCTAAATATAAGTGTTTTTGAGCCATTCGGTAGCAATTCAACATTGCTGTTTGGCAGGAGGATTGCAGCATTCGGTTATATAATACCACTTTTCAACAACACAATCAAAATAAACAACACACAACTGCAGATGGTACCCTCATTCAGCAATTATATAGTAAACCTTATAAGCAGCCTTAACAAGACCATGCAGTTTGGCGTCTACGGTCAGAATCAAACAGCCATATATGAAAATGTCACGCACAGAGATTATGGAAACATAATGGGACATAAGGAATTCATGCTACCAAGCTATACTTTAACCAGTAGTGGTAAAGTAATAAACTACAATCCTTATGCCATAGAGTACTCATTTCTTGGTTATGATCAACTTGTGATGTATTCTCTAAATATAACCAAAAACACAAATCTTACCCCTGTCTATATCCAACCTATCTACCCTCCTTTCAATTTTTATATAATACCAGATAACGGTCAAAGAGATATAACTATAAGGTGGCTTATTTCTGTGCCACCGCAAGATCTGAACTGGAATTTTAGCGCCTACATCTATAGATACTCTACCTCCATAGGTTTTATAATGAACCCGCTTAATAATTCTATAGTAAAAGGCACGGCTCTTGTAAAGCTCTTATCTTTTCCATCAAAAAGCAATAACACATATACAAACGGAACGTATACATATTATCTCAATTATTCTACAAAAATCAGAATAGGGATTAATTCATCAATAATATTATTGCCTGGCAATATTCCAAAAGAGGGCAGTTTTATCCAAGACTCTACAACTCCATCTTTTAGTTATGGGCTTGCATTCTGCAGTACAATGCTAAACCAAACAAATATTTCAAGCCCAGTTAATGAAAGTGGCACATATACTATGGTTAATAATCTTCTTCCAGTCGCTACATATGCACCCATATTGGTAGACGCGCCATGTTACATAGGCGCGTATATAACAGGCAAAAATATAGTAATAAATTGCAATAACGGAACAATCACTGACACACATTATGCATTTGTGATAAATAATGCCAAGAATATCACGTTAACTAATTGCAATATCTATGGAAACGGGATAGAAATATCCAATTCTACTGCAATAAGCGTATACAACACCTTCATATATCCTACCGCAAGCAGTTCTAGTTACGGAATAAGGATATATAACTCTTCTCAAATTAACTTTAATAAATTGAATATCTTTGCAGGATTTTCAAACCCCTATTCGTATATAAACTCCTCTGAAATAAATTTTTACAACTCTAATATAAACCTGACCAAAAATAATACATTAAGCACCGTAGTACCAAACCAGCCATCTCCATCAAAAGCATCATTTCTGCAGAAAAATCAGAAAATAATTTTATATGTTGCCTCTGCTGCGGTTTTTCTGCTCTACATCTACTTATTTTTCAAATTGCAATACAAGCCAGCCAAACCTAAATCATCACATAGAAAAATCAGATAGGAAATAAGTTGATTACATGGCATTAAATATAATACCCATAACGCTTTCTATTGGTGCACAAATATTGACTTTATTTCAGCAACAGCCTACTCAAGCCGCATATTTTTATTACTATGTCTTCATATTCCTAGGGCTTATAATATTCTCTATACTCAGCTATAAAGAGATAAAAAAAGCACTGCACGGTATAGGCAAAAGCTATTATATCTACCTAGCAATAACTATCATATTATTCGTTTTTCTTGAAGTTGCTTTCGTTACTCCTACTCATTTACTTTATAATGATGAATACATATATGTAAGCATAGCTAAAATGCTGATTACAGAACATCTTGCTGCAGTGTGCAGCTTTTCTAATGCCACAATGTGCGTGCCTGGAACTGCAGGCTTCATCCACCAACCACTTGGATGGTCTTTCATAATTGCGATACCTTCTTCTATATTTGGGGTTAGTTTTAGCTTAGCATATGCATTGGAGTTAATTTTTTCGGTTGTTGCGATTGTCCTCCTGTTTTATACAGTATATCTGCTACTTATAGATCAAAGAGTTGCTATTCTAGCTAGCGCAATTCTCGCTTTTACCCCTTTATTCATGAGGTACTCAATGAGTAACGTTCTTGACATTCCTGCAGTAACTTTTCTGCTCTTGTCAACTTTTCTTTTAGCAGCGTATATGAGAAGAAAGAGCATGGTTGTTGGGGCTGCAGCAGTATTTGCAATTGCATATATGTTAAGCATAAAAGTCGATATGGTATTTGCATTAGCAATAATACTACTTATACTTCTATTAGATAGCGACAAATTTGAAGGAGTAAATGCAAAGAAGCACATGAAAAGGTTTTTTATACTAGTTGCAATAGCCGTCATAGTAATTTTTCCAGACTTACTATACGTTTACGCAGCATCCCAAGTGTCCTTCGGCGCCCCACAGGGACAGCCAAATTTCAGCTTCTCATATCTAAAAAAAGATTCGTTAGAAAATCTACTTTTCTGGTTTGGTGTATATAATAAGGTTTATGTGCAGCAATTTAATTCTTATTACTATTTAGAATTTCCTATTACCTATACGATCTTTGCAATCATTGGTGCAGTGGCACTCCTACGTTATAAAAAATATAGGGCTTTCTTTATATTTACACTGTGGTTTCTAGATATATTCCTATTCTATACCTCATACTATGCGGGTGGTGTAAATTATGAGATGGGGGATGACGTAAGATATTTTTCTAGTGCATTTCCAGCTATAGCCGTGCTTGCTGCATATGGTTTTGTGTCAACATTTGATTATATAAAAATAAAGATAAAGTCAAAAGGCAAAAAAAGTCAAAAAATGCTTAAGACAAATTATATATTACTTATAATAATGCTATCTATACTTTTTGGCGAAGCTATATGGCTTTTTGCAACAGTGGTGACAATACCTCCTTTGCGCATCTATCCTTTTGCCGCAGAGCGCTATGACGAAAATTTTATAATGCAAAATTACCAGCAGATACCAAGTAACTGCTTTGTGCTGACGTTCAAGCCACCGCTATGGTACATACTCAACAGAGGTAACATATATGCTGGATGGGCCTATTTAAGTAGTTATGAACCTAAGCTGCTCAACATGTCACATCATTGTTTATACTTTGACTATAGTATAAGCTGTTATATAAATTCTATAGGCTCGCTTGACACCGAGGAGCAATGCAACAAAGTGATGAAGACTTTTAATATGTATCCAATAGCAAGTACACACTTGGATAATTATTCATGGAATGTTTCATTTGTTTTGTACAAGATAACCGGCTTAAAAAACTCTTCCGTAAATTCTTCCATGAACTCTAGCGCATAACTTGCAAGTATTTGGTATGAAATGCATAAATCTAAGAAGGGCTTATAAGTCGAGCCTTAGTAACAGTATGTTTGCAGATGCTTGAATCTAGTAGCAATATGTAGCGAAAGGTGCGCGTAGGGGTGTAGAAATAAAAAAGGCAAATTATAGCTATAATTTATGATAGATGTTACTGCTACTCCATATCTACTACTGTTTTAATATCTTTGAAATTAGACATTTATATATCTAAATGGGAGTTAAACGCCGTTTTCTTTTGTTTTGGTACGTTTCACGTATTATCTATCTTATCCCAAAATTTCTATGATATGGTATCATCTCAACTAACTTTTTAAATTTATTGTGATAGTAATGTGCCATTTTTATACCATAATATCTTATATAGGCCAATTGTTATATTCCAGCCCATTCTGTCTACCTTTTCTGCTATTATTGGCTGAATATTGAATTCTTCCTCTGTCTCGATGCATGCCTGGTTTGTTTCAGAATTATTTGTGTTGCAAGCCGCGCTGTAATCAAGATAAATACATCCGTTCGATAGATTTATCGCCTTTGACCTATAAGAATCTATAAGAAACCAGCCATCATACATTGTACTTTTGTTTAAAATATACCATAATGGCGTCTTGAATGATAAAACTATGCAGTTGCTAGGAACTTGATTATAATATGTTAAAAGAAATCTTAGCTCTTCCCTGTCCTGTGCAAAAGGAAATATATTCGCAGGGTTTTGTGAAACTATATTTAAGAAATAAACTATAGGCATTGCAAAAAGCACTATCAAGATTAAAGCTTCTAGCATATTTTTGTACCTTTTTGTTATGCTAGTATGTAATATCGATAAAGTCCAAGAGTATATCGCCTTTTCTCCTATTGCAGCCAGCATCGCCATTATCGCAAAATCGTCCATGTAATAACGTAGATTTGCTCCAGCCTGTGCAAATACGCCACCCGCATAAAATCCTGTAAAGAAAAGAAAGATAAGCAGGAAAATTGCTGAAAAGCTGAATACATAGCCATATTTCTTTTTGCTCACCAAATAAGCAATACCTACCATTGCAAATATGGTATATGCGACAGGATATTCGTCATGATAAACATATTTGCCTGAGTATACATCTGTATATCTACCAAACCAGAAAAGTATACCTGGGATAAGGTTGTCTTGGAGGTATGTAAGAGAAAATTTTTGATTGCTGGGCGCTCCGAATGAGTTTATCTTATTTGATGTATAAACATAAATTAGCTGAGGAAATGTAATTGCAATAAAAAGAACAGCAAGCGCTAAGAGGGCAAAGATCTTTTTCTCTCTTTTAAAATCAAGCAGGTGGGGCAAAACAAGCAATGCAAGCATTGTAGGTATAAAGAGCATGAGCTCTATGCGCATTGTAGTTGCAAATGCGCCTACAAATACAGCAGCAACTCCATTCCAGAAGTTTTTGTATTTTATATAAAGCATTGAAAGGTAAATGGTAAAAAGTACTATTGGCATTGCAGAGATATCAAGAACAGTAGATCTAGAATAAGTTAAAAACAACGGCGTAGCTGCGAGTAGTGCTGCACCAAGTAGGGCTGCCTTTGGATCCTCAACTATGTGGTATGTAATAAGAAAAATGATTATTATTGAAAAGCATGAAAGCAGCAGTACAAGATTGAATGCAGTAGCAAAGTTTATCCCAAATATATAAAAGGCGATAGCAAGTAGCATAGGCCAGCCTGATGATTGTTGAAAAAGGCCAAGCGTCCCAGGTACGCATCCTTTGGGTATAGCGAAGTTGCATACTCCAAGCTGATGATTAGTAATTATTGTTTTTGCGATATCCATTTGTATATATTCATCATTATAAACCTGAAATGTAGGCTTAACGAGTAGTAACTCTACAATAAGAAAAGATAAAATAATCAGAAGGAGTGCAAGCCAATACCTACGTGGTACCCTTTCAATATCTTTCTTCGTTGCCTTTATACTCAACGCAATTCCTATGCATAATAGAACGAATAAGAAAATCTCATAATAAAAATACGTGTATGTACCACTTTCGATAACCCACGTGGTTATTGAACTCAGCAATGATCCAAGCATGCTTGTGCCTCTTATTTTTCTTTATCTTACTAATCCTGCCTTCGCTTGCCTTGCTCTACCCTTATTATATATAAACAATAAAGGTAAAATGGGCCAAATAGCACGGTAAAAATATAAAGCAAATATTTTTGATTTATTTCGCTTATCTTTTGGATGAGTTTAGGTTCGGAAGCAAGTCTACTTTTTGTAGCAAAAGTCGCACCCTTTATTTCATTAGGCTCTATGAAATTGGATATACTAAGATTATTTATTATCATTCTTGAAGGTTCAGATGTCACATCCATACTTTCTAAATATGTTGGGTTAGCCCACGCTAGCATTGTCCTGAGCAGAAGTATAAACATAGTCATTAAATGAAAAAATATAATCGGCATTCTCATGTCAGATCTTTTTATATCTCTACTAGAAAAATTATAAACTCTTGCCTATCTTTGCATCCTAAGTTGCTTCTAAATCTTTATTCCCTTAAATCATAAATTTCTCTACATACCTAAATTATGTGAATTCCAAATTCTCCAACCCATAAACCTTCTTCGGCATACTGGCTATCCATTTCAGTAAGATAGAAAAAAAGCTCCGTTAATCATAGCCTGTTTTTATATCAAAAGAAAAGCTTTTTAAAATATAAATACAGTATTAAGATGTTAAATACAGTATTAAGATGTAAGTGTATTATGTATCTATCTAATAAATCATAGATCTATATGCAACATCAAATAGCTAAGAGCCCATACACAAAAAAGCAAAAATATGATAATAATTTACCCTTATTATTTTTGCTGGCTTCTATACTTATTGGAATATTAATAAGTATATATCTATACTCTGGACCGGACCCTTTTTATGATGATGCTTGGTATATAAATTTAGCACATTATATATTAAGTGGTAACTTCAGTCAAGTTATAGGCAATCTTTTTGGATACGGGTTCGTTAATATCTTTGCCATTGCGCTCTCTTTTAAATTTTTTGGCTATGGGGATATTCAAGCAATACTACCAAGCATTATAGAGTATGTTCTGCTACTAATTGTAACCTATCATATTTCAAAAAAGTTCTATGCACCCATTTTTGCCTCTGCCACAGTATATTTATTGGCATTGGCCCCATTTCTAGTAAATTATACTACGAGGGTATTACCGGATATTAATGCTGGGCTTGCTGTCGCCCTATCATTTTATGCTTTTTTGATTGCCATAGATAATAAAAAATTTATATGGTCTATAACAGCCGGATTTCTCGCTGCTTTTCCAGCTTATATAAAGGCTGATGAAACATTTATTTATATTGGCTTATTAGCATTTCTTTTAATTATTTTATTCTCCAAAAATATAATATATACAATTAAAAGAAAAGATAAGAGGCATATCAATGAATTAAAATCGATTGCCCTTATATTTGCCGGTTTAATTATTGGCCTTTTTGCTTACTTCTTTATTTTTTATGTTTTTACAAATAATTTCTTTTTCCCGATAATATATTATACCTCTATACCTAGCTCAGAGCCTGTATTAAGTGAGATCTATATATTAATTATACCATTTTCTACCTCAAAAGGATTAATGAACGCCGATTATTTCCCGCTGGGCCCCATTTTAGTGCTTTCAATTATAGGCGCTGCAATCGGTATATTAAAAAAGAATTCAAAAATAAATTATGCTTCGTTTCTTTGCTTTGGTGTATTTCTGTACCTTCTTGTTGGAACTTCTAACATACATGAGTATATAGTAATAAATTCGCTTAGCAGATTTTTTGCTATAGATGCATCTTTATTCGCACTGCTTGGTGGATACGCGCTTTTTAATATTTACAATTTCTTAAACGCCAAACTGGAGAAAAAAGCTTTATTTAAAATTATATACATATTTTTCATTATAATAACCCCCCTCTTGTATATCCCAACTTATACATATTTTAAATCCTACAATTTAGGTATAACCTATAGTAGGGAAACTTTTAACGAGGCGGTAAATTATATACAAGGAATAGCAGCAAAAAGCCAGATTAATGTTTATACTCTAGCACCTGTTGGTTTTAGATATAATACCTATTATTACTTCAACTTTGCAGATGGTTATAATAAAAACATAAGCACCAAGATGATACGTTCAGATGAAAAAAGTAATAGTTCAGCTTCATGTATAATTAATTCTCCAAGCAATAGATCATTCATATTTGTTAACATATCCCCAGACCCTCAAGCTCGTTCGGTTGAAAACAAAGTATTAGATGCGTGGCTTGATAACAATTGCAGTATAAGCGAAATATATACGATTCAAAATAACTATACCCTTAAACGGTTCTCTATATATAAGGTTGTACCTTACAGATAGTCCCATTTTGATTAAAAATGAGAATGCGGCAATCCTCACAAGTAAACAGTGTGGGTTTATCGTTTGAAACTATTTGATTGAATAAATATCAAGCAGAAAGTCATATGTGTTTGAAGCATTTTTGCGATGCTTATGCTGCTGCCAAAGTAGCGAGTTTTAATATCACCTTTGATAAAGTTTGTGGCAATGTGACGCAGCAAAGCACATCCAAACCTTTAGCATTCACATGTATTTCATTCACCCATTTCAAAGGTTCTGCTGTAAAATGTAAAAGAGATATTCATAATTAACTAATGGGTTGTGGCCTAGTAAATCAGATCTTAACATATTCATAGAAATCGCATGCACACTAAGCCACTTATAAGTCAACTTTATGGTTTGAACGTATTACCTTGTTATTCTGGTAGTAGGCAGAAGCAGATACTGAAAAATATTCCAAAATAGCTTTTTGGAATTTGGCGTTATATAAATATTCAAAGCCCTTTAAGCTCTTAGAAAACTTTTTAAGCTTTTAATAATAATTTATAGATGGTTGATTGTATGAAAGGTTTTGTGGTGGTATTGCTTTTACTTTTGACTTCATTATCATATGCAGCAAATTTAACCTCGTGTATTTCACCATCACTTGTAACGTGCCCTGCTGGAGCAGTTGTCCACAATGTGGGTTCTTGTCCTAATGGTTTTGTGTTGTGGGGCTGTCAGTATCCAAACGGCACTGTCGTATCAACAGCACTACCTAATGCGACTATTGCTTCCACAATCCCTACAACAACTGTTAGCAGCTTTAATACAACTACAGCATCTGTTGGCAATGCTAGTACAACCAGTATAATTTCTGCGCCCACTACAGTTCCAGCAACAAGCGCTCCAAGCAGCAACTCTGCAATGCTTCTCTACTTCTCTATAGCAATTGTAATAGTAATAATACTGCTACTCTACTATGTAATAGTATCAAGAAAAAGCGCGAAGGCTCAGCCTTAAAATTCTACCTTTTTTACTTCTAGCTTGCTTATCGGGGCTATTTTGTTAGCCCTCTTCTTTGCTTCGCTTTGAAGTGAGCCATCAATTATAGCCTTTACAAGCTCATCTGAGCTTAGATTAGCAGTATACTCCCTTCCAAACTTTATAAGCTCTGCTCTAATGCTTTTCTTCTTCGGTGTTGTTACCTTGTTTGCAGTTACAGCAATAAGCTTAAGCACGATATCCTTACCATCTTTATCTCTTATCTTATCAACGGTGTATATTGCTGTGCTGTACCTTCTTACCAACGAATGAAGGTAGCTGTAATTGCCTTCAAGATAATCTACCTTTGTATGTGCAGCATTATCATTCACATCCACAACGCGAAGGCCAACATTTATAAAAGAGTGCTGTGGGTTTTGTGTGATCCATGAAAGGCCCACCTTAATAACCCTGCCTATCGCATTCTTTTCGTCGTTTGCAGGCATCTCGCCTATTATATTCTCTCCTAAAACCTTTGGAGTATATATGTTAAACCATTTTTTAAGCTTCCACTTTTCTCCTTTCTGTAAAGCCAATTACTCACCCTTTATAATCAATGCAGCTGTCTTTGGATCATACTTCCAATCGCTTGGTAGCACGCCTGTTCTTTTGTAGTATTTTGTTAAGCGCCATATCTTTGATTCTACACGCATAAGCCTTACTTTGTTATGCACATCCTTGTGGTTTTTATCTAGATGCGCCCTCATGTTCACTGCTTTTTTCATAAGATCCAGCAAGTCCTGTGGAAGTTGTGGAAGAAGCCCTTTTTCTTCAAGGAACCTGCTAAGCTTCTTTCCAAGAACCTGTTTTGGATATTTAACACCATACTTCTCTTTTAGTATCTGTCCAATCATAGCCTGGTGTGTATGGCGCTTTGCCAAATCCTCTATTATCTTTTCAACCTCTTCTTTGCTAAGCTTAAGATCTTCTGGCATCTTGCCTATCTCAACATCAGGCTTTCTTGATTTTGACTTACCTTTGCCTTTTGTATAAAGTTTAGCCATTAAACCACTTTAGCAATTTTTGATTAAGCATGTATTAATATTTAATCTCTATAGAGAGCTCTTGAGCGTTGCTTAAGCTTATGCTACCTACCTTACAAATTGAGCTTATCTCTTTTATATTCTTTTCTATAAGTTTATAATATTTCTCAGGAAGATTTATAACTATTGAGGTTAATGGGTAGTTAAGCGCTAGCTTATTCTTAGTCTTCTCCCTTCTAATCATGCTTATAACATTGTTAATATATGCTCCATTTTCCTCTATTTCCTTGTTTATCGCCTTTTCATCTGCTACAGGAAAGCTCTCTAAATGAACGCTTCTCTTCTTAAGCTTTCTATAAAGGTAATCAGTAGCAAATGGTATTATTGGGGCGAGCATTCTGAGCACAGAATCTATTGTCTGGTAAAGTACATGCTGAACAGCGATCTTTCTCGGCTCATCGTTGCCATATACCACGTATTTTACATCCTCTATATAGAAATCGCAGAATTCGTGCCAGTAAAAATCAATAAGCATGTTTGCTGCGCTCATAAAGTCAAAATTTTCGTAGGCTTTTTCAACTTCTTTGATAATGGTGTTAAGCTTGCTCAAGAGCCATAGGTCAATATCGCTGTAGCTATATGCTCCTTTAGTTTCTTTATAGCCTGTAAGGGCTTTTTCAACGAATTCATATGAATTGAAGAGCTTGTTTATGAAGCTGTGTGCATACTTTACGTCTTTCATTATGAGTGGCCTATCCCTTCCTATAGCACCGCTCAAAGCGCTCCACATCCTAAGCGAGTCGGCAGAATACTCTTTTATAGCATCATCAGGTGATACAACATTTCCAAAACTCTTGCTCATCTTTCTATTATCTGGTCCTAAAACAAGCCCGTGGACAAGTATCTTTTTGAAAGGAATATTGCCTGTAAGCGCCCATACTCTATATATCGTGTAAAAAGCCCACGATCTTATAATTTCGGTGCCTTGTATCCTTATCTCTGCCGGGAAAGCTTTTTTGAAAAACTCTTCATTTTCAGGCCAGCCAGCAATTGCTAATGGCGTTATGGAAGAGTCTATCCATACATCACATGTTGAACTTTCACCAACAAGTTCACCTCCGCATTTCGGGCATTTCTCAACAGGTGGTTTATCTTTTCTTGGATCAACAGGCAGCTTGTTCTTATCAGCAGGCACAATATAACCACATTTCTTGCATATCCAGAAAGGTAGCGGGGTATCAAATTTTCTCTGCCTGCTTATAACCCAATCCCAATCTATATACTCTGCCCAGTCAAGCAGATAGCGTTTAGTAAATTCTGGTATCCATTCTATCTTCTCCGCCTGCTCCTTTATCTTTTCTGCAAACTCTTTTGTCTTCATAAACCATTGTTCGCTTGAGATAAGCTCAACGTGGTTTTCGCATCTATCGTGGATTTTCACTGTATGCAATATCTCCTCTTGCTTTACAAGCAGACCCATTGCCTTAAGATCACTAATTATCGCACTTCTAGCCTCTTCAACGCTAAGCCCGGTATATTTGCCTGCATTTATAAGCTTGCCATCCTCGTCTATAGCTTTTATCTCTTTTAGGTTGTGCCTGTGGAACATTATTAGGTCTTCTTTATCTCCAAATGTGCAAACCATCTCTACTCCTGTTCCAAACTCTATATCAACATCTTCGTCAGCTATTATGTCAACTTCTCTATTGAATATTGGCACAACAGCCTTTTTGCCTATATATTTTTTATTTTTCTCATCATTCGGATTTACCACAACAGCAACGCATGCATGCATAAGCTCTGGTCTCGTTGTGGCTATTGTTATCTTCTCTTCTCCACCCGAAAGAGTGAAGTTTATATAGTTGAGCTTACCTTTTTCTTCTCTATCTTCGGTTTCCTCTCTTGCTATCGCAGTGTGGCAGTATGGGCACCAGTAAACAGCATGTGTTCCTTTGTAAACAAGGCCCTTTTCATACATAAGCAGTATTGAGAGCTGCACTTTCTTCTTGTATTCGCTTGAAAGCGTTATATATTCATATGACTTGTCAAATGAGAAGCCAAGTCTAAGCATTTGGTTTCTCATTGCATTAAGGTTTCCTATAGATATCTCTTCACATTTCTTAATAAATTCCTCTGCTGTGAGGTTCTTGCCGTATTTCTTCTCCACCGCCCTCTCGGTGGGGAAGCCCATAGTATCCCAGCCCTGTGGGTAATATACATTATATCCTTTCATGCGCTTATATCTAGCTATGAAATCAATGAAAGAGTAGCTTAGTGCATGACCCATGTGAAGCACGCCGCTTGTAAATGGCGGTGGTGTGTCAATAGTATAAACAGGTTTGCTAGAGTTTATATCAAACTTATACAAACCCTCTTTTTCCCACTCAGCAACGAGCTTTTCCTCTATACTTGGATCATACATCAGAAACACCGCAACTAAATTATTTATCTCGTTTTAAGCTTTTAAACATTAAGTGCTTAAAGAATATAAATCTAGACTCTGTGTGCCCTTTGGTTTCCTGCTCCTTTTCAGCCTGGTGGTCGACCGAAAGATTTAAATATCTTATCGCATACTTATTCTATTGCTTATTTTAGCAAGATTTAAAAATTTTTCTTTAAAAATTTGCGCTTTAGGTGGTGAAAATGGCTAAATCTGATGCAAAAAGTAAAAGTGTAAAGGCAAAGGGTGCAGATAAGGCTAGCAAAGCACAGGAAAAGCAGGCTAACGAGAGCAACGCGGAAAACAAGCCTGAGCCTACTCTCGATTATGAAGCACAGCATGCTAGCGGGGCAGCAACAGAGCCACGCAGATGCCCAAGCTGTGGCAGCACAGACATAATATATGATGCTGAGAGAGGTGAGCTTGTCTG